>ENA-UONX01002113-UONX01002113.1-human-gut-metagenome-genome-assembly--contig:-P74old-NODE-2113-length-15305-cov-6.547475_pt1 | contig 15305 bp, 25 predicted proteins | sample MGYA00242466_ERZ724013 | MGnify/ENA metagenome assembly ERZ724013 | reverse complement strand
TCTGGCTACGGACCAGAAGGCCGGGGGTTCGAATCCCTCAGGGCGTACCAGGAAAATTCCCTAGAGCCGCAATGGTTCTAGGGAATTTTCCTATCATTTTTTATCTGTGAATTTTGTACGATTTTAGATGCTTTTTTATTATTTTTAACAGTCCAGTGTGGTACAAGTGTGGTACAGCTATTTCAACGGGAAAAAACAGAGGGTCGATAAGCCCTCTGTTTTTTTATTCGTATTGACGCGAATCCGTTTTTTGAAATCTACAGGAAGATCGCGCAGAATGGATTTCAAGTGCAATACTCAACACCTAGACTCCTTTGGTTGGTCGGCGTTGCCGCTCCACTTTCCTCTCCTCTTGCAATCTCTATCCATGCTGCGCGATACATTCCCACGGTACATCTCAATCCCTCCGCTGGTAGCGTCAGTCGGAACCGTTCATTTTAGAGCCGGGATCAGCAAAAATAAATATTCTTCGCCCTGCCGCTTTCGCACAGCGCACAAGGAAGGCCCGTCTGCTTTTAACCTGTGGTGCCATACATCTGGTTCCACCGCCCGCCTCATGCGGCGAGGGGTAGCATATTGGAGCCGAGAGGCGGCATTGAGCCGCCACACGTCCACGGCGTTGTCTATGGCCGCCGCTTTCGCTTCTGCTTCTGCACCCGGCATATAACTTTTTGAGCTAATTTCAATATTTTTTCGGCGGCCATAAATCCATGCTATTTCAATGGTTTTCTCCCTTACATACCCTTATTTTCGGCCGCGGATTTTACAACTTTTTTGTGCGCTTCCCGCTTAAATTGTCACGCCCGTACTAATGCAGGCAGTTTTCAGCGGGATAGCGCAGCTCGGACTCTCAGGATTGCCATACTTTCCTGGAGTCAGCCGGTCATGGCTCCCGGCAGGTCGCTGGTGATTTCACTGGCAAGACGCGCGGCCCAGATTCACCAGTATAGTGTCTTTCCACCGTCAGCTCCGTGTACTTCGGAGCGATTTGTCAAGTGCCCGCAGAGGGGCAAAGTTTCGCCGCATGGAGGGCGCGACCCTCCGGCCCTGATACGTGGGCTGATGCGCTCGTGCGGCACATGGTCCCCCGTCGGGGAATCGAACCCAGGACTTCCCGGTTATGAGCCGGATGCTCTGACCTGCTGAGCTAACGGGGGATTTGGCGCCGGCGGGAGGAATTGAACCCCCATCGGTGAAACCGCCTTCGGCTTTCAAAGCCGCGGCATTGCCATTCTGCCACGCCGGAAAATAGCTGGCTCTGGAAATGCCAGCCATGTAGAAGATCAACTGCGGATAGCTTTCTTCAGTGTGCTGCTGGGCGCAAAGCGGGCACAAACGACATCCTTGGTCATAATGCGTTCCTTTGTGGTGGGGTGAACAAAGGGGTGCCCATGGCGCACCTTGGTGCTGAATTTGCCGAATCCCGGAATGAGGAGGGTGTCCCGATCAACGAGGACCTTCTGGATCTCCGCAAACATCACCTGCGATATCAGCTCCACTTCTCTCTGCGGAATGTTGGTGAGCTCAGAAACTCTCTTGCACAACTCTTTTTTCGTCATAGAAAAGACTTCCCTTCTTTTGTTTTTTGCCTGCAACTTTGGCGGAGCCGACTGGAATCGAACCAGCAATGAGGGAGTCAAAATCCCTTGCCTTACCGTTTGGCTACGGCTCTATATCTCTATGTGCTACCCGGCGGAGGGACAATGCCCACCCGCCGGATAGCTCCAGCAGTGCTAAAAAAGGGCTGCCAGCTGACAAATAGCTGCCACAGTTACTCTATGATCTCCCAGTCGTCCGCCAGAATGTCACTCTGGCTCGCCAGCCACATCTGGAAACTTCCGTCCACGCACTTCATCTGCAGGTAAGGCCGTACCTTGAACAGGCTGCCCTCCGGGATGCCAACAGCCTCTGCCGTGTTCTTGTTGCAGGGGATTCCATCAGGGTATCCGGTGCGATAGATCACCCACATTCCCTTTCCGTTCCAGCCCCGGCGCGTGATCTTGGCGCCCTTCTTGGCTGCCTCAATGGCCAGCCCGAAGTTCATGCCGTCGATCTCCCGGTACGCTTCCTCGAAGACATCCTTCGGAGACCAGCTCTCGTAGCCGTCAGGGTAGCGCACCCGGTAGCCTTCTTCCACAGTTGTTACATCCTTTGGAATCGTAAAGTCTGTGGGCTGGATGAATTCTCCATCCAGACGGACAGCTGGCTCCGCCTCAATTATCTTTGTGCCGATGTACTTCTTTAAGCTCATGCTATGTCCCTCGCTTTCTGCATAAATCATCGTTCAGACTTTTGTATTCGATTTGACTTCCGCACTTTAGCGGTAAGCAAAGTGGGATCTGTATATCGCAAGACATGAATCAAGTTCTTGCGGGCAGCCTTAATCCCCCTGGAGACTGAACTTAATCCGACATTGCGTTTTCGGGCAATCTCTCTCATACTGAGCCCCTGGACATAATAGTCAAGCATATACTCTTGCATCTTCTGCGTGAGCTCATGCTGAAAGGCATACCGTAGATTTACCTTTAGGCGATCCAGAATCTCTACGTTATCTCCACCACACATCTCCTTCCAGTCGTTCAGAGCAACAAGGTCATGGATCAACCAATTGTGGGCAGCTTGTATTTTATCTACCATCACGCTCACCCTTCTTCCCAATAGCTTCTACCATGTATCGGCTCCGCAACGCATCTATATCGCACTGCCGGCCGCGCCCAAACATGAATGGGTTGACCTGATAGTGCCCTCTCCGCATTTTTCGTAATATACCCGCGTCGACCATCGACTTCAACATACGTTCGACTTGGCGAACGCTCTTCTCCATCTTCCTTGCCAGCATATCTTTGTCCGCAGGACTCAGAGATACCACCTGCCCCGCGTCTGCGAATGTCATGCGGCCTATAACTTCCACTACAAAGCTATAACTCACATCCACCATATCAGGCAGCCTCCATCCCGGCTCAAAAATCTTGATGTAGGCATCGGTCGTGCTTACCACTTTGGTGGTCTCTTCAAAATTTACAAGTTCTCCATTTTCGTCAACAGTGTATCGTTGCACCTTAAGACGGCGGGAAGAATCTCCAGTTTTTGGCATAAAATTCCTCCCTATTTTGCGAGTTAGCGACATCCCATGTCGCTACCAGCGACACCACATGTCGCTAACTCAATACTTAGCGACACCCCATGTCGCTAACTTTTTGGTTGCAAACAGCTGTATCCATTGCGCCCCTAAGCATACAGGCCGTTTTTGAGGGGGATTTTCCCTTTATTAGTGTTCTATACGGTATCAGCTCCCAATTTTGCTCACCAAAAATATTCCAAAAAATGGCACTCTATCCACCACTCGACGCTTGCATCAAGTGGCACGATAGAGTGCCGTCTGCTTCTTCCCTATTCAACTTAGTCTTAATATACCATACTCCAGCCAGGAATGCAACTTTCCGTTGATCTCACACATGGGAACTTTCCAAATAGTCATTGTTGACCGGGAACGACGAGTAAAGTGCTGCACAGTTTTTGGCGCTCAGAATTCCAGGCCTACTTGGAAAACACCCCCCGCCCTCTAAAGGTGGTTACATTTCGTTGTATAATGTAACCACTTTTTGAAGATTCGGACAGTTTTCAGAACTTTTCAGCTGTTTTTCGAAAATTCCAGGCGGGAGAACGCCAGAAGCGAAGGCGAAGCACATTCTCCCCCTTCCTCCCCTATCTCCTCCAAACTCCTCCCAAGTGAAGCGCGCGGCCCGTCTGTGCTGGAAGCTCTTCCCCTTCTTTCTCTCTGCTCTGGCCATGGTATGCCTGCCCTTCCCGGGCCTATGATGACGCATGGCGGAATGGTATAGGGCTTGCGTGGGTGCTGGGTGTGCCCTTATATGTCAGCGGCCGTTCTGTGGCCTCCTGTGGGCCTCTGAGGGGCGCTGGCGGTGGTGGGCAGGATGCCCCGACCCGCCTTTTCTCCGCCTGTCTGTGTGGGCGCTGGAGTGCCTGCGTGGGAATGTGTCGGGAGGGCTTCAGCGTCGGCGCTGCCCTAGCGGGCCCGCCGTGATCGGTGGCGCTGGTGTTTGTCGGTGGCCTGCGCAAATAGGCATACAAAGAGACGTGGCCGCACTCCTCGTCCTGGAGGTGTGGCGGTCATGGTGTGGCGCTGTTCCTCGTGTGATGGGCAGGTGTGAAGCGGCATACATACGAGCCGCGCCGCTGGCGCTCTCGTATCTCCTCGCGGTGGCCGTGGTGCGCTTGTGGCAGGGGCTGGCGCTCTCTGTGGTCCCTCTCTCCTCTGCTCCCTGCTGGTGGGAGGGCCGGGAAACTGGCGGCCGCTATGCGTCGGCGGCGTCCTGGTGGTGGCCCGGCTGGCGCTCGTCCTCGTCCGGGACATATTCCAGGATGTCGCCGGGCTGGCAGTGTAGCAACTCGCATACAGTAGCCAAGTTGCTAAACGATATGCCGCCGCCGTGGCGCAACTTGGTAACGGTAGATTGCCCAAATGGGCGTTGCTCAACTGGGGCCGTCAAAATGCGATACGTTGACCACCCGGCGGCCTTCAGGGCTTCGAGTACGTCAATCTTATAGCGGATACTGCCCACAAAATTCCCTCTTTCTGCGGCCTCTAAGAAGCCTTTATTTGGCTTCAATTATACACCGTTTCCGGTATGTGATGTTGCACAAAAATAATAAACCGAATTTGGTAAATATTTATGGGACATAGACCGTTTCCGGTATTGACAATATAAACCGCTTATGGTATATTATAACCATAGAGAGGAGGACAACAAAAGACAGCGAATCACCCCGCCGGGGTCAGCGGCGAGAACCTTGACAACCGAATACAATCCCCGGTATAATGGAAAAGCGAGGTGAGAGAAATGAGCAACGAGGAAAAGATTTTGCAGTTGCTGGAAGCACAGCAAGAAGAATTCTGCAAGATTAACAGCAGACTGGGTGGAGTCGAGTCCCGTCTTAACGGCATGGATTCCCGTCTGGAGGGAATCGAATCCCGACTTGACAAGCTGGAAGAGAGCGCAGAAATCACCCGTGCAAGCGTAAACAGCCTGCTGGAGTGGGCGGATCACGTGAGTAACGCTATCAGTTTTCCGCTCCCGAAGGTGGAGTAAAAGTACATGAAAACAGGCAGAGGACCGGGAAATCATTCCCGGTCCTCTTTTTTGCTCTGGCCGGTCGAGCGCATCGGCACCGGCCCATAAAACCAACATACGAGAGGAGAACGCATCATGAAAACAATGAACGCCACGGCAACCATCAGCGAAGCTCTGAACGGTCTGGACGCCCTGAAAGCTCGGGTAACCGTCTACGTCCCCGCCACGGTGGGAACGGCTGACGCCGCAGACAACGCCCGCGAGGTCGACTCCGTCGCGGCCGCCCTGTCTGCCTGGTTTGGCGGTGCTACTATCCAGCCGGGGGCCGGCTGCTGGATGTCTGAGACCTGCGGTCTCGTTAAGGAGGACACAACAACGATCTATGCCGCCTGTACCGCTGAACATCTGGCGGAGAAGATCGGGGACGTGCTGGAGCTCTGCCGGAATCTCAAAGTAGAGATGAAGCAAGAAGCAATCGCTCTTCAGCTCGACGGTGTTCCGGGCTCCAGCGGCCTGTATTTCATCTGAACGGGACAGGGGCGGCCCCAACCGCCCCAACCGCCCCCACCACCAAAATTCACCATAACAGGAGGAAAACCCTATGGACGGCTATACAAGCTATCTCTCCGACTTCCAGCCCGTGCCGGAATACTCCAGAGAAGTCCTGTACCCCCACGCTGGCTCGCCCCTGTACCAGCAACTACGAGCACGCGGAATCCTGCCGGAGACAGAGCGCATAGGCGGGAAGGTCTTAGACGGCACCGCCGCCCGCACCTACCGGACAGAGGGCGGCGGGATCGCGGAGACCCTGGAGGACCTCAGCGGCGCGGTGGTCCTGGTCATCATCCCGCCGGAACAGGCGGATAACTACCGCCGCTATTCGCCGCCGCTCCCCCTCTGGGCCTGGTTGGCTGGCTGAACACCTGAGCGACCCACAGTCCGCCCCGGAGGTCACGATCCCAATAGGAGGAAAACCCTATATGCACGCATTTTCCGAATACCTCGCCGCCGTCGCCAGCGCGGAGAGCCTGGACGCCTTGGACGCAATCGCTGAGGACGCCGCCAACAGCGACGAGCTGACGAATGCAGAGTATGAGGCTGTCTATGCCGCCGCCCTGAGCCGGGCCCAGGACTGGGCCCCGGCCAACTGAACAGGAGGAAAAGCCCATGAAGCACAAGACCTTAAAAGATGCCGTCATCGCCTGGGACATGGCGCGCAAGCGACCCGCCCCCACAGGGGCGCAGATCGCCGAAAAAGCCGATGCCTTCTATCCGCCGGAACAGCGGGAGAAGGACCTGAAAGCCATCCGTACGCAGATCGCCCGATTGGGCGAGATCATCGGATATCACTCTGAACAGGAGGAGCCCCTATGAAGAACCGCCAATCTCTTTCCGCCGCCATCGTGGCCAACGTGAAGCCCCTGGAGAGCCTGTACCCCTCCGCCATCTCCGCCAGAGAGGCGGAGGCCATGGAACGGGGCAGAATCGAGCACGCCGCCGGCGTCGCCTGCCGCATGAACCTCCGGACATTCCGGATCGAGTATTACCGGGAGGATACCGGTGAGATCGTCAGCTCTCACATTTAGACTGAACAGCCCCGGGCCCTGGGCGGTGAGCCTGAATCGCCGCACCCCATACACCACGAAGCCAATCAAACACAATGAGGAGGTTAATTTGAATATGAAAACGCTATTTGAACGGCAGGTCTCCGAAGCCTGCGCGGAGCTGCGGAAGATCAAGACCCAAAGGGACTTCTACCGGATTGTAAACGAGGTGAACAACAAATACGGATGCGATGTAGCGAACGCTGCCCGGGAGGCCGTTGGTTGCTACAACTCCGCGCAATATGAGACGGAGAGTAAACTAAATCTCCCCATGAACATGCAGGAAATGACCCTTGAACAGATTCTCACCCTCTGGGATAATACCGGCGCCGCCTCCTATTCTAAGGAATTGGAAACTGTTCGCGGCTGGCTGATGGACGAGATCAAAAAAAGAAATCCCTGCGGATTTGATGCGTGGCTTGACCAAGACGCCCCGGAGGATCAGGACTTGCGCCGATTTGTGACAGTCAACACAATGTGCTTGGGCTGCTCCCTCTGGCGCACTGACTGCGCCGGAACAGAACAGCAGGTTTGGACCGGCTGCGTTCGCCGGAGATGAAAGGAGGCCGCCTGAACATGGTGACCATCACCAGAAGCGAGTTTGAGAAGCTCCCCCGGGATTATAAGGAGCCTTGGCACGACTACTGGGGCGACCATCCGGAATGGCTGGGCCGCTGGACGTCGTTCCTTCCCGGCCACGGGACCACTCTTTTTATTGAGGGCGTATCCTTCGAGATCATCAATGATAAGATCGACTGAATGGGACAAAACTTGATATCTGTGCATAATCAAAACAACCACGAAGTCAGAAACGGGGTGAACATAATATGGGCGAAAACGCTTATCATGCTTCGGGCTGGCCTGCGCTTTATGAAAACTGGGATATCCGAGACTTTCTGGCGTCCTACATACGGCAGTCCCCGGAACAGGCGGAGCAGAACAGAATCTGGAGCCAGATGCAGGCCCTTCGACTATCCATCCCAGATGTCGTAATGGGAGCCGTCGATGCTGCGCGGGTCCATCATGGATCTTTGAGCCGCTGGGCAGCGGCGAGGATCGTGAATCAGATCCTGAAGGAGCACCACAAGGAAATGAGTAACAAAGCAAGAGCTCAATGGAAACGGAGCAGGATTTTAGAATCCGCTAGTACCGGATATTTGATAGGAGATAACGGCAAATGAAGACAGAACAGATTCTGGCAGGGGTCAACGCTGCCGCTCAACACCTGAGCGAAGACGAGAAAAAGGCTTTTGACTATGTGGTTTCCAACCAGCTGAAAAAGGGCACCTTCGGCGGCATGGGGGATATTCTGGGCGCCCTGGTAGTCAATCTGCGGGAAAATCTCCGGAACGAAGAGGCAAAACGGAGCGGAAGGACGGGGCAAAAGCGGGCTCTGGAGCGGATCGCCAAAAGCCGAGTCGGAGCCAAGCGGGACTATATGAATGGAACTTTCACCAGTCAGGACGGCGCTCGCGCTGTCTGTGACGGATACCGGGCTGTACGGATCACAAACGAGGCCGCAGCCATGCCGGCGGACGCCGTGGAAAGGGCCGTGGAGCCGCTGAATATCTGCGCCTGCTATGAATCGAAAGCCACCCTTACCCCCTGCTCCATCGTTCCGAATCCGCAGAAGCTGCGTGCCATGATCCGGGAGGCCCGGGGAAAGTATCACGGGCGCCCGGGAAAAAAGAACACCTTCTGCGCCTGCTACCAGTTGGAGAGTGACACTGGAAAAAAAGCAATTGTCAATGCTGAATATCTGGTGGACATGCTGGAAGGCCTTCCCGGGGCATCTGTGCAGATTGGAAACCACAATTCCGTACAGTTTTATGGCCCTGACGGGGACGGAATTTTATGCGGACTTAGAGACACCGCGCTGACCACCCCCGGCACATTTCGCCTGAACTTCTAAAAATGATATGGAGGAAAAAAGAATGGATTTCACAATTGAGCAACTGTATCTTCTGCTTGATGCCTTGGGTGCTTATGAGGGGCAGTACGCAGACACCGCCAGCACGTGGAGAGGAAATGATCCATTTTCTGTCTCTGCCCGTGAAGGCGCAAAAAACCGGCTCGAAAGAATCCGCCATCTGAAGGCCCAGATTCTGGCGCAGATCAACAAGTGACGAACACCAAAGGCCGGGGAACTTTCCCCGGCCTTTGGTGTTCTTTTAGCTATCGCTTTCCCCCGTCTCCGTGTCTGGTACATACTCCAGCAGATCTCCAGGCTGACAAGAAAGCATTTCACAAAGTCGCGCAAGTTTCTCCTGCGACACCAAATCACCACGCCGAATCTGTTGTATGACACTTTCCGCAAGAACTTTCTCCCTCCGGAGCCGATAGGTGCTCCAGCCACGCTCTTTTAAGGCCTCCAGCACGTCGATCTTATAGTTAATCCCCGGATGCTTCGGCAAAGGATTTGTTGTCCGTTTATGGATGGCCCGACTTGCATTTTCATTTCTGGTAATCCATCGGCAATTCTCCTCAATCCGTCCATCAAATCACCGTCCCATCTTGAAAAACAACTTTTGTCCCGCTGTCTCGCGCCATTGTTTCATCTATGGCCCGGTTGATAAACGCCGTGGCGCTCTCTCCCATGGCCTCCGCGTGAGCCTGGACAACGCTGCGTCGCTCCGGCGTCATGCGGACCTTGACCTCTACAAAATCGGACATGTATTTTTTATGGGCCCGCTTTTGGGCCTCGCTGACAGGCTTTTTCTTCTCCAATCAAAACGCCTCCCTTCTGCAAATCAATTATGCCAGAAAATCGAGAATACGACCATAGAAAAATCGCACAAAATACGCCCATATATTTGTACATTTCTTCTCTTGATATATACGACTATATATAATATAATACGACCATAGAGAGAACCAAACCACGAAGCCAATACACGGAGGAACCCATGGAAAACCTGATTTACTGGGCCGTGGTCCTCACCGGGGCGGGCAGCCTGACGAGCGCCCTGTTCCGGCTGGTGGAGACCATCGAGCGCCCCGGCGGCAGACGGGAGGCACCCCGCCGGCCCGGATTCCATCAGAAATCAATATAACACAATCAGTCGGAGGAGAACGATCAATGAAAGTTTATGTCACTGTAGAGCGGGTTCTTTCCCGTGGATATACTGTCGAAGTCAAAGACCCGTCCGAGGTCGAAGAAGCCGCAGAAGCCCTCATGGAGCATCTCATGGAGCATCCAGAGGAGATGGAGGACAGCGGCGAGAACTGGGATTATGCCGTGAGCGATGAAGAAGGCCGGGACCTGATCCCTTGGTCTCGCTGAGAAGTGATGAAGGAGGACCTACCATGAATAGAAACGAAATTGCACGTGCAGTCATGGCTGATGCCTGGAACCTGTATAGAGCCACTGTCGCGGACGAACCTGCTGCTGCAAACCGGGCCACTTTCACCTTCTGCCTCCGCTTCGCCTGGGAGCGGGAGCCCTCCCGCTATGCCTCCAAAATCCGCAAGAGCTGGGAAGAGATGGGAGCTGCCCGTCAGTTGGATGCCTGCCGGAGAATGGCTCTTGCGGCCGCCGGAACCTATGCCGCCAAAACCAGCGGGTATGTGGACTTCAACCGATTGGACCCGGAGGACCTGGCCTCCGATACCTGGATCATTATGCAAGAGCGCGTAGACACGCTGGAGGCCGTACAGGCGGCCCGGAACCGCCGGGGACAGTTGCCCCTTCCTCTGGGAGTTCTGCTTCACAGAGCGGCCGCGGAAGCCCTGCGGCGTGCCATCCGGCGAACAGACAATGACGAGATCGGGGGCGAAGCATACGACACTGCCACCCGCGCTGCTGAGTCTCCCCAGAATACGGCAGACAGCGTGATGATCCGCGAGGCACTGGAGAGCATTCGTGAGCCCGAACAGCGGGCAGTACTTGAGTTGCTGATCGCTGGCCTGACCGTTCGAGAGATTGCCGTGGCGGTGAACCGGAGTAAGAGTTCTGTCCAGCGGATGATCGACAGTATCCGCACCGCCATCGCGGCCCGCTTGGCTGCTTGAACAGGAAGCAGACATCCGCGGCGGATACCCGGAGGCGAGTCTTCCGCAATCAGTCCATGAAATTCTGAGCGGCGTATACGTATATTACTGTACTGTGAAATATACTTACGCCGGAGAATGTCAAATCGATTTTCATTGATCCCTAATTTTGTGGTATAATCAGCACAACAGAATAGCAACTCAATATCGGCCCAAACCGGGCCCTCCCCTGCCAAACCATTCGGCAGGAGGGGGCCTGGATTTATTTTTTCTCGTGGGACAATCCTCTAAAATGTTGCCTATACAGATTGAAAACAACAAAAAAGCCGAAAAACGGCTTAGCAAAACAACATATTTGGGAGGATCTGAAAATGTCTGCTGTAAACTTCGCCACCATGGAAAATTTCCCACTGTATGTTCTGAATAGCACCACCTGCCCCGTATGCCCCTCCTGCGGTACTCCCTGGGACAATGACAACGGCGATACCTGCCTTGAGTGCGGATATCAGGGAGAACCGGAGGAAGCCTACGATCCCTTCGAGGACGCATACAATTCCCGCGCCCTGTCTGCTGCCGCCGAGACCGTAAACGACGAGCTGGCCTTCTTCCGCGTCAGCGTCCGAAGTGGCTATTATTTCGGTATGCAGTTCTATGTGGAAGAGCCGGAGCTGAGCCCGGCAGAACTGGACAATGAGGGATGCCGGTACAACTGGGACATGTGCCGCTCCGTGGCAATCCGCCGGAGAAATGCGGAGATCCGCAAAGTGAACCGCTGGCTGGAAAGGACAGCCAGAGAATACGGCATGATGAAGCTCGTATGTGTGGGCCGCTTCTCCAACGGGGAATGCCTGTATCAGAAGGCGGACAGCCGCGCCGCCGTACTGAAGGCCGTTTCCTGCGGGATCCCCCAGCATATCCCGGCGGACGCGGGACAAATCGTCTGAAATGTGCATACTACAATCAGAAAGCAGAGTAAACTTTCAAAAAATCTTACGATTTTGCAAAGTACACTTTCAAAAATCCAAGAAACTGAAATTGAACTTAAGAGAATCACAATTTGACTTTCAAAAGTCAACAGAAATATGAAGGAGATCTGAAATGAACATCACCGTGAAGATCAACGAAGAGAAGAACGGCGTGGAGCTTCACTTCCCCGCCATGCCATCCCCTGAAATCCTGGACCGCCTGCGTGCTGATCGGGCATGGAGATACCATCGTGTAGGTAAATACTGGTACGCCCGCCGCACCCCTGCTACGCTGGCCTTTGCGGAAGCGTTGGAGGCTGGGGAAGCCATTCCCCTATCCGCGGATAGCCCCCAGGCGGAAAAGCCCGCTAAGAGCCAGAGAAAGCCCTCCTACGAGATGAAGTATCTGTTCTCCGGATATCGGGATGCGAACGGGACCTACTATAAGGGCAGCTGGCGGCTGTGTGACGGCTTCGCTGATGGAAAGCGTGCCTATCAGATCGAGTTCTCCGGTGACACCTACGGAAATCTCCCCCTCCCAGCCGGTGCGGAGTTCATCAACAACTCCGATTCCATGACCGATTACTTCGAAAGGTCCAGCTGGTTCATCTCCCCAGACTGTCCGGACTTTCTAGGCGTCCTGGAGGCTTGGGAGAAACAGGAGGAACACGACCGCAAACGCTTCGAGAAGCTGGACGCCCGACGTGGCGTGAAGAATGACCGGGAGTCCCGCATCGCCTACAAGCAGCGCCTGGGCCTGAACAGAGCGGACGCAGAGGCCTCCGTGGACCGGGAGGACGAGGACAAGCGCCGGAAAGAAGCTGAACGGTTTGCCTATGTGGCCGAGGCTCGCCGACTGGCGGAACTTTTCGTGAGCGCCCGGGCAGAAAGCAATGGGCACGCCTTGGAAAATGCCAAAGCGCAGATGCTGAAAAGTATTTCCGCTTACCAGGATTCCAAGCGTGAAGAGCGCCTAGACAGCCAGCGGAAAACCGCCCTCCGCATGGTGGAGACGGCCCGACAGCGTGGAAACTGTATCGAGCTGGACGGAATCGCCTTTGTCATGGACAGCAGCAGTTTTACGGAGCTGTTCAGCGGCCGGTGCGGAATGGAGTATGCATTGAACGCCGTAGACACCATTTCCGGGGCCAGGATTTACAGCGGCACCTTTGACAGTGTCGAGGCACGAAAACGAAAAATCATTGACATCCTACGGGACAAAACCATGGACAGCGAGGCCCGCCGGGACCTGGCATCAATCGGAACGGAGGTCGTAAATGTCTAATTCGGAATACACCTACAAGCAGGCAGTCGAAGAACTCCAGCGCCACGGGATCCTCCGTTACAGCGCGGAAAAGGCCCTGGATATGGCAGCCAGAAAAACCGCCGCTTGGATCTTCTTCGGCGGTGGATCGTGCTGCAAAGTGCGCTTCCTCCGCCTGGGGGACCGCGGGAGCAGTGAGGCGTTTTCTCTGGAATTTGAGGAAATCAGCGGGACATCCAGTGTTTTTCCCGTCTATCTCAGATAGAGAACCAAACAAAACCACGGGAGGAAAATAACAAATGAAGTCTTTTACATACCTGGGCCTGACCTTTGAACCCGTCCGCAATACAACGCCCAAGGAGAGCGAAAACCTCTCCGCCTATATCGCCCCCTACGCAGAAAGCCCCGGCAATTTCAACTATGATGATTTCTACAAGGCCGCCGGCGCCAGTTGCGTGGACATTTACCGCCTGAATGGGGATCTTGTGATGCCCTGCGACGCCACGCTGATGAAGTTTCGAGACCCGGACTTGCCGGAGCACTACTGCCGGGAGATGAATCGGCTTCTCCCAGCCTCCTGCTCCGCTTCATTCTCCATGCTGTTATCCGTCATGGACGAAACCGGGAAAGAGGGATTCTACCCTACCCCTGTGGACCTGGCAACTGAAATGGCCCAGGAGATCGACGTGGAGACCTGCTGCCACATTCTGGAGCCGTCCGCCGGAAAAGGAGATCTGGCAGAGGCTATCCGCAAGCGCGGGAAGTTCCGCAGAGGCAGTGCCAACATGGACATCGACTGCATCGAGATCAACCCCGACCTCCGGGCCATTCTGAAGGAGAAGGGATTCCGGGTAGTACATGATGATTTTCTGACATTCGACACCTTCAAGCAGTATGACGCGATCCTTATGAACCCGCCCTTCAAGGATGGGGACCGGCACCTGATGAAAGCCCTGGATCTGGTGAGCGAGAACGGCGGCCAGGTGGTGTGCCTGCTGAACGCCGAGACCCTGCGCAACCCCTGCACCAACTACAGAAAAGAGCTAAAAAAGCGCCTGGACGAACGCGACGCCAAGATCGTTTACTTCCAGGACCGGTTCGCCGCGGCAGAGCGGAAAGCCGATGTCACCGTTGCCATGGTCTCCGTGAAGTTTCCCCCTGTCCAGCGCTGCAGCGACTTCTACGACCGTATGGAGAAGGCGGATGAACAGGCTCACGCCCGCCCCGTGGACGATGTGGAGGACCTGGCTCCAGCCGACTTTATCGAGCGGATCTGCCGCCAATTTCGTATTGAAGTTTCCGCCGGCATGGAGCTGATCCGCCAGTATGAGGCCTTAAAGCCCTATATCCTTCGGGAGATCCCGGATCCCGCCACCGGGAAAACGCCATACAGCAGCGGCCCTATCCTGACCCTTGGAATCAGCAACAACTATTTAGCAGAGTCCATGCGCTATGACGGCGTGGTAAACCAGTACGTCCGCCTCACCCGCTACAAATACTGGCAGGCATTTTTCCAGAACGACGAGTTTACCAAGAACCTTACCAGCGACATGCGGAAGGAATGGGAGCACCGGATCGACGATCTCAGCAACTACGACTTCACCCCCTTCAACCTGAAGACCGTCCTGGTGGAGATGAACGCCCAGATCTTCCAGGGCGTTGAGGACTCTATTCTGAAGATTTTTGAGCAGTTGACGGCTCAGCACAGTTGGTATCCGGAGTGCCAGAACAACATCCATTATTACAACGGCTGGGCCCACAATAAGGCTCACAAGATTAACACGAAAGTGATTATCCCATCCTACGGTGTTTTCCCGGACTGGAAATGGAGTAGTGACACTTTCCGCGTCCATGAGGCCTATAACCACCTGGCAGACATTGAGCGGTGCTTCAACTTCCTGGATGGCCATACCACGGCAGAAATTGACCTTTATTCTGTTCTGAACGCCGCCAACACCGTCGGACAGACTAAGAACATCCACTGCAAGTTCTTCGACGTGACCTTCTATAAAAAGGGCACCACTCACATTAAATTCACAAACCAGCGGCTGCTGGACAAGTTCAACATCTACTGCAGCCAGAAGAAGGGCTGGTTACCCCCCTTCTACGGAAAGCGCCGGTACGAGGACATGGGGGCCGAGGAAAAAGCCGTCGTTGACGATTTTCAGGGGAAAGAATCCTACGAGGAAGTTATGCGCAATCCTGCATACTACCTCCCTGATTCCGCTTCCCTGCTGTCCCTTCCATGCGCCGTATAAAACACAAAATAAAGCGCCCCGGCTATCTGCTGGGGCGCTTAAAAATCGTTGGAACACTACTTTCCCTTTCGTATGTATTTCAAAAGCTGAACTAGATAATTACCGTCCAATTTCTCTGTTTCATCCGGATC
>ENA-UONX01002112-UONX01002112.1-human-gut-metagenome-genome-assembly--contig:-P74old-NODE-2112-length-15307-cov-4.699121_pt1 | contig 15307 bp, 12 predicted proteins | sample MGYA00242466_ERZ724013 | MGnify/ENA metagenome assembly ERZ724013 | reverse complement strand
GACCCGGAGAATCCCCGCTCCAGCAGTCTGGCAGCCTGGAGCGTGCTGGCCCTGCTGCGGGAGCTGGCATCGCCCCTTCGGTTTTTCTGAACCGGCGAAGTCCGCAGGACCGCCTCTGGAGACCTAAAATTCAGATACTTTGATAGACTTGACTGGGTAAACTCTTGTTTTTCTGTTCCGGTTTACCATTGATTTCTTCAGGCGGCAGCGCTATAATCGATCCTATATTCAGCGAGGCAATGGCGTTTCGTTTCCCTGCGGGGGCGCGCCGCTGCTTCGCGTTTTTCTTTTCAGAGGGAGCCCTCAGCTTGTTTGGAGAAGGACTGGTACGCGGTGGAACTCTCTCTGACGACTTACCTGATTCTGCTGCCGGTGATCTTTCTGGCCGGCGTTGTGGATGCGGTCTGCGGAGGCGGCGGCCTCCTCACCATACCGGCGTATCTGCTGACAGGGTTTTCGGCCCACGTGGCCACAGGCACCAACCTGGCAGCCACCATCTGCGGCGGCGTGGCGGCACTGTGCCGCTTTGCCCGGGGCGGAAAAGTGCACTGGCCGGCCATGGTGTCCGCCGGACCCACAGCGGCCGTGGGAGCCCTGCTGGGCGCGCGATTCAATCTGTTCCTTCCGGACAGGAGCCTTCAGATCATTCTCCTGATCCTGCTGCCGGTGGTGGCGGTCACGGTCTTTATGAAGCGGGAACTGGGCCTGGAGGACCTGATGGACACCCTCTCAAGCCGCCAGATCCGGCGGAATTCCGCCCTGATCGGCCTGGCGGTGGGCGCCTACAACGGATTTTACGGCGCGGGAGCCGGGACCTTTTTCATCATCGCCTTCACGCTTTTTGACCGCATGGATCTGGTCCGCGCCTCCGGCAGTACCAAGTTCTGCAGCCTGTGCGCCGTGCTGGTGGCCACACTGACATACACCCTCTCCGGAACGGTGGTGTGGCCCATGGTTCTGGCCGGGTCCGTGTTCAGTGTGGCAGGCAATCTGCTGGGCAGCGAGCTGGCCCTGCGCAATGGCGCCAAGGTCATTCGGCCCATGTTTATCGGGGTGCTGGCGCTGCTCTTCCTGCGGCTGTGTGCCGGTGTGTTTCTCTGAGAGAGTTGGACAACATCGATAAATTTTACATAATTTTTAGTTGGATTTGACCATTTTTTCTGGTTCGGTTTACCATTGATTTCCGAACCTGCCAGGCTTATAATGTGCCACATATTTAGCGAAGCAACGGCGTTTCGCCTCCTGTTTGGGAGCGCGCCGCTGCTTCGCTTTTTATATTTTCCTACAGGTACCAGCGTCATATGTGCACAATTTTTTTGAGGAGGATGAAGAAATGAAAAAGCGTACTTGGAAGAGACTGGCCTGCCTAAGCTGCTCCCTGGCCATGGTTCTTTCCCTGTTCGGGTGCAGCGGCAGTGCTGAGACGGAGGAGCCCTCCGCCACTGATGATACCCCCACCGCGGAGGGAAGCAGCGGTGAAAAGACGGCCCTGCAGGAGAAGTGGTCCTCCCTGGAGGGGACCCATCTGACCGTCGGCACCTCCTGCGTGCAGACCGGCTGGTCCCAGGACGACGGCTCCGGCAACCCCGAGGGCATGGACATCGACGTCATGCAGTACATCTGCGACTACTACGGCTGGGACCTGGAGTGGTACGTGGCAGAGTACGCCGCCCTGTGGGGCTGTGTGCAGAACGGCCTGATCGACACCATCGCCAACCTGACCACGGTGAACCCCGAGCGGCTGGATCAGTACTGGTTCACCAATACCTACGCATGGGAGTCCTACTCCATCGTCTCCCGGGCTGAGGACGCGCCGGAGGACGGCGACATGAACTACTGGGAGGGCCGGACCATCTGCGGAGAGGCCGGCTCCAACGCCACCATGACCTTTGAGACCATCCGGGACCAGCTGGCAGCTGAGGGTGTGGAGGTCAACGAGCTGGTGCTGGACTCCGCCTCCATCCTGATCCCCAGCGTCATCCAGAATCAGGCGGACGGCGCGTTCATGTGCACCTCCACCTGTGCCTACATCGTGGAGCAGCAGGGGTACACGGATCAGACCCATATCCAGAATGTGGAGTGGCAGAATATGCCCATCGTCTACGGGTTCACCCGGACAGAGGAGAACAAGGACATCATCCTGGCCATCAATGACCTGCTGGATGAGATGCATGAGGACGGCACGCTGGCTGAGCTGTCCAACAAGTGGTTCGGTATGGATGTGACGGCACTGCCGGAGGGCGAGGTCAACTACGTCACCACCACCGGCGAGGACGCCTGGCAGAGCTATGAGGGCTGATCGCTCATAGCCGGAATCTCTTCTCCAACAGCGTTTGCCCTCTGGCAAACGCTGTTGGAGATTTCGGGACACGGATTCCCGAAAGCCCAAAACAGAAAGGTAGGATCTGAATGTATCACTTCAGTACAGAGGCATTTGGGGAGGCCCTGCGGACCATTGCCGGAGCGGTGCACATCACGTTGGGACTGACCTTCGGTTCCTTTATTCTGGCGTTTGTGCTGGCCATCTTCATGGCAATGCTCTCTCTTTCCAAAAACCGCGTGATCCAGTGGATTCTGCGGGTGTGGATCTCCCTGTTCCGGGGGACGCCGCTGCTGGCGCAGCTGTTCTTCTTTGTGTACGGCCTGTTTCCCCTGATCCCAGGCCTCAAGGACATGGCCCTTTTGCCCAAGGGCATCCTGTGTCTGGCCCTGGCGTTTTCCGCCTTTATGTCCGAGACCATTCGCGGCGCCATCCAGTCCGTGGACAAGGGCCAGATGGAGGCCTGCCTCTCCTGCGGCATGACCACCGGCCAGGCGTACCGGCGCGTGGTGCTGCCCCAGGCGTTCCACCTGGCTGTCCCCTCTCTGATGAACAACTTTATTGAGTGCTTCAAGGGCACAGCCCTGGTGTCCATGGTGGGCGTCACGGATATGATGCTGACGGCCAAGATGCTGACGGCACGGAACCTCCGCTTTGTGGAGGGCTATCTGGCGGTCCTGCTTCTGTACTGGGTCATCAACATGGTGTTCGTGGCCATCCAAAAGCGGCTGGAACTCCGGCTGGACGCCAAATATTGAGGAGGGAACTGCCATGATTCGATATGACAATATCCACAAGGTCTTTGGGGACCTGGAGGTGCTCAAGGGCATCAGCTTTGAGATCGGGACCGGCGAGGTGGTGTGCATTCTCGGCCCCTCCGGCTCCGGCAAGACCACGCTGCTGCGGTGCACGAACTTTTTGGAGATCCCCACCCGGGGCAAGGTGACCATCGCGGACCTGACGGTGGATGCGGAGCACTTCACAAAGGAGCAGGTGAATCAGCTCCGGCGGCACAGCACCATGGTTTTTCAGAACTACAACCTGTTCCGGAACAAGACCGCCCTGGAGAACGTCATGGAGTGCCTGGTGACCGTCCAGAAAAAGCCCAAGGCGGAGGCCAGGGAGATCGCGGAGCACTTCCTGAATCAGGTGGGCATGGGGCAGCGGATGGACTACTATCCCAGCCAGCTCTCCGGCGGCCAGCAGCAGCGGGTGGGCATCGCCCGGGGCCTGGCGCTGAACCCCCACGCCATTTTGTTCGACGAGCCCACGGCCGCCCTGGACCCGGAGCTGGTGGGCGAGGTGCTGAACACCATGAAGGAAGTGGCCAAATCCGGCATTACCATGGCGGTGGTCACCCACGAGATGGGCTTTGCCCGGGATGTGGCGGACCGCGTGGTGTTTATGGACGGCGGCGTGGTGGTGGAACAGGGCAAGCCGGAAGAGGTGTTCGACCATCCCCAGAATGAGCGGACCCGGCAGTTCCTGCGGGCCGTGACCACCAGAGGCTGAGCGGAGGGATCGTGATGGAACGTGATTATTTGACATTGGCCCAGGCGGAACAGGCGTACACGGTTAAGCTCCGCCGCTATTTCCACCAGCATCCGGAAGTGGGACCTGCGGAGCAGGTGGAGACCATGGCTGCCATCTGCCGGGAGCTGGAGACGCTGGAAATCCCCTATGAGCGGGTTCCCGGCGGCGGGATTCTGGGATTTCTGGGAGACCCCGCCCGGGGAAAGACCGTCCTCCTGCGGGCGGACATTGACGCCCTGCCCATTCAGGAGGACCCCGACAATCTGAAGGGGCCCCGGGTCTGCATCTCCCAAAAGCCGGGAGCCATGCACGCCTGCGGACATGATGGGCATATCGCCATGCTGCTCACCGAGGCCAAAATCCTCAAATCCATGGAGTCAGAGCTGAAGGGCGCTGTCCTGCTGGTCTTTGAGGAGGGGGAGGAAGGCCATCGGAACATCGAAGCACTTCTCCCCTATATGGAGCGGCGGGGCCTGCGGCCGGATACCTGCTACGCCACCCATGTGCGTTGGGATCTGGAAGCGGGGAAACTCCATGTCGTGGACGGTACCGCCATGGCGGGCCTGTATGTGTTCCGCTGTGAGCTCCACGGCCTCTCCGGACACGGCTCCCGGCCGGATCTGGCCCGCAGCACCCTGGACTGCTTTGTCAACGTCTATGACCTGCTCCAGACGGTCCGCATGGATCACCTGAGCCCGGACAAACGGCTGACGTTCTCCGTCGGAAAGGTCACCTGCGGCACGGCGGACAATGTGATTCCAGATCAGCTGGTGTTTGAGGGCACCATCCGATTTTTCGAGCGGGACAGCGGCAGAATCTTCTGGGAGGAGTTCAAGCGCATCCTCAAGACCATCTGCGAATACCACGGCTGCACCTATACGCTCACCTGCCGGTTCGCCCTGCTGCCCAGCATCAGCGACCGGACCTGCCGGCGGCTGTGGGAGCGGGCGATAGAGCGGCACCTGGGCAAGGAGCACCTGGGGGAGTGCGAACCCTGGATGGCCTCGGAGTCCTACAGCTACTTTTTGAGTATGTGCCCCGGCGTTCTGGTGTTCACCGGCATCCGCAACGAGGCGCTGGGCTCTGGCGCCAATCACCACACGCCCCAATTTGACCTGGATGAGGCGGCGCTGCCGGTTGGTGTGGCCAGCGCGGTGGCCTACACCCTGGACTTTCTGGAGGAGCAGCCGCAGATCCCGGGATTCCAGCCCCTCTGCAGCAGCGCGGAGGAGATCATTCGCCTCAACCATCCAAATTGATCCTGTTGACGGAGGTGCAGAACTTTGGACAACTATGTCATTACCCTTGGCCGGCAGTTCGGCAGTCTGGGCAGGGCCATCGCCCATGAGACGGCGGACCTGCTGTCGATCCAGTATTATGACCGGGACATCGTGGAGGAAGTGGCCAAACGGATGAAACAGCCGGTCAAGGTGATCAGCCAGGTGGAAGAGGAGGCCAAGAGCCGCTTCGGCGTCTTCGGCAAGATGCTCTTTCCCTTGGGAGACGGCACCCGGGAGCTGCAGGACCGGACCTTTTTCGTCCAGGAGTGTGTCCTGCGGGACTTTGCGGACCGGGGCCCCTGCATTCTGGTGGGCCGCTGCGCCGACTATGTGATGCAGGGCCGGGAGAATCTCCTGCGGGTGTTTATCTACGCCCCCAAGGAGGCCCGGATTCGGAACTGTGTGGAACAGCTGCACATGGACCGGGAACAGGCCTATAAGATGTGCGCGGATGTGGATAGGGCCAGGGCCCGCTACCATGAGCGGTACGCCGGGTACCCGGTGATGGATCCTGAGCACTTCGACGTAATGATGAACAGCGATTTGCTGGGGGTGTCTGGAACGGCCGCCGCTCTTGCGGATTTGGCGCGGAGGAAATTTCATCTGCCGGATCCATCCGCCAAGGAGCTGTGATGTTCCGCTTCAGACATCCAGATGCAGTGTCGGTGAATTTCGGCCGCCTTGTGGAAAACGGCCTCCACTGCTTTTATTTCCGTGGGCCCCGGCCGGGCGGAAGATGGACCTCATCCGGGAGACCGGCCGGGCCTGCATTGCGATGGAAGCGGGGTGTCAACTGCGGACAGCGGAGCTGGCGTGTGGACATGCCGCCGCCTTTCGCAGCGTGATTGCCAGTGGCCCTGTCAAGATTTTGGGAACTCTGGAGGAAAAGTGCCGCGGGCTGGAAAAGATCATGGTGCATGCCACGGGCACTGGGGACTGGACGTTTTCGGAAGAGACACTCCGAAAGGTCTGTGTCTGCGAGCTGACGGCTGAGGAAATCTCCTGCAAAAAGCATCTCTGACACAGGAGGGACTTCCCCTGGCATGGAAGTCCGGCGCAAACAGTCCCGCGGACATCGGAATTCAGAGAGGAGAGGGAGCCTTGGAACAGAAGCTGTACATGTCCGATCGGGCGAAAAACTATCCGGCATCGGGCATTCGGAAGATGTTTGATCTGGCGGCTCAGTATCCGGAGGCCATCAAGCTGACGGTGGGCGAGCCCAACTTCGACACACCACAGTATATCAAAGAGGCTGCCAAGAAGGCCATTGACGAAGGGCAGACCCACTACGCCCCCAACGCCGGCATTCCGGAGCTGCGGGAGGCTGTGGCCGACAAGTACCGGAAACGGTACTGGGAAGGATACACCAAGGATCATGTCATCATCACCGTGGGCGCCATGGAGGGCCTGATGCTGTCCATGATGCTGCTGCTGAACCCCGGCGATGAGATCCTGGTGCCGGATCCCTGTTTCCCCAACTACTACGGCCAGGCCAGTATTGTGGGCGCCAGGGCGGTTCCCGTTCCTACTAATGAAAAATATGACTACCGGATGCAGGCGGCGGATATTGAGAAGGCCATCACCCCCCACACCCGGGCGCTCCTGCTGAACTCCCCCTGCAACCCCACCGGCGCGGTGCTGACGAAGGAGGATATTCTGGCCATCGCCAAGGTGGTGCAGGAACATGACCTGTGGGTGCTGACAGACGAGCCCTATGATGCCATCGTGTACGACGGCGTTCAGCCTTACAGCATAGCCCAGGTACCGGAGGTGCGGGACCGCGTGATGGTGCTGAACAGCTTCTCCAAGTCCTATGCCATGACCGGCTGGCGGATCGGCTATCTGGTAGCGCCGGAGCCGGAGTACATCAAAAAGATGGCACAGCTGCAGGAAGGTGTGGCCTCCTGCGTGTCCACTTTCACCCAGGCGGCAGCCACGGAGGCTCTGAAGAGCACTGCCTGCGTGGATCAGATGGTGGCGGACTACACCCGCCGCCGGGACATTCTGGTGGATGGGCTCAACGCCATCCCGGGGATCACCTGCAGGAAGTCCGCGGGCAGTTTCTACGCCTTCCCCAATATCAAGGCCTTCGGCAAGACCTCCCAGGAGTTCGCCGAGGAGCTGCTGAAAAACGCCGGCGTGGTGACGGTGCCCGGCTCCGCCTTCGGTGACATGGGCGAGGGCTATCTGCGTCTGGTGTTTGCCAACTCTGATGAAAATTTGAAGGAGGCGGTCCGCCGGATCGCCGACTATGTGGCAGAGATCTATCCGGATATGGAGAGACGCTGTTAGGAAGATGCGTGCCCCTGGCACCTGGACAATGTGTTTTTGACTATGAAAATCCATCGGCATCCGCAACGTGCTGCCGATAAGAGCATAGGAATCACCTGTAAGCATTATAAATAAACCAAACAGGAACGGCTGTACCGGTGGAGTCCAGCAGACATATGGATCAAGGAGGAACTATCATGCAGCGCAAACCAGAACTGATGGACGGCAATCAGGCGGCCGCCTACATCTCCTACGCATTCACGGAAGTGGCGGGGATTTTCCCCATCACGCCGTCGTCACCTATGGCGGAGCACGTGGACGAGTGGGCGGCCAACGGAAAGAAGAACCTCTTCGGCCAGCCGGTGCAGGTGGTGGAGATGCAGTCCGAGGGCGGCGCCGCCGGCACGGTCCACGGTTCGCTGCAGTCCGGCGCCCTGACCACTACCTACACAGCCTCCCAGGGCCTGCTGCTGATGATCCCCAACATGTACAAGATCGCCGGTGAGATGCTGCCGGGGGTGTTCCACGTGTCCGCCCGGACCCTGTCCGCCCACGCCCTGTCCATCTTCGGGGACCACTCTGATGTGATGGGGGTGCGGCAGACCGGGTTCTCCCTGTTGGCGTCCTCTTCGCCTCAAGAGGTGATGGACCTGGGGGCCGTGGCCCACCTGGCGGCCATCCACTGCCGGATGCCCTTCCTTCACTTCTTCGACGGCTTCCGTACCTCCCACGAGATCCAGAAGATTGAGGTGCTGGACTATGAGGACCTGCGTCCCCTGGTGGACATGGAGGCGCTGAAGGCGTTCCGGGCCCACTCCCTGAACCCGGAGCACCCCGCCACCCGGGGTACCACGGTGAACCCGGACATCTTCTTCCAGTGCCGGGAGGCCTGCAACGAGAAGTTCGCATCCATCCCCGCGGCGGTGGAGCATTACATGGCGGAGATCGGGAAGCTGACCGGTCGCACCCACCACCTCTTTGACTACTATGGCGCGCCGGACGCGGAGCGGGTGGTGATTCTCATGGGCTCCGCCGCAGAGACCGCTGAAGAGACCGTGGATTATCTCACCGCCCGTGGGGAGAAGGTGGGCCTCATCAACGTCCACCTGTACCGGCCCTTCTCCGCCGGGCACTTCCTGGCCGCCGTCCCCGCCTCCTGCAAAGGCCTGGCGGTGCTGGACCGGACCAAGGAGCCCGGCGCCATGGGGGAGCCCCTGTACCAGGACGTGTGTACGGCCTACCAGGAGCGGGGCATTCCCATGACCATCGTGGGGGGCCGGTACGGCCTCTCCTCCAAGGACACCACACCGGGCCAGATCCTGGCGGTGTATGAGAACTTGAAGCAGGAAGAGCCCAAGCGCAATTTCACCATCGGCATCGTGGACGATGTGACCCACACATCCCTGCCGGTGACGGAGATCGAGACCTCCCCCGCCGGGCAGACCAGCGCGGAGTTCTGGGGCATGGGGTCCGACGGCACGGTGGGGGCCAACAAGAACTCCATCAAGATCATCGGCCACGCCACAGACCTGTACTGCCAGGCCTATTTTGTGTACGACTCCAAGAAGTCTGGCGGTCTGACCCAGAGCCACCTACGGTTCGGAAAAACGCCCATCCGCTCTCCCTATCTGATCACCAAGGCGGACTTTGTGGCCTGCCACAACCCCTCCTATGTCCACAAGTACAACATGGTGAACAATCTGAAGGAGGGCGGCACCTTCCTGCTGAACTGCCCCTGGGACGAGGCGGGGCTGGAGCGGCATCTGCCCGCCTCCATGAAGCGGACTCTGGCGGCCAAACACGCCAGGTTCTACACCATCGACGCCATCGACATTGCCCGGAAGCTGGGGCTGGGGAACCGGACCAACACCATTCTCCAGGCGGCCTTCTTCACCCTCTCCAAAGTCATCCCCATCGAGGAGGCGGTGGCGGAGATGAAGGACGCCATCTACAAGACGTATTATAAAAAGAAGGGCCAGGCGGTGGTGGACATGAACTACGCCTCCATCGACCACGGCATCAACGAGCTCCATGAGGTGCAGATCCCCGAGCGCTGGCTGGACGCCCGGGACGAGCCCCAGGCCGACACGGCCCCCGCCTTTATCCAGGATGTGGTGGCCGTGATGAATCGGCAGGAGGGGGACAGCCTGCCGGTATCCACCATGGTGAAGTACGGCCTGGAGGACGGCACCTGGCCCGCTGGCACCTCCCAGTATGAGAAGCGGGGCGCTGCCGTGGAGGTCCCGGCCTGGGATGCGAGCAAGTGCATCCAGTGCAACCAGTGCTCCCTGGTATGCCCCCACGCCGCCATCCGGCCCATCCTGTTGGACAGCGCCGAAGAGGCCGCCAAGCCCACGGACTTTGAGACGGTGCCGGTCCGGGGCATGAATGGGAAGTACACCTACCGCATCCAGGTCTCCCCCTACGACTGCACCGGCTGCGGCAGCTGCGTCAACGTGTGTCTGGCCAAGGAGACGGCCATCGCCATGCGGCCACTGGAGAGCCAGGTGAAAGAGGCGGAGAACTGGACCTACGCGGTGGAGACGGTATCCGTCAAGCAGGACGCCGTCAGCGACAAGAACGTGAAAGCGTCCCAGTTTGCCAAGCCCTACTTCGAGTTCTCCGGTGCCTGCGCCGGCTGTGGCGAGACGCCTTACATCAAGCTGGTGACCCAGCTGTTCGGGGACCGGATGTACATCACCAACGCCTCCGGCTGCTCCTCCGCCTACGGCGGCTCCACGCCCTCTTCCCCCTACTGTACGGACAAGAAGGGCCGCGGCCCCGCCTGGGCCATGAGCCTGTTCGAGGACAACGCCGAGTACGCCTACGGCTATCTGCTGGGCCAGGATGCCATCCAGCGGCAGCTGCGGGAGAAGGTGCAGATTCTGCTGGACCGGAACGAGGCGGCGGAGGCCTGCCGGGATTATCTGGAGAAGGGCACGGATGCGAAGGAGTCCCGTGCGGTCAGCGACGCCCTGCTGGCAGCGCTGGAGGACAGCGCCAGCGAGGAGTCGGACTTCATCCGGCAGAACCGGGAGTATCTCACCAAGAAGAGCGTCTGGGCCTTCGGCGGTGACGGCTGGGCCTACGACATCGGCTACGGCGGCCTGGATCACGTGCTGGCCTCCGGCAAGGACATCAATGTGCTGGTGCTGGACACGGAGGTGTACTCCAACACCGGCGGGCAGTCCTCCAAGGCCACGGCGGCGGGGGCCATTGCCAAGTTCTCCGCCGGCGGCAAGGTCACCAAGAAGAAGGACCTGGGGATGATGGCCATGAGCTACGGCTATGTGTACGTGGCCCAGGTGGCCATGGGGGCGGACCCCAGCCAGACCCTGCGGGCCATTCGGGAGGCGGAGTCCTACAACGGCCCGTCCATCGTGATCTGCTACTGCCCCTGCATCGAGCACGGCATGAAGGCCAGCATGGGCCTGAGCCAGCTGGAGGAGAAGAAGGCGGTGGAGTGCGGCTACTGGCACCTGTACCGCTACGATCCCCGGCTGAAGGCGGAGGGGAAGAACCCCTTCACCCTGGACTCCAAGGCCCCCACCGGGGACTTCCAGCAGTTCCTGCTGGGGGAGAACCGCTACACCTCGTTGAAGCTCTCCTTCCCGGAGAAGGCCCAGGAACTGTATGAAAAGGCAGAGCGGGACGCCAAAGAGCGGCTGGAGAGCTATCTGCGCCTGGCCCAGGGCTGATTGCCGGCGGCTTGCAGAAGTCATAGGAAAGGCCGCACTAGCGGCACTTTTGTATCGCTGTTCGGAAGATACCAGAGGATCTGTCAAAAAGCCCGGCCCTCGCTGGACTTTTTCAAAAGACTGAGGGAGCGCTGTAGAAACAACTTCTGCAACGCTCCCGGCTTGCTTACAGATGAAGCGGTGAATGGTCGCATGCTGTTAGTCATTCAAGTGCCGCCTGGCAGCCAGGTCTGCCGACATCACGGGCGCATTTTTGACCGCAACCACGAAGCGGATATAGACATTACCAACAACTCCGATCTGGTGTACCGGCTGTACGCCCGAAAAAGTGGCAGCTACTTTGTAAACAAGGTGACTCGTTTCCAGATGAATGATCTGCGCCCTGGCCTGATTGAACGCGCCAGAGCCATGGCGGCCAGCCGCACGGCCAATCACCCGTGGAAATCCCTATCGGATGAAGAACTGCTGTGCAGCGCCGGTCTGTTCTTAAAAGACATCGAAAGACAGCTCGAAGGCCTTACCCTGGAGGAGATTTTTCTGTTCGGGAAGGACAGCACGATCCTGTCCGTGCTGCCACAGCACAAAACGGACACCATCTTCCGAGTGGAGAATCTGGAGCACTATGATGACCACGACGTTATTATCACCAAGACCTACGACCGGCTGATCGCGTTTGGTCAAAAACACCTCGGCGCCCCCCCTTTGTGCAGGAGGGTGTCCAAAGCGTCAGTGCCAGAGAACGCCAACCGTTCCCACGGACATGGTGTCCTGCACTTGTCCTCTTTTGAGCTGTATGCCCAAAATCCGCCCATCTCCAAAGTGTTCCGGGATATCGGACTGGCAGACGAACTGGGGTTCGGGATGCGGAATACTTATAAATACACAAAACTCTACTCCGGCGGGACCCCGGAATTTATTGAGGACGATGTGTTTCACACGGTGATTCCCCTGGCTCCGATTGCGGTGGAAAAGGTCGGGCCGCAGGACACCACCCAAGTCACCACCCAAGTTGCAATTTTGGCATTTTGCCAAGAGCCGCGGTCAAAGGCAGAAATCATGGAACATTGTAGGTATAAAAGTACCAAGAATTTTACGCAAAACTACCTACGCGCGCGGATTGAAAGCGGACAACTTCAAATGACAATCCCGGACAAACCGAAAAGCCGCAATCAGAAGTATATAACGGTGCAAAGAGGTGCGCCTAAAAATTAAACAAAATCAGGGCAAGAGAGTTGGGGGAGTAGCCTTGGGCAGAAAAAAGAAATCTCTGTTTCTGCTGAGATGTAAGCCTTTTGGATAAATGTTCCCAATTTAGAATCGGTAACATGCTGGCATCTGGTTTCCTGTCATTGCAGAATTAACTATCCTCGTTAAGGTATCAATTTTGTGTAATGTTGTAAATGTTGAACCGGTCGAGGACAAGTGATGGATCATAAAAATAACCTTACAAATCCAAGATCTGCTGCTGTTGAGGGAACTATCTGGCGTCTTGCCTCATCCGAGATCTGCGATCTTCATTACAGGCATCTTTATATTTCTTTAGATCAGATTGGTAACGGGCTATTTCAGGTGGATAGGTTGCCGACTCCATGGATAAGATCGAGATCTGTACAAAAATAAATCAGCATCGCACAACAGGTATAGACATCTTGCTTTCGCCGGCTATTTTAGGAGGAACGGACAAAAATCGGAAAGTATATATAGTGAGAATGCCACAGGGCTACTTGTGCCCGCAAACAGGCATATATAGAATTTTCAAATTCACATATTATGGCTGATTATGGTAAATATTAGGAACAATAAATAAGAAAATAGCATCTGAAAGGGAAGTTGGGAGTTTTGGACAGTAGAATGTTGAAGGTGCACAAAAAATGCGGAAAAATGCTGATAGAAAGACTATTGACAACAGACGAGATGTAAGAATATACTAAACTTAAAAATAACTTGTCTAGTCAAGTTGGAAGCTGCTTCCAGAGTGAAAAAGGGATGGATGACAGTGGGAAAGCGAATGCTGCATACAGGTGTTGAACAAGAGGCGATTGGCCGCTATGTCCTGATTCCGGGAAGTGTAGAGCGCGCTCAGTTGATTTCGGAGTATTTTGATGAACCCCGGAAACTCTGCCATAATCGAGAGTTTCTTACCTATGTCGGAATGTTGGAAGGCGCACGGGTGGCAGTGACATCCACTGGAATTGGTGGGCCTTCTATGGCCATTACTGTAGAGGAGCTCCATGCCTGTGGCGCGGATACTTTTATTCGGGTAGGTTCCTGCGCATCCACTTCGCCCAAGTCCAAGATTGGCGATGTCATCATTCCCTGCGGCGCGGCCCGCATGGAAGGAATCGGGGAGCACTTCCTGCCGGTGGAGTTCCCGGCTGTTCCACATTATGGTATTTTTCGCCAGATGGAGGCGGCCGCCAAGGCGTGCGGTTATCCATACAACACAGGCGTGACGATCACCAAAGACTCTTATTATACGGAATCCGCTCCGGAGACTAAGCCGGTCCGCGATGAGCTGCTGTACAAATGGCACGCCTATGAGCAGGCGGGCGCCACAAACACCAGTATGGAGTGTGCGCCCCTGTTTCTGATGGGTGCCGCTCTGGGTCTGCGTACTGCTTCGGTTATGATTTGTGCGACCAATTACAATGCCTATTCCAATGACTGCAAGGACTATCCGCGGGATTGGGAGCGCCGTGCCATCGAGGTCGCGATCTGTGGCCTGCGCAACATCATCCGAAAAGATCGGGCTGAGCTGTGAAGGAGAGGCGGATATGGCAGAGCGGAACAAAATGATGCATGTTGGCATCTGTCAGGGGGACATCGGCGGCTATGTCTTGCTGCCGGGCAGCCCGGAGCGGGCAGAACGTCTGGCCGGGTATCTGAAAAATGCCTCTGAAGTGGCCTATTTTCGGGAGTATCGGACATTCACCGGATTTTTGGACGGAATGAGAGTTTCCGTAACCTCAACAGGTATGGAAGGACCCTCCATGGCGATTGCGGTGGAAGAACTCCGTGAGTGCGGTGCGCACACGATGATTCGAGTGGGCACCTGTGAGTCCACCAGTAAGCTGGTTTTGAAGGGGGAACTGGTCCTGCCGAATGGAGCGGTGCGGATGGAAGGGGTAGCCGACCACTATGCACCAAGGGAGTACCCCGCTGTGCCAGATATGGATGTGTTGCTGGCGTTGGAGGAGGCCGCCTGCATTCGTGGATGGAAGTACCATGTAGGTGTGGATATCACAAAAGCCTGCTTTTCTACCCAGTATGCTGCGGCGCACCGCCCCATGGGCTATGAATTAGCCCGGCGCTGGGAGGCCTATGAGGCCGGTGGCGCTTTGTGCGCGGACATGGGCTGTGCTCCTCTTTTTGTGGCAGCCAGTTCTCTGGGTGTTCGGGCAGGAGCTGTGCTGGCGGTCAGCTGTGATTGCGGTGCTTACAGCGACGATTGGAATGACTGGCCGGCGGCGTGCGAAAACCTTGTCTGCGAGGCGTCGGTGGCAGGTTTGCGGCAGCTGCTGCTTCTGGATCGGGCAGAGGGGAGGACATATGCGGGCTAAGACAGAGAGTCCGGGCCTGGTTGGAATTCCCCAGCTCCCGACACCCCTTCGACGTGATGTTCAGTTATATGTACAAGTGTATGACGTGCTCTATGATCTGATTTGCAATGGGCAGCTCAAACCCGGAGATCTGATTCCCGGCGAGTGTGCGCTGGCACAGCATTTTGGCGTCAGCCGCGGCACAGTCCGCCAGGCAATTCAGTATCTGGAGGAGGACGGCCTGCTGACAAAGCATCAAGGCCGCGGTTCCGAAGTGGTGGACCGCAGCAAACGCAATGGTGCCGGATTGCAGGACTACACCGATATGTGCCGGGAACTCTGCACGGTGCCAATCAGTCGGGTAGAGGCCAAGTGGATTATCAGTGGAGCTGGGCGTTGGCTCAGTGAACAGCTGCAACTGCCAAAGGGGGCATTGACCGTTAATTTCGACCTGATCTATTACCAGGAAGATGAGGCGGTGGCGCTCTCTCAGCGCCTGATCCCGGCTACATGGTTAGAGCGATGCGCGGTGGATCCCAATAGTGAGGAAGAAATGCGTACCTTTGCCATTGAAAGAGTCCCACAGTTGGTTATGGACTCCAGAGCAGAAATCACCATCCATCCGGGGGGCATTCCGGAGATCAGCCGTTCGGATGTGATTCCCTG
>ENA-UONX01002106-UONX01002106.1-human-gut-metagenome-genome-assembly--contig:-P74old-NODE-2106-length-15326-cov-26.337895_pt1 | contig 15326 bp, 11 predicted proteins | sample MGYA00242466_ERZ724013 | MGnify/ENA metagenome assembly ERZ724013 | reverse complement strand
CACTGCGAAGGGGTCAAGGGGGCGACCGCAAAGCCCCCTTGCCGCCTCCGCAGAGGCGAAACCCCTGCCGCACAAAAAAGCATCTTATTTAGGAAGAAAAAATGCCATCAGGCGAACCCACCTCGCGCTGATGAGCGCGAATGATACCCCCACCGGGAGGTGACTTGCGATGATTCTGCTCTCCTTGCAGGGCATTCAGAAAAGTTTCGGTACAAATGAAGTCCTCCGCGACGCATCCCTCGTGCTGCAGGATGGTCAGCGCATGGGGCTTGTCGGCGTCAATGGCTGCGGAAAATCCACCCTCATGAAGATTATTGCCGGCATTGAAACCGCGGACGGCGGCACGATGACCATGCAGAAGGGGCTGAAGCTCGGGTACCTCGCCCAGCAGGGGCAGGTTGGCGAAGGGCGGACAGTGCTGGAAGAGCTGGAAAGCGTCTTTGAGCCAGTGCAGCGCATGGAACAGCAGCTGCGCGACTTGGAGCATCAGATGGCGGATGCGCACGATGAAGCATCCCTTCATCGCCTCGGCAGCCAGTACGACCAGCTTACCCGCCGCTTTGAGGAAAGCAACGGCTATGGCTGGCGCTCGACGGTGCAGGGCGTGCTGGCGGGTCTGGGCTTCCGCAAGGAGCAGCAGGGACAGATGGCTTCACTGCTCTCAGGCGGAGAACGGACGCGCCTTTGCCTTGGGCGGATGCTGCTGACTGAACCGGATGTGCTGCTGCTGGACGAACCCACGAACCACCTTGACCTCAAGTCCATCGCCTGGCTGGAGGATTATCTGCGCACCTACCGTGGCGCAGTGCTGCTCATCAGCCATGACCGCTATTTCATGGATCACGTTTGCGACCGTATGTGCGAGCTGCTCCTTGGCGCGACGGAGTGCTATGACGGCAATTATTCCGCCTACATGGTGCAGCGCACGGAGCGATTCGAGATTCGCATGAAGGCGTATGAGCTGCAGCAGAAGGAAATCGCCCGGCAGGAAGCCATCATCGCGCGCTATCGGCAGTTCAACCGCGAGAAGTCCATCCGTCTGGCGGAAAGCCGGGAGAAGCGGTTGGAGAAAGTCGAACGCTTGGAGAAACCGAAGGACGAAAGCGCGATTCACTTCCACTTCGATGTCCGCCGCAGAACGGGCGACGACGTGCTGATGATTGACGACCTCGCGAAGGGGTTCAGTGGGCGCACGCTCTTTGAGCATGTGAAGATGCACCTGCGCGCGGGCGACCGCGTGGCGCTCATCGGCGATAACGGCGTGGGCAAATCGACGCTGTTCAAGTGCATCGTCGGCGAAGAAAAGCCTGACTGCGGCACGATTCGCTTCGGTGCGGGCGTGGACATCGGCTACTACGACCAGCATCAGGCGCATCTGCATGAAAACAAGACCGTGCTGGACGAGGTGTGGGACGACTTCCACCGCCTTGACCAGACCGAGGTTCGCGGTGCGCTGGGGCTGTTCCTTTTCACAGGGGATGATGTGCTGATGCCCATTTCGACGCTTTCCGGCGGTGAGAAGGGGCGCGTCGCCCTGACGAAGCTGATGCTGAAGAAGGACAACGTGCTGCTGCTGGACGAACCGACGAACCACCTCGACATGGACAGCCGCGAAGTGCTGGAAGATGCGCTCGAAAATTTCCCCGGTACGATTCTCGCCATCAGCCACGACCGCTACTTCATCAACCGCTTCGCCACGAAGGTGTGCGTGCTGGAAGCAGGCGGCGTGAAGGAGTATTTGGGCAATTACGACGATTATTTTGAGAAAATCAATCGTCAGCAAGCGCCGGACAGCGAAAATGCGGGCATGACGAAAACCGCGATGGATAAGGAAAAGCGCAAGTCGCGGGAGGAAGAGAAGCGCATTCGGGAGAAGAAGAACGCGATTGCCGCGGCGGAAAAGGCGATTGCGACCGCGGAGGCGGAAGCCGCGGAGATGGAGGCGCAGCTCGCTGATCCGGCGACGTATCAGGATGCGGAGAAGGCGGCGCAGCTGGCGAAAGCGTATCAGCTGAAGAAGGACGAGATTGAGCGCCGATACGCGGAGTGGGAAGAACTCTCGGCGGAGGAGTAAACGAGGATAACACGCGGAAAAATCAGCAGAATAAGCAAAAAAGGTTCAAGGAACATCACACCTTGAACCTTTTTTGCTATGATACGATTTATCTGATAAAATTCGTCCCGACCCGTTTCTCCTTCTCCGGCAGCCCCATGGCTTCCTTTCCGAAAGCAATGCTTTTCACCAGAAACGCCACGTTCCGCCCAAGCGTCCGCATGACTTGCAGCCCTTCCGCGTCCTGCGCGGCTTCCTGCGCATTGTTGCCGTGGATGCTGTTCCAGTACTGGCTCGATGCAACTGGCATCCCGGAAATTGTGAAGTACTTGTTCAGCTGGTCAAACGTCGCGCTTGCGCCGCCGCGACGGCAGGAGACAACCGCCGCGCCGACCTTCATCGTCTTGTCGAACGGGGTGGAGTAGAACAGGCGGTCAAGCAGATTCGTCAGCGTGCCGTTCGCGCTGGCGTAGTAGACGGGCGAGCCGACAATCAGCGCATCCGCCGCCTCGAACTTCGGGGCGAGGGCGTTTACGGCATCGTCAAAAACGCAGCGGTGCAGCACGCCGCAGCGCCCGCAGGCAATGCAGCCGCGAATATCCTGTTGACCGATGTGGACGATTTCAGTCGTCAGCCCACATTCCTGCAAGGTTTGGGCGACTTCGGTCAGGGCAAGGTCAATTGCGCCGTGCGCGTGGGGAGAACCGTTGAGTAAAAGCACGTTTGCCATCGGAAATCCTCCTTGTGTGCGTAAATTTTAGTCCGCGAACGCCATAATGTCTGCATCCTTGCTTGTGCCGCCCGCAACGCGAACCCAGTCCTCATCCGGCGAAAGGCGGTAGTACAGCGCAATTGACGGTCCGCCGTCCAGATTGTATGTCCAGAGCGGGTCGAAGGCGGATTGCAGGTAGTCGACGCACTGGCGCATGGTCAGGGCGCTGCTGCTGTCGCGCGTGACTGTCAGCAGGATGAAATTGTGCTCGTCGATGCAGCTGATGATGGTGCGCATGGCGGGCGCAGTTGTGAAGCGCCAGTTTGGGTCGAGGATGGACTGATGGTCGCGGATGACAGGGCACTCGACGTAAAATGACCACGTCTGCGTGGGATTGGCGGCGAGCACATCCGCCGGGTCATCGCCGACGTGCATATGCAGCCCGTCGCGGGTGAGGGAAAGCCCGTAGTACGGCACGCCGGTCAGGCGGCGGAACACCTGCCCATCCGTGACGGTGACGCTGCCCAGCGGCGTATAGTAGTAATCCGGGCTGCTGCCGGGGTAATTTGACGGGATTTCGGGAAAAGTGGGGCTGACGTAGCCGCTGCCGTTGATGAACAGCGTCGCGTCGGGAATTTTCGCCGCCATGTCGACAGGATACTGGATGTCACGCTCCCAATTCGCGGTGGCTTTGCGAATCTGCGTGCCGGGGTCAAGCAGATAGATTTTTGTGAGATAGCAGACGGCGCCCTCCTGCTCGATGCGCTCAATCCGCCAGTGCATCGTATCCGACTGATGCGACGCGACTTCTATGCCTTGCACAGCATAGGAATCCACGCGGTCGGGCGGTGCGGGTGTCGGCGACGGTACGGGGTTGGGTGTGGGCGAGGAGGTCGCAGTCGGATCATCGGCGGGGGATGCCGCGGGGGACACGACCGGGATGGTGGTCGAGGCAGGCGTAGCGGAGTGCTTTGTCACGCGATATAGCCCCAAGATGGTCAGCGCGAAAATCAGCAGAACAAGCAGCGTGAATAGGCAACGTTCCATATGTTTTTTCTGCATGGGGGAAATTCCTCCTTTGGCAGTACTAACTTTATACTATTTCCAAATTCACCTGCGCCATCTGCTTGCGCCTTTTCCGCTCTGTCGTCCGGTCGTTCCATTTAGCGTAGCGCTGCTACGCTGCATTCCACTCCCGTTAGCCAGAGCGAAAAATTCGCGGCGCATCTTGGCGCATTCTCATTTGGAAATAGTATTATTATAGCATAGTGGCTGGAAAGTTGTAAAGAAAAATCACTGTTTTATTAATATACTGCATGAAAACTGCGAAATTGGACTGGTAGTGTACATTATTAAACGGAATGAGAATAAAAGTGCGCACTGATTTATCGGAAGTAGAAATCTGTTGCCAAAATGCTTGACAAATTGTTGGCAAGTGGTAAAATAAAATTGTGGGTCAAAGAAGGCAGAAACGCAGACCATCCTGTTAAAGCGCGGATGGCGGCAGAAGGAGGCGGCGCGTGAACGAGCATCTTGCTTTTGCGCAGTGCCTCCAGCGGGTGCTGAACGAAACGGAACTGACGGCGACAGAGGTTGCACGCCGACTGGAAATGCGCAGCCGGAACAGCATCTTCCGCATCCTCAAGGGGAAAACGTCACCGCAGCTGAACCGCCGTTTTCTGGAGAGCTTCCACAAGCAGATGGGGGAGCAGCTGACGGAGGCGCAGTGGGCGGCGCTGAATCGTGCGCTGGAGATGGATACTGTCGGAGCGGTCGAGTACAAGAGCCGTCAGGCGCTGATGCAGCTCGTCGGCGCATTCAGTGAGCCGATTTCGCCTGCGAAGGTCTGCTATCTGGACGCGCTTGGTGCAGAAAAGGAGGACAGCTTCCTGCATTATCTGCAAGTGCTGTTCTGCGGTGCGCTCAAGGTGAACGCACTGCTTTTCGGCTGCTGTGATTTGGGGCTGTTCCGGCAATTGCAGGAGGCAATCCACCCTGTTGCGCAGCGAGTGATCGTGCGTATCGACCACTTCATCTACGCGGGGGAGGACGAAATTGTCTCGAACCTCGTGGGCATTCAGCCGATGGTGGATCAGCCGTGCTATCATGCCTATCTGGTGGATGCGGAAAACTGTCCGCAGGAGCGGCTGGCACATTACAGGACGGGACAGATGACCTTCCATGTGATGCATCAGGATGGCTCGGAAAGTACCGTGGCGCTGTTTCTGCTGGGAAAGAACGAATTTACCGCAACGGTCATGTCGACGCAGGATTTGTGGATGAGCCGGAAGGTGCTTTGCGACCGTGAGCGCTTTTCCCCCATACGCCTGCTATGGCAGCTGAACGATGAAAATTCGGACTTCATTGTCTACACGCAGCAGTATTGCAAAATGGAGCATGGCGCGGCGATTTACTACATTCGCCCGGACGTGCCGTTCCAGTATATCCCGCTGGAGGTGCTCTACCCGGTTGTGCGGGAGGGCTTTGCGCGGATGGGGATGACGCGCGAGGAGTACGAACCGAATGTGACGGCACTGGCGGAAATCCATCAGGCGCGGATGACGAACATGATGCGCCGCCGCCGCCCGACATACATTGTGCTGAACAAGGCGGCAATGGAGGAGTTTGTCCGCACCGGGCGGCAGAGCGACCACCTGCACTTCCTGCGCAATTTCACGCCGAAGGAACGCAAGCAAATCCTCGATGTGCTGGTGCAGCAGGCGCGCGAGAATCCGTTTTTCCACCTCTATTTTGCGCAGGAGAAGCTGCCGTACACCATGGGCGAAGTCGCGCTGTATGACGGGCGCGCGCTCATCACCATGTCATCCGGCAGCGGATACGACCTGCGCACTGACCACCGGGAAAGCTGCATTACCCATCCGTTTGTTCTGCGTGCATACAAGCAGTTTTACATGAATACCGTCGTTGCCCGACTGGCAGACACGCAGACGGAATCCCTGAATCAGCTGGAAGAACTGGTACGGCGGTGTGAAAAAATGATTCGGGAGGGGCAAAAAGGGAACGCGGGAAACGAACAGGAAAAAATATCAGGACAATAAGAACCTAATACTATTTCCAGATTCACCTGCGCCATCTGCTTGCGCCTTTTCCCTTCTGGCGTCCGCTCATTCCACTTAGCGTAGCGCTGCTACGCTGCGTTTCATTCACGTTAGCCAGAATGAAAAATTCGCGGCGCATCTTGGCGCATTCTTATCTGGAAATAGTATAACAACGGCTGCCTGCAAAGTACAAAAAAAGTACGGGTAAGAATTCGCAAAACACAAAAAAGTGTGTACAACCACGCTTGCGCGCTGGAAATAAGTATGCTATTATACAGAAGATGAGGGAAAACGAGAAATAGCGGCATCGCGCAACGACATGAAAACGCGGGATGTTTCTTGCGACCCTTCATTTCAATCGCAAGCGTTTTGTCCTCCGCAAGCTGCAAGGTGTCACTCCCTGTGCGGGGAGCGTGGATTGAATTATCATTTATCCGAGATTCACGAAAACTGGAGGGATTTACGAATGCCAAAGGTCTGGACGGACGATACCGCGCTCATGGAGGGAATGACAGACAATCTCTTCGAGGCGCTCTACAAAATGCCGAAGTATTTCCTGCGCATTGATGACATTGCGCATTCGCTGGAGATGCCGATTTCCAGCCTGCTGGTGCTCTGCGTGCTGCGCGAGGGGAAAATCAGCATTGGGGAAATCAGTGAACGGCTGTGCATCGCCAAGCCGAACGTGACGCCGCTGGTGGAAACACTTTGCGCGCGGGGGCTGATTTCACGCCAGCGCAGCGACAAAGACCGGCGCAAGGTGCTTGTCGGGCTGATGCCGGAAGGCGAGGCAATGGTAGAGCGCATTCGTGGCGCAATACGCGACCAAATGATGAGCTGGCCGCGCGACTATAACCTGAGCGAGATGAAGCGCGTCAACAACGCACTGGCGGCAACGCTGGAAGTGGCGGATGACGTGATGCGCCGCCGCCGCTGAGGTTCGCAGAGCAGCCAATGGTATCCGACGGGCAAACTATGCCCAAAATAAGAACCGGCACATCCGCGTCAAGGGCGGGACATGCCGGTTCTTTTCATGTGGATTTTTTTACTGCGAATCTTCCTCCGCGCGACAAAACAGCACCGTCAGCACACCGTTCTGCGCGGATGCGTGAATCTGCACCCCGTACGGCAGCAGATTCACAAACGTGAAGTCGCTGTAACTGCCAACGGCGGCATCAAAAAACTGCGGCACATACACCGCGCCTTGCTTGCTGTGCAGCGCCCACTCCTCGATTTGCAGCGGCAGCGTCAGCGCGGCGTTGTAGGAGCGTCGTCGTCACCTGACACACCCCGCCGCCGTACCCGAAGCCGTCCGTGCTGACATTCGGCGCAAGCTCATAGCCGTTTGAATGGCGGTATGGCGCACACAGCGCGTTGAAGGAGAATGTTTCCTCGCGCTCCACCGCCACGCCGTCAATGCGCTTGACCCCTTCGCTGATGTTGTGCTCGCGCGCCGCTGCCTTGCCATGCCCCTGCTGGTCGCCGTAGAAGGTGGTGAAGCCGCCGATGATGTCGCCGGGTTCGGCAGTCTCCCAATCCGCGAAGGGATGATAGGTGCCGATTTCGTCCGTCAGCTGCATCTCGCCGCGCCAGACGGGCAGCAGGTACGCGCCGTCCGCTTGTGCTTCCACACAGGCAATTTGCCCGGCGGACGCGGTGCAGCCCTTGAATTTGCCGCCCGTAATCAGCGTATCCTGCGAAAATTCTACATATCCGCTCATGCGATGCGGCAGATTTTGCAGGGGATAATGCAGCGCATCCAGCGACTGCACGCGGTACAGCCATTCCGGTTTGGCATACCCGACCTTATTGCCGACCTGCACCTTGCACCACGCGTCGTCCCATTCCAGAATGAGGATTTTTGTCTTCTTCTGCACGGTGATGCCGCGGTCGCTCTCGCTGGGCGTTCGGCGCAGGCTGAAAGTGGTGTAGGAATATGCCTGATACTGCGCTTCGCTGTCCTCAGCGAGGCAAGCGGTGGCGGCAAGGGCGAAAATCAGCAGAGAGGTCAGCAAGACTTTCCAAATGTGCTGCATGGGGTGATGCTCCTTTTCTCTGGGGTGGATGAGGGCTGGAAATGTGCGCCCTGCGTATGAAACGAACGAAGGGGGAGGAAAATTCCCGGAAAAGGGAAATTTGAGGGGGATTTCGGTGGTTTTGGCGGAAATGCGGCTGCATGGACAGAAAAAGTTCCAATAGAAGTCAAGAAACATGGGGATCCGAAGGTGTTCTCAAGTAGGCAAGCGAAAAGCTGCATGGGAGTGTCCGCGCCGAAGGGGTCAAGGGGGCGACCGCAAAGCCCCCTTGTCGCGCCCGCAGGCGCGGTTCCCCCTGCGACAATAAAAATCAAGAAACATGGGTGTGCACTCCGAAGGTTTCCAAAGGGCGAGCGCAGACTTCGTCTGTTTTCATTGCCCTTTGGTCGCCTCCGCAGAGGCGAAATCTCCTGCTTGCGGGAAAGAGCGGCTATGTCTGCAAGACCAGCTGCGTGGTCGCGCTCATTTGGCGCGACAATGTGTGAGTAGCTGGTAGAGCAGCTTGGGGGCGCATCTGCGGATGCGCAAAGTTACTGGCAGGGACGCTTCGCTGCCTGCACCTTTGTTGGAGGCTTCCTTGGAGTTGAGCGCCCGAAAAACAGTTGGGGCGTTGCCCCAACCCCCACAAGGGAGCTCCGCCCCTTGACCCTTTTTTTGCGCCCCAGCTTGAGTGCATTTCCACAGCTATATGCTTTTGCAGCTTTTTTCCCTTACAGCCAAATCGGTTCATGCCCCAATGTCGGCACGACCTGCGTCCAGAAAACCTCCTGCGCAAACACCACCGTCGCCGTATTATCGCATGGATGGAACGCAATCCGTCCTTCCCGCTTCACATCATGGTCAAAGACCAGCTGAATCCGCTTCTCCTCGTCAAACCACAGACCCAGCGGCGACAAGCTCCCTGATTCCAGCCCCAGCATCGTCGGCAGACATTCCGATGGCGCAAACGACAACCGCGAGGAATGCAGCAACTTGCTCGTGTCCGCCGTGCGGAAAGGCTTGTCTGGCAGGGTCACATACAGATAGAACGCCGTCTGCTGGCGGTTGCACAAGAGAATGTTCTTGCAGAAGGTGACATCCGGCGCGGCGTAGGGCAGCGCGAGGCACTCCTCCATGGTGAAAACCGCGGGATGCTCGTAAACTTCGCAGGGAATGCTAAGCGCCTGCAGGTGATTGAGGACGCGCGCTTTGTTCGACATGGGCAAAATCCTCCTTTTTCGGCGTGATGGATGGAGAAAAACGCCGCAATTTGCGTGTGTTTCTAAATTCGCCCGGCAGCATTTTCGGCATCTTTTCTTGCACTTCCGCGTCTTCAAACCTCGATTTACCGCCAGTAAACCTTCGGTTTTCATCCTTGAATTGCAAGAAAATCTGCTCGAAACTGCATCGGTCTCATTTTAGAAACACACGCTAGACACAGAACGGGCAATTTCGTCAAAATGACGGTGGAAATTTGCCTGCAACCATGCTATAATACGCTTGAATCCAGCAAAAATCAAGAGGAGGTCAGGTTTGGCAATGAAAAGAAGAATCGGTATTCTGACCAGCGGCGGCGACTGCCCCGGCTTGAACGCGGCAATTCGTGGCGTGACCCGCGCGGCGTATGAATTGTTTGACGCGGAGATTGTCGGCATCCACGACGGCTATCGGGGTCTCATCACGGGCGACTATCAGGAGATGAAGCGCAGCCAGTTCTCCGGCATCCTGACCCTTGGCGGCACGATTCTTGGCACGGCGCGCACGCCCTTCCGCGATATGCGCAAGATTGGCGAAGACAACGTGGACAAGGTTGCTGCCATGAAAAAGACCTACAAGGATTTGAAACTTGACTGCCTTGTCACCCTCGGCGGCAATGGCACGCACAAGACGGCGAACCTCCTTTCCAAGGAAGGGCTGAACGTCATCGGTCTGCCCAAGACGATTGACAACGACCTGTACGGCACGGACTTCACGTTCGGCTTCCACACGGCGATGGACATTGCGACGGAGGTCATCGACCGCATCCACACCACGGCGGCGTCGCATGGGCGCTGCATGGTGGTGGAAATCATGGGCAACAAGGCGGGCTGGCTGACGCTGTATTCCGGCGTGGCGGGCGGCGCGGATGCCATCCTGATTCCCGAAATCCCCTATAAAATCGAGAAGGTTGCCAAGGTTGTCGAAAGCCGCGCGAAGAGCAACAAGGGCTTCACGATTATCGCCGTGGCGGAGGGCGCAATGCCCCCCGAAGAAGCGAAGATGGGCAAGAAGGAACGCGAAGCCAAGCGCGCGGCGGAACATTTCTCGTCCAGCGCGTATGTAGCGCAGCAGCTTCGCGACCTCGTGGGCGTGGAAGCGCGTGCGGTTGTGCCGGGTCACATCCAGCGCGGCGGCAGCCCGAATGCCTACGACCGCGTGCTGTCCACGCAGTTCGGCGTCCACGCGGCGGAACTCATCCGCGACGGCGTGTACGGCGTAACCGTGGCGCTGAAAGGCAACGAAATCACCCACAACAAGCTGTCCGACATTGCCGGCGTGCCGAAGCTGGTTCCGCCGGACAACACGATGATTACGACCGCCCGGAATATCGGCATCTCGTTCGGTGACTAATCATACTGCTTTATCTGGAAATAGTATAATTGCGCAAGAGGCTGCGGAAGGACAAACCGTTCTTTCACAGCCTTTTTTCATGCGCGAAAAGCAAAAAGGAAAATGAAGTTGACAAATTCCTGTATTGTTGTATAATGGAAACAAAAAAAGATGCTGACAAGCACGAAAAATGGTGAATTACACGCCGTCAGCAGAAGTTCGTAATTTCAAAAGGAGGCAGTCTATGCGCTTTTTCCACCTGTCCGACCTCCATCTGGGCATCAAGCTCTACGAGCATGACCTGCTGAAAGATCAGAAGGCAATTCTTGATGAAATCGTCGCGCTGACCCGGCAGTATCAGCCCGACGCCGTTGTTTTCGCGGGAGATATTTACGATCGTTCCGTGCCGCCTGTCGAAGCGGTTGCGCTGTTTGACGACTTCATGACGCAGCTCCGCGCGGCACTCCCGAACGGCGAAATCATGCTGATTTCCGGCAACCACGACAGCGCGCAGCGGCTCGATGTCTTCCGCAGCGAATTGTCTGACCGCGGCATCCACATGATTGGAAATCCGCCCATGCAGAAGGGCGAAACCATCGAGCGCGTCACCCTGACGGACGATTTCGGTGCGGTGAATTTCTATCTGCTGCCGTTCGTGCGGCCGGGCATGGTGCGCCTTGTGACCGGGACGAAAGAGAACGGCGACAATTTGAGCTATCCCGAAGCATTTTCGCGTCTGCTGGCGCTGTCGCCGCTGAACCCCGACGAGCGGAACGTGCTGGTCAGCCATCAGTTCTTCCTGCCCGATGGCGGCGACGCGGAGAACATCGAGCGCGCGGAGAACGAGGTGAAGCAGGTCGGCAATCTGGATGCGATTCCCGCGTCGCTGATTGCGGATTTTGACTATGCCGCGCTGGGGCACATCCACAAGCCGATGAAAGTCGGCAGTGAAACGCTGCGTTACTGCGGCACGCCGATGCCCTACTCCCTCAGCGAGGAAAACCAGCAGAAGGGCATCTTGATGGTGGAAATGGGCGCGAAAGGCGACGTGCAGACGACGGTTTTGCCGCTGCACCCCGTCCATCAGGTGCGGAAGCTGCGCGCGACGCGGGAAGCGCTGCTGTCCGGCGCGAGCGAGGATTTCGTGTCCATCTGCGTGATAGGCGCGGAGGCGGCAGAGATGGTGGGTCTGCGCGAACTGCTGCGGGCGAAGTACCCGAATCTGCTGGAGCTTCGGCGCGAGCGCGAGGAAACGGTGGAGCTGGAAGCACTGCAGGAGCGCACGGAAACGCTCTCCCCCTACGAGCTGTGTCTGCAATTCGCGGGTGAGCGGCTGAACGCCGAGGAAAAGGCGCTGCTGACGGAGGTCATGAACGCCATGAAGGAGGAAAACGCATGAAACCGATTCTTTTGACGATGCAGGCCTTTGGCTCTTACGGCGAAAAAACGGAGATTGACTTCCAAAAGGGCGGCGATTTTTTCCTCATCAGCGGCGACACGGGGTCGGGTAAATCCACCATTTTCGATGCAATGATGTTCGCGCTCTACGGCGAAGTGAGCACAAACGGCAGCGGCAAGGAAAACGAGCTGCTGAGCCAGTTTGTGGACGTGCGGAATGACAAGCCGCTTGTGTCGCTTGTCTTTACGGCGCATCAGCATGGGCAGGAGGAAACGTACAAGATTACGCGCACGCCGCGGCACATCCGCCCCGCCAAGCGAACAGGTGCAAAGCAGCAGGAAGAGGGCGAGACGGCGGAGCTGCTGATGCCGGACGGCTCGCAGTATCCGGGCAAGCTGTCGGAAACGAACCGGAAAATCGAAGAGCTTGTGGGCTTGACGGCAGACCAGTTCCGCAAAGTGGTGATGATTGCGCAGGGCGAATTTATGGACTTCCTGCGCGCGGGCAGCAAGGAAAAGACGGAACTGCTGCGCGATTTGCTGAAAACGGACTACTATTATCAGTTGGGCGAACGCCTGAAGACGCTGGCGAAGGAGAAGAACACCGCGGCGAAGACCCAGCGGGCGAATATGTCCTTTTTTGCGGGGAGAGCGGTGACGGAAGGACTGCCGGAGGAAGATACACAGGCGTTGGAAGCGGCGAAAGGCACGGTTATCACTGCAAAAGAATTGCAGCCCGAACAGGTGGATGCGCTGGTGGATGTGCTGTCCGGCGTGTGTGCGCGTTTGCAGCTGCAGCAGGGTGAATTGGCGCAGCAGCAGACAGCAGCGCAGAAAGACCGCGACGAGTGCATGAAGCGAATCGAAGCCGCGAAACCGTTGATGGATCGCTTTGAAGAGCTGGAGAGCGCGGAAAAGACACTGCAAGAATGTGCGGCACAGGCAGCTGAAATTGAGGAAAAGCGCGGGCTGATTGGCAAAATCCGCGATGCGTGGGCAATCGAACCGAAGTATCAGCGCATGAAGGATGCACAGAAGGCATTGACGGATGCACAGCGGGAATTGGCAGCGAAGCAGCAGGAACTTCCGCAGCTGAAGCAGACGGCGGCGGATGCGGCGGCGCTTCATCAGCAGATGGAAAAGACGAAGGATGCGGCAACAACGCAATGCGCGGAGGTTGAAACAAAGGTCGAAAAGGCACTGGAAACCTTTGTTGCGCTGGAAAAAGCGGAAAAGGCGCTGCGTCAGGCGGAAGAAGCGGATACGAAGGCGAAGGCGAATGCGGAATCAGCCAAGAAAGCACTGGATGATTTCAAGAATCAGGAAGACGCGTGGCGGACGCAGGAAGCGGAATTGCAGGGCGCAGAAGCCGCTTATGAGGTCTGCAAGCAGCAGAATCAGCAGTATCGCGACCTGAAGAAATCGCTGGAGGACTTGCACGGCAACCAGAAAGACGTGCAGGAGAAAGCAAGGCAAGCAGCGGCAGCGAAGGACGCGTATGCCAGCGTAACGCAAAAATATCAGCGGGCACAGAATGAATATGATGATTATCGCTTGGCGTTCCTCAACGCGCAGGCGGGTCTATTGGCGCGTGAACTTGTGTCCGGAAAGCCCTGCCCGGTCTGCGGCGCACTGGAGCATCCCGCGCCGTGCCAGCTGACGCAGGAAAATCAGCAGCTGAACCGTGGGGAGCTGGATCGGCGGCGTAAGGCGGCGGATGACGCGGCGAAAGCGCAGGAAGAGAAAGCAAAAGAATCGGAATCGGCGCAGGTCAAGCTGACAGAGCGGCAAAAAGCTGCTGAAGAAGCGGAAAAAAAGCTGGTAGAGAACGCGAAGAACATCCGCGAAAATGTGCCGATGGCGACAGCGGCGGATGTGGAAGCAATGCTGCAAGCGTGGCTGCCGGAACTGCAAAGCGCGTCGAAGTCGGTTCAGGCGAAGGTGAAGGCGCTGGACGACGTGCGGAAAAATCTCGATGGGGCGAAGGCAGAGCGCGAAAAGCTGGAAAAGGCAGCATCCGCCGCGCAGGAGATGGCAAAATCCACCGCAGTGAAAAAGGCTGAAGCAGAAAAAACGTGGACTCTGCATCAGGAAGAACTGTCCAGCAGCGCATACCGCACGCGCGAGGACGCGGTGGCACAGCGCACACAGGCGCAGGAAGCAAAGCAAAAGGCGGAAGCAGCGGCAAGTCAGGCTGCGGGAAAAGAACGTCAGGCGCAGAAAGCGAAAACAGAATGTAGAGCACGGATTCAGCAGCTGGATGCGGAAATGCCGAAGAAACAGGCGGATGCGGAAGAATTTAACCAGCAGTATCAGCAGACGATGGCGGAAAAGTCGCTGGATGAAACGCAGTGGCAGGCACTGACGGAAACCTATCCTGATGTGAAAATAGCTGACCGCTTGCAGGAGGAAGCCGAAGGGTTTAAGGAGAAAAAAACCGCAGCAGAGGAAAAGCATAAGACGGCGCAGAACGCCATTACCGGGCGGGAAAAGCCGAACATGGAGCAGCTGAATGCGGCGTTCGAGGCGGCAAAAGCAGCATGGGAAAAGGCATCAGCAGCCCTGGAAGCCGCGAAACACCTGCATTTGGACAATGCAAGGGTGCTGAACGACTTGCGCGAGGGACGCGAACCGTTGGCGAATGCGTGCAAGGAAGCAAACACCGCGCAGCACCTTTCGGACGTGATGGCAGGCACCGAAAGCGGCAATCGGATGAATCTGGAGACGTTCGTGCAGCGCAGCTATATGGAAAAAATTCTGTGCGACGCGAACCGGCGCTTCCGCGATATGTCGAACGGGCAGTTCGAACTGAAGCTAATTAACGTCGAGGACGCGGGCGAGGGCAAAAACAAGGGGTTAGACTTGGAAGTGCTTTCCATCGTGACGGGCAAGACGCGCTCCGTCAACACGCTGTCCGGCGGCGAGTCGTTCATGGCGGCGCTGTCGCTGGCGCTCGGTATGGCTGACCAGATTCAGGCGGCGACGGCGGCAATTCATCTGGATGTGATGTTCATCGACGAGGGCTTTGGCTCGCTGAGCGACAACGCGCGCAACGAGGCAGTGAATATATTGAAGGAAATGGCGGGCAAGCAACGGCAGATTGGCATCATTTCGCACGTTTCGGAGCTGAAGGACGAGATTGAAAATCAGCTGATTGTGAAAAAGGACGACCGCGGCAGCCACATTTCTTGGCGATAATGAGCGGATCGGGCATCCGTGGCGGAGAAAGGCTGCGGATGCCCCTACTCTTTTGGCGGACAAAAGGCAAATGATGGACGGAAAAGGTTCGCCCAAAAGCAACGAACAATGGATTGCTAAATTAGGCATATTCGTTCGTCTTTCTAAAAAGTCTTGAAAAAAGCCCAAAAACAAAAGAAAAAAGGGTTGACGCAGGACAGAAATTGTGTTAAGATAACAAAGCTGGTTGCGCGAGCCGCCACAAAGGCGCTTGCGAGACCGGTACGAACCTTGAAAACGATACAGAACAATAACAACGCAAA
>ENA-UONX01002105-UONX01002105.1-human-gut-metagenome-genome-assembly--contig:-P74old-NODE-2105-length-15329-cov-9.957902_pt1 | contig 15329 bp, 7 predicted proteins | sample MGYA00242466_ERZ724013 | MGnify/ENA metagenome assembly ERZ724013 | reverse complement strand
CAAGACGACGGCGGGCAACGCGGTTTTGAGCGACGACGCGTTTACCGTGAAAATCGTACTCAGCCGCAATAATAATGATATTGTGCCGGTGGATGGCGATTATCCGATGATGGATGGCGCGGCGGAGACGAAGCTGACCGTGAAGAACGGCGAAGCGACGCTGAAGATCCGCGACGGCCAGACGGTGACGATCAAAGATATTCCGGTCGGCACGACCTACACCGTCGAGGAGACGGACGAGCGGGCGCAGGGCTACAACATCGACGCAAGCGCCTATACGTCCGGCGGAAGCGGTGAGATAGCCACGGACAAGGAAGCCAACAAGGTTGAACTGAAAAACGTCCGCAACGCCGGTTCGCTTGAGATCCGCAAGAAGATCGAAGGCAAAGATCCGATCAGCGAGCGCGAGTTCAGCTTTACTGCGGCGATCACCTATCCGGCTGGCGTGGATTTGGAGGACGCGGACAATCTGCCGAAGATTCCGACGGGCAGCCAAATGACCGTTGAAATTGAAAAACGCACGGTGACGATTAAGGACATCTGGATCGCTGTTTCGCAGACGAAACCCGACGCCAACGTGACGATTGGCAACATCCTCTATGGCGCAAGCTACACGGTAACCGAAAACGACGGCTTCGCGGAGTGGGGCTATGTGGCCTATTACGATGAGAACATGAAGTTTGGCGAGTCTACGCTGAACAGGGTTGTGAACGCCGAAAACCAGACGACGCTGTTTACCAACGTGCGCAGCGCGGGCAAGCTGAAAATCGGCAAGACCGCGACGGGCACGGGCGTGGGCAAGGGCCTGGCGGCGGATACGGAAACGTATGGCGTCACCCTGACGCTGGAAAACGAGAAGGTGTCGCTGAACGGCCACGTCGGCCGCTCGAATATGCCGAGCGAGGGCGAAAAGACCACGTATCCGGTGAAGCAGGAGCAGGTCGGCCAGGAGGTGACGCTGAGGCTAAACCTGCATAACGGCGAGGTCGTGACCTTTGATGACCTGCCGGAAGGGACGAGTTACGCCGTTGTCGAGGACGAACAGCCGTATCGCAACATGGGCTTTACCGTCAGCTATGCGGACGGGAACAGCAGCACGACCGAAAAGAACAAGGGAAAGATTTCGAAAGAAACGGCCTCCTCAGTTCAGATCACCAACGTGCGCGACACGCACAGCGTGAGCATCACGAAGAACGTGCTCGGCCAAATGGCCAACGAGGGCGATGCGTTTGACTTTAACGTCAGAATCGAAAAGAAGGACGATGCGCTGTCCGATGAGGCGGTTTACCGCGAGTACACCTACACGGTGAACGGCAAAACGGCAACGATCGATTTCAGACGGAGGGACGTACAGACTATCTCCTTGAAGAAGGGCGAGACGGCGGTGATCGATGACGTTCCGGACGGCGCGGATATCATCGTGAAGGAAGCGATGAGCGAGAAGCACGAAGACGAGGGCTACACGCTCAAAACGACCCAAACGGAGAACAACGAAAAGCCGAATATCATCGGCTACACGTTCACCAACGAGCGCTATATCGGATCGATTGAGATTACGAAAGCGCTTGCGGGAACGGGGAGCGACAAGGGCTACGGCAAGACGTTCACCTTTGACGTGAAGCTGTGGAATGAACACAACCTCGACCTGCTGAACGAGCAGACGAGCACCATGCCCAGCGGCGTGGACGGTCTGACGAAGACGAACGAGCAGCGCGACGGGCACGACGTTTACGCCGGAACGGTGAGCATCACCATGGGCGAGGACGGACAGCCGGTGAGCGCAAGCATCACCAACATCCCGGCGCATACGCACTATGAGATTGTCGAACGCGACTGTACGGACGACGGCTACACGACCCAGACGCCGCAGAACGCCTTTGGCATCATCGACGTGGTGAACGAAGCGGGCCGCGAAGCGATCGTGACGTTCACGAATACGCGCGAGAGCGGCACGCTTGCGCTGAGCAAGGCGCTCAAGGGCAACGCGACGGACGGCGAAAAGGAGTTCACGTTCCGCGTGAAGCTCGAAAACGCGCGGTTCGACACGGCAACCCAGCGCGACGCGTATGACGTGGTCATCCGCGAAGCGAACAAGGCGGACGTGCAGACGACCGTTGCGCGCAATGCGAACGGCGAATACGTGCTGACGCTCAAGGGCGGCCAGACGGCAACGCTGCTTGACGTGCTCTACGGCACGACGGCGACGGTGGCCGAGGACGACTACACCGCGGAAGGCTATGAAGCGGTGAGCGGGCAGATGGCGGCGGTCAACGGCCAGACGCCGGATGCGGCGGCTGCGTTCACCAACGAGCGCTATATCGGATCGATTGAAATCACCAAAGCGCTTGCGGGAACGGGGAGCGACAAGGGCTACGGCAAGACGTTCACCTTTGACGTGAAGCTGTGGAATGAACACAACCTCGACCTGCTGAACGAGCAGACGAGCACCATGCCCAGCGGCGTGGACGGTCTGACGAAGACGAACGAGCAGCGCGACGGGCACGACGTTTACGCCGGAACGGTGAGCATCACCATGGGCGAGGACGGACAGCCGGTGAGCGCAAGCATCACCAACATCCCGGCGCATACGCACTATGAGATTGTCGAACGCGACTGTACGGACGACGGCTACACGACCCAGACGCCGCAGAACGCCTTTGGCATCATCGACGTGGTGAACGAAGCGGGCCGCGAAGCGATCGTGACGTTCACGAATACGCGCGAGAGCGGCACGCTTGCGCTGAGCAAGGCGCTCAAGGGCAACGCGACGGACGGCGAAAAGGAGTTCACGTTCCGCGTGAAGCTCGAAAACGCGCGGTTCGACACGGCAACCCAGCGCGACGCGTATGACGTGGTCATCCGCGAAGCGAACAAGGCGGACGTGCAGACGACCGTTGCGCGCAATGCGAACGGCGAATACGTGCTGACGCTCAAGGGCGGCCAGACGGCAACGCTGCTTGACGTGCTCTACGGCACGACGGCGACGGTGGCCGAGGACGACTACACCGCGGAAGGCTATGAAGCGGTGAGTACGCAGACGGCGGCGGTCAACGGCCAGACGCCGGATGCGGCGGTTGCGTTCACCAACGAGCGCAACGTCGGCGTGTTGAGCGTAACCAAGAACGCGGTCGGCAACGCGGTGAAGTTCGAGAAAAACGGCAGAGCCGTATTCAGCTTCTCGGCCACGCTGACCTATGCGGATTGGATCGATCTTACGCAGACAAACAACCTGCCCACGGTGGATGGCAAGACCCCGAAGAACATGACCGTGGATGCGAAGAACCATACGGTGACGCTCAGTCTCTCCATCCCGGTGACGGAGGCGGCGCGCGTCGGCAGCCTGACTGTGGAAAACATCCTCAAGGGCACGCGGTACGCGGTGCGCGAGGTGTTTGACGCGCAGGACGGCTATTATCTCACGGTTTCGACGCAGAACGGCCGGGTGAACGGCAGCGAAGTGACCGGAACCATCGCGGATGCGCTGACCGGCGACGCAGTCTTCACCAACACGCGCAATGTCGGCGCGCTGGAAATCACCAAGAAGCTGGAGGGCACGGGCTATAACGACCGCGTGGCCGTAAGCAACGCGGTGCGCACGAGCTTCGGCTTCACGGTGCGGCTCTGGCGCGAGGATGGCGTCCGGCTGACGGGCGACAACCGGCCGACGCTGAACGGAAAGGCGCTGACGCTTGAAACCCGGACGGAAAACGGCTTCACCTACGACGAAGCGCATGTCACCGTGGATATGGCGGACGGCGCGGCGGCGACGGGCGAGGAGCGCGGTGTGACCATCGGCAATATCCTCGTGGATACCCATTACACGGTGATCGAGGATGAAAACGGCTATCAGACCGAGGGCTATGTCGTCCGTCAGGGCGAACAGGGCGGCGTGATGACCGACGCGGGCGATACGCTCCGCTTCGTGAACACGCGCGACACCGGAAGCCTTGAAATCGTCAAGAACCTGGACGGCAGAACGGCGGAATTCGGGCGCGAGTTTGAATTTACCGTTACCTTGAGCCGAAACGACAATATCGCTTTGGCAGGCACGTATCTCACGCAGAGCGGCCGCACGGTTGCCTTTGAGGACAACGCGGCGGGCGGCGTGACGGCGCGGGTTCGCGTTGCGGGCGGCGGATCGCTCACGATTCTGGGCATTCCGTCCGGCACGAGCTACACGGTCTCCGAAGCGGATTACACGGCGGATCGCTACACGACCACGAGCACCGGCGCTGTCGGCGTGGTGGAAACGGCGGCGGTACGCGCAACCTTCCTCAACACGCGAGCCAATCCGGGTTACGGCGCGCTGACCGTCACCAAGACGGTTGAAGCCATCGGCGGCGCGAAGATTCCCGATACGCAGTTCGTCTTTGACATCGCCTTGACGCTTGAGGACGGCGAGGACTTTACCGGAACGCTGCGCACGACCAGGACGAGCGGCGAAACGGGCAGACTGTACTTTAACGGCGGCGCGGCGAGCATCCGCTTGAGCCACGGCGAGAGCGTCACGCTCAGCGGCATTCCGCTTGGCACGAGCTACACCGTCACTGAGCGCGCGGCGCAGGATATGCGCGTAAGCTCTACGGGCAGCGAAGGCGCGATCAAAGGAACCGGGCATATGGCGGCGTTTGTCAACACGATGACGCAGGCGTACACCGACCTGATTGTGCGCAAGGCGTGGAACGACGCGAATGACGCGCAGAAGCTGCGTCCGCAGAGCGTGACGGTCGATGTGACGAGAAACGGACAGACGATCACCACGCTGACGCTGAACGCGGCGAACCGCTGGACGCAGACGCTTACGCAGCTGCCGATGGTTGACGACAACGGCGAGGCGTATGACTACGACGTTGTGGAAAACGATGTGCCGGAGGGCTATACGGCCAGCGTCGTGACGCGCGGAACGACCTTCACGGTCATCAACACGCACCGCATTGACGACGGCTTTGTCCCGGTTGACCCGGAGAACAGACGTCGCGGCGGATTGACCATTCTTGACGACCTCGGCGTGCCTCTGGGCGGCGGTATCAACATGAACGAGGGCGACTGCTTCAACTAAAAGCGGCGCCCCCGCTTCCCTGATACGCAGGCCATCAAGAAGGAGACTTTGCCATGAAAAAACTCATTTTAGCGCTCTGCCTGCTGCTCATGGTTTCCGTGGGTGCGGCAGGGGAAGAGATGCAGACCGAAACCGCGCCGACCGTCGCTGAAATCGCGCTGACGATGCGTCCGGAGAGCGAAGAGCCTACGCACCTGACCGTCGGCAACTCGACGAAGGTCAGCGGAAGCTTTTTCACCACGCAGTTTGGCAACAACACCAGCGACATCGACGTGCGCTACATGCTCCACGGCTACAACCCCATCGTATGGATGAACCAGCTTGAATTCACGACCGATCCGATGGTCGTGGATTCGCTGGAATCCGCTGATACGAGAGCGGGCAGAACCTACACCATCCGCATTGTGGACGGCCTGACCTACAACGACGGCGTCACCCCGGTGACGGCGGAGGATTACGTGTTTTCCTATCTGCTGCTGACCTCGCCGCAGTTTGCGGCCCTCGGCGCAAACACGGGCGCTTATGCGCACGTTGTGGGCTATGAGGCGTTTAGCGCGGGAGAGACGGACGTGTTTTCCGGCGTGCGGCTCATCGACGAGCGGACGTTCAGCGTGACGGTCAAGGCGCAGTATGAACCGTATTTTTACGAGCTGTCGTATCTGTCCGTCTATCCGTATCCAATCGGCGTGATTGCGCCCGGATGCGAGGTGCGCGACGACGGAGAGGGCGCGTATATCGCCAATATCGACGAAACGGCAGTCGAGCCGGTCTTTACGGCGGAGCTGCTGCAAAGCACGGTGCTGGACGCGGAAAACGGGTATCTGTCCCACCCGTATCTGACCTGTGGGCCGTATAAGCTGGTCAGCTATGACCGCGAAAGCGGCACGGTGGAATTCGCGATCAACGAATTTTACGTCGGCAACTATGAGGGCGTGCGTCCCGTGATTGACACGGTGACGCTCGTCCCGGTGCTGCCGCAGGACATGAAGGAGAAGCTGGAAAGCGGCGAAATCGACCTGCTGAATAAAGTGGTCGATGGCGACGTGGTCAACAGCATGCGCCCGATGCTCAGCGAAGGCTATTCGCTGCTGAACTATGCGCGTCTGGGATATGGCTTCTGCGCCTTTGCCTGCGAGCAGGGGCCGCAGCAGTTCAAGGCGGTGCGGCAGGCGATTGACTACTGCTTTGACGCGGACAGCTTTGTGCGCGACGCGCTCAAGGGCTATGGCGTGACGGTCAACGGCTATTACGGCCTTGGCCAGTGGATGACGCTGGCGGCGATGGGCACCATCCGCCCGGAAGGCATTACCCCGCAGGAAGAAGAAGTCTGGGATGCGCTGAACCTCGACGAGCTGAATCCCTATACGCTTGATCTGGGCAAGGCGAAAGCGCTGCTGGAGGAAGACGGCTGGACGCTGAACGAAAACGGAGAGCCGTTTGACGAAACGCGTGACGCCGTGCGCTGCAAGGATGTGGACGGCGAGTTGATGCGCCTGTCGCTCGACTTTGCGCAGGTGAAGGACAACGATTTCGCACAGCTGGTCGTCGATCAGTTCAGCGAAACGCTGCCGCAGGTCGGTATCGAGTTGGTTGTGCATGAGGTCAGCTTTAACGAAATGCTCAGCGATTATTACCGTGAGGACGGCGAGCGGCTGTACGATATGAATTTCATGGCGACGAATTTCGTTTCCACGTTTGATCCGTTCATGACGTTCACCGACGATCCCGACTTTGTGGGCGCGATGAACACGAGCGGCATGACCGATGAGCAGCTTATCGACATGACTTGGGACATGCACAAGACTGAGCCATACGACGCGCTGACCTACGAGCAGAAGTGGATCGAGTTCCAGAAGTATTACAACGAGCTTCTGCCGACGATGCCGATTTATTCCAACGTTTACTTTGATTTCCACACGAATTGGCTGCAAAACTACTACGCCGGCTCGGAGATCAACTGGCCGGAAGCGGTGCTTTACGCCTATATCGCCGAGCCGGTTGAAACGGCGCCGGACGAGGTGCAGAGCGGTTTGGACCTTGACGACGACATGAAGATCGACGGCGGGAACGACTTCGGCGACGATGATTTTGAGATCATCGAGTAACCGCTCAAACACAGGTATATCAAACGAACCCCTTCCATGGCCGGGCGGCCGCGGAAGGGGTTCAATGTTTTGGGGAAAAAGAGACGGAGCGAATTACACCAGATGAAGCACCTGAAAGAACAGGATATACGCCAGCCCATAGTATGCGATGACGGCAACCAAATCGTTGACGGTCGTAATCAGCGGGCCGGAAGCCACGGCGGGATCGATGTGAATCTTTTTGAAGAACATCGGCACGGCGGTGCCCACAAGGCTGGAAAGCACCATGGAGAGCACCAGCGCCGCGCCCGCGCACCCGGAGATGCACAGGGCATAGAACAGCGTTTTGCCCTTGAGCAGCCAGACGTACAGCCCGATGAACACGAGCGCCAGAAGGCCGAGCAGCAGGCCGCTGAAAAAGCCGACGCGCATTTCCTTGAAGACCAGACCGAGCTTTTGCCTGCCCGTCAGCCTTTCATCCATCAGCACGCGGATGGTGACGGCCAGCGACTGCGTGCCGACGTTGCCCGCCATATCCAGAATGAGGGACTGGAAGCAGACGATCAGCGCGACCTGCGAGACGACGGACTCGAACAGCCCGACGACGGAGGAAACGCCCATGCCGAGAAAGAGCAGGATAATCAGCCACGGCAGGCGCTTTTTGAGGCTGGTTTTCAGCGGCTCGCGCAGATCCTCCTCGCCGGTCAGGCCGCCCAGCTTGGCGTAATCGTCGCCCATCGCGTCGTCCACGGCCTCGACGATGTCGTCCGTGGTGATGACGCCGATGACGCGGCGCTTTTCGCCCAGCACCGGGATGGAGGCTTCGGCGTAGCTGCGCAGGCGATCCAGACACGCCTCGATCTGTTCATGCGCCAGAACGGCCGGGAAATGGCGGCTGATGAGCGAATCCAGCGCGGTATCCTCGCGCGCGACGATCAGATCCTTGAGGTCGATGGCGCCATAGAACGATCCGTCGTCGTCGTTGACGAAGAGGGTGGAGATATTGTCGTTTTCCTCGGCCTGTGCAACCAGCGCGCGCATGGCCTGTTTGACGGAAAGATGGCGGCTGATGGAGACGAAGTTCGTGCTCATCGCGCTGCCGATTTCATCCGGCTGGTAGGAGCAGATGAGGCGGATGTCGTGCTGCGATTCGGGATCGAGCTTCTCCATCAGGGCGCTGCGCAGTTCGGGGGAGACGGTTTCCAGCGCGTCAACCGCGTCGTCGGCATCCATGGCCTCGACGATATCGGCGGCCTGCTCCTGCGGCAGCTCGCGGAGGTACTTGCCCGCGTCGCTGACATAGGCGAAGACGTCGCCCAGCCGCTCGACGCCGAGCAGGCGATACAGCCGCGCGCGCTGGCGAATGTCGAGCAGCTCGAGCGCGGCGGCGATGTCGCACTCGTGCGCGTCGTGCAGCACGACGGCGAGCTGCTCGTCGGTCTGGCCGCCGGAGCGAAGCAGGCGCGCCAGCTCGCTGACGCGGGCGGACATGGAAAGCGATCCTGCCCTTTTTTCTTCCATAGCGATCCCTTATTTCTTCATGTATTTGTGAATCTGGTCGAGTACAAGCTGCGTGCCGTCCGCGTCCGGCAGGGCGGCGAGGCGCTGACGCAGCAGCTCGCGATCCGCCCAAAGCGCGTCGATGGCGGGCGGCAGGGATTCGGCGGTCAGCTCGCTCTGCGGCATGACGTGCGCCAGACCGCGCGCCTTGAGCGAATTGGCGTTGAGCACCTGATCGCCGCGCCCGCTGTGGTAGGGGATCAGCAGCGCGGGCTTGCACAGCGCCATCAGCTCGGAGAGCGAATTGCTGCCCGCGCGGGAGAGCATGATATCCGCGCAGGCGAACGCATCCGGCAGCTCGTCGGAGAGGTATTCAAACTGCTTGTAGCCCGGCGTGTTTTCAAGCGACGCATCCAGATTGCCCTTGCCGCAGACATGGAGCACGTCGAACCGCTTGGTCAGCGCCGGAAGCGCCTCGCGGAGCACCGCGTTGACCGTCTGCGCGCCCAGCGAGCCGCCGATCATCATTAAAACGGGCTTTTGGCCGTCAAAGCCGGCCAGCTTGAGGCCGCGCGCGCGGTCGCCGGAGAAAATCTGCGCGCGAAGCGGCGTACCCGTCAGAACGCCCTTCGGGGCGAGCAGCTTTGCGCACTCCGGGAACGTCGTGCAGACGGATTTGGCGAACGGCTTGCACAGCTTGTTGGCCAGCCCCGGCGTGATATCGCTTTCGTGCATCACCACCGGCACGCCGCAGATGGCCGCGCCGAAGACGACCGGAACGCTGACAAAGCCGCCCTTGGAGAACACGACGTTCGGCTTTAGCCTGCCGATGACGCCGATGCTCTGGAACGCGCCCGCGATGACGCGGAAGGGATCGGTGAAGTTTTTCCAATCGAAATAGCGGCGCAGCTTGCCGGAGCTGACCGCGTGATAGGTCACGCCCTGCATCGGCTCAATCAGCGTGCGCTCGATGCCGTTCTTCGTGCCGATATAGTGAATATCCCAGCCCTCCTCGAGCAGATGGGGGATGAGTGCCTGATTGGGCGAGACATGGCCGGCCGTGCCGCCGCCGGTTAAAACAATGCGTTTCACGCAAAGACCTCCCTGAGTTGATTTGGCTATATTATAGCAAGCAAAAAGCGGAGGGTCAAGGGGAAGGCGCGGCGTGAAAACTGCGTTAAAAAAGTGTTCAGTTGGTGTAGCGTTGCCGTAAAGCGGATGGAAATTTGTCACAAGCGGACGAATTTTTATAAAGATAACAAATTGGTGCGGAAATTCGATGCGAAATGTGTTATAATCAGGCTGTTCAATACTGTCAAACGGGAGAATCTCATCGACATTATGAAGGGGTATTCAAGCATGAACGAGAACATCGAGTCGTCCCAGAAATTCCCGATGCGGCCTGTCGCGCCGCTGGGCGTCATCGCCATGAACGGCTGCGAGGAAATGGGCCGCAGGGTCAACGAGTATCTGATGAACTGGCAGGTGGACGCGACCTCCGACCAGAAGCTCCACAGCTTCTACGGCTCGGATAAGAACGGCTTCCTGCTGGAAGCGCACTGCCCGCGCTTCGGCACCGGCGAGGGCAAGGGCATGATTAAGGATACCGTTCGCGGCTATGATCTGTTCATCATCTGCGACGTGGGCGCGTATCAGTGCACCTACAAGCTCTATGGCCGAGAGGTTCCGATGACGCCGGACGAGCACTACGCCGATCTCAAGCGCATCATCGCGGCGGTCAGCGGCAAGGCTTACCGCATCAACGTCATCATGCCGATGCTCTACGAAGGCCGCCAGCATCGCCGCACCTCCCGCGAGTCCATGGACTGCGCCGTGATGCTCCAGGAGCTGGTCGCGATGGGCGTTTCCAACATCATCACCTTCGACGCACACGATCCGCGCGTGCAGAACGCCATCCCGCTGAGCGGATTTGAAAGCATCATGCCGACCTACCAGATGCTCAAGGCCATGTGCCACACCTACGATGATCTGCGCATCGACAAGCATCACATGATGGTCATTTCCCCGGACGAGGGCGCGCTCAACCGCAACATCTATTACAGCTCCGCGATGGGCGTGGACATGGGCATGTTCTACAAGCGCCGCGATTACACCCGCGTGGTCAACGGCCGCAACCCGATCGTCGCGCACGAGTATCTGGGCGACAGCGTGGAGGGCAAGGATGTGTTCGTGGCCGACGACATCATCGCTTCCGGCGACTCCATCCTCGATCTGGCGCATAACCTCAAGCGGCGCAAGGCCAAGCGCGTGTTCGCGGGCGCGACGTTCGCGTTCTTCACCAGCGGCCTGGAGGCGTTTGATAAGGCGTATGCCGAGGGCGTGATCGACCACGTGTTCGCCACGAACCTGACCTATACCCCCAAAGAGGTGCTCGAACGCCCGTGGTTCAGCCAGGCGGACATGAGCAAATACATGGCGTTCGTCATCGCGACGCTCAACCACGATCAGTCCCTGAGCTACCTGCTCAACCCGTGGAACCGCATCGAGAAGCTGCTGACGAAGTACCGCGCCGATCATCCCGTCGAGGATTGAGAGATTCCCCGCACACAAGCATAAATGAAATCCACATCAGCGTCACGCCGGTGCGGATTTTTTGTTGCTCTCTTGTATAAGCGATAATGAAAAAAAGCAAATTCCACACAAGGTGCAGGCGCGCCTACCTAACTCCCTCAGTCACGGCTGTGCCGTGCCAGCTCCCTCGAAGAGGGAGCTCCTTTGGCAGGTTATTCTTTGTCTAAGCGATATCGGAATTTGCGCAAAATTCTGGATTTATTCATTTCCTGAAAAAAAGAAGGCGAACCGCAGTCGATTCGCCTTCCTGATGGGTTTGTTCAATTAGCCGCCGAAGGAAACATCCTCGTCCGCGTTGTCCTCGCCCTCGACAGGCGCCGGCGTCGCGTTGGCGCTGGCCTTCGGGGTGCGGGTCGGCTTCGGGGTGCGGGTCGGCTTCGGGGTCGCGGTCGGAGCCGGAGTGGCCTGCGCGGTCGCGCCTTCGATCTGCTCGCCCGCGTTCACGATGACGGCCTGATCGTTGTTGACGATCTGGATGAAGGTCTTGCCAACCTTCATTTCGAGCTCCTCGCCGTTTTCATCGAAGAAGATCATGCGGGCGGGGAGGGACTTCGCGTCGTCGCCGGTCTTGCCGTCATGGGTGCGCACCCACGTGCCGCGGATGTACTTGCCATTCTGGAAGATTTCGGCCACGCCCTGGCCGACGAGCTGAATCACCGGGCGCTGCGGGGCGTTGTTGAACCAGCTAACATCGGTGCGGAGCACGATCACGTTGGCGTATTCCGTCTGCGCGCCGGTGAGAGCGTCGTAGTACGGCGCGCCGTTGCGATAGCGCTCGTACAGGCCGGTCATCTCGTTGTATTCGTAGGAAGAGATGTAGGCCGGTTTCGTGGTCTTGTAGTTGATGGTGATGGCGGAAACGTCCACGCCGCGGTCAAGGCCGGTCTCGGTGAACTTGAACGGGTGCTTGGTCGATTCGCTGGAGAACAGGGAGGCGACGGCGTTCATGTTGATCTGAACGTTGTGCGGCGCGACGTGCTCGCCGTCGTTCTCGCGGCGGAACAGATCGCTGTAATTGCGCTCGGAGCCCTCGACGAACGGGAACACCCAGCGGCCCTTCTGGCGCGCGTCGGAATGGACGGAGAGCGCCCAGTCGTCCACGTCAACGACGATGTTATTGCCGTTCGCCCAGTTCTGCCAGCCGTAGAACACCCACGCGCTATCCCAAAGCTCGCGCAGGCTGCCCATCGGCACGCGCGCGGAACGGACAGGACCCGCGAAGGACGGGATCGTGCCCATGAAGAGCATGGCGGAACGGGTGGAACCGTCGGCCTGAACCGGCATTTCATAGGAAATATCGGCGGAAGCGACGCCCCAGTGCGGCAGCGCTTCCGGGTGCGCGTCGATGTTGACGAGGATCGGGTAATAGTTGCCGTACCAGCTCTCGCCGGTCAGCGGATTTATGCCGTCGACGACCGGGTTTTCATCCGGCACATTGACGGAGATCTTTCGTGAAGAAGTGATTCCCTTGGTGGGCAGCTCGAGGTAGTAGGAATCCTCCGCAGCGGCGACAGCGCTCGTGCCCATCAGGCAGACGGCGGCAGCCGCGAGGAACCATTTGTACATGCGATGCAAAATAACACCTCCAAAAATGTTTCAAAAAGATACCAACCGAAACAATGATACATCAAAAAAAAGATTATGGCAAGTGTTTTTAACAAAAAGGCGGCGCGGCGCATAAGCTGCAAAAAGCGGGGGAAAATGACGCTCAAAGGCAAATTTGCAGGAATGAAAATTGAAATGTGCAAAGTGGACGAAGAACAATGACAAATAAAGGCAAAATGGCGATTGCAAAACGGGTAAAATGGATGTATAATGCTTGTGAAATTCATTTCTGGCGGCAATGAAGCCGGCTGACCCGGTTTAAGGGGGCGTTTGTCTTGTCCTTGGAGCTTTCTCGTATGTGCGCGTCGATTGCGCCGTCTCCCACGCTGGCGATCGACGCAAAGGCGAAGGAAATGCGCCGGAGCGGGCGCGACGTGGTGTCCTTCAGCGTCGGTGAGCCGGATTTCGTCACCCCGCAGTATATCCGCACCGCCGCGCACGAGGCGCTGGATATGGGGCTGACCAAGTATACGCCGGCGGCCGGCACGCTCGGCCTGCGCCGCGCAATCTGCGAAAAGCTGCGCTGGGACAACGGACTGGAGTATTCGCCCTCGGAGGTGATCGTCTCCAACGGCGCGAAATTCTCCATCTACGCCGCGCTGGCCGCGATTGTGAACCCCGGCGACGAGGTCATCATCCCGACGCCGTGCTGGGTTTCCTATCCGGAAATCGTGCGCATCGTCGGCGGCGTGCCGGTGCTGGTGCAGGGCGACGTGAAGAAGGGCTTCGTCACCGAGGCGGAGGATCTCGCGCCCTACGTCACCGAGCGCACCAAAGCGCTGATTCTCAACTCGCCGAACAATCCGAACGGCTGCATCTGGAACCGCGAGCAGTTGGCGGGCATCGCGAAGCTGGCGGTGGAGAAGGGCTTCTACGTCGTCTCCGACGAAATCTATGAAAAGCTGATTTACGACGGCGAGGAGCACGTCTCCATCGCGTCGCTGGACGAGGATATCTTCCGGCAGACCATCGTGATCAACGGCGTTTCCAAATCCTACGCGATGACGGGCTGGCGCATCGGCTACACCGCGGGGCCGATTGAGGTGATCCGCGCCATGAGCAGCCTGCAAAGCCAGGTCGCCAGCGGCAGCAACTCGATTGCGCAGTACGCCGCCGAGGAGGCGCTGCGCTCCCCGAAGGGGCGCGAGGCGATTGAGCGCATGCACAGGGCTTACGACGAGCGCCGCCGCCATATCGTGCAGCGCCTCAACGCCATCGACGGGCTGACCTGCGTGATGCCCAAGGGCGCGTTCTACGTGATGGTGGACATGAGCGCGCTGATCGGCAAGCATCTGGGCGACCGGCAGATCGGCGGCTCGATGGATTTTGCCGACATGCTGCTGGAAAACGCGAACGTCGCGCTGACCCCCGGCACGGCCTTCTGCGCGGAGGGCTACTGCCGCATCTCCTACGCGACCTCGATGGAGCAGATCGACAAGGGCGTTGACCGCATCGAGCATTTTGTGAATAATCTGGTGTAAAAGAATAGATAAAACGGAATCAATTCCCTTAAAATGCAGGAATTTGAATGAGTTATTCAAATTCCTGCATTTTTTAGTACATTCAAAAATGTGAAAATGCTGTCAATATCAAACATTGTCGGCGGATTATTGTTTGCACATTCTAACAAATATGAATAAAGGACTTTCAAAAGCGCGGGATTTATGGTATCATCGGGGCGAGCAGACGGCTGAATGTGTCCGGGAAAAACGGACAGACTAGACAAGGACGAAAAAGCGGAGAAGCCGCGTTAGAAAACCGTTAAGAAAAGGCCGGTTTTCCGCCGTCCGCCGCGGGAAATGCGGCGGTTTATCCGATTTAAGCGGATGGATTCTGTACAAAGAAACGGGAAAACGGTTCAACGTCAAAGCGCGCGGCGTTTCCTTGGCGAGTTCGTCAGTTGTGCGAACATTTCGGCCATGCTACAATAACCACGTTTTCATCAGCATCAACGACCACCCATAAAGGAGAGTTTGCATGGTTCATTTTGAGCAGTGGGAAGGCTTCGAGGGCCGCATCTGGCGCGAAGAGGTCAACGTTCGCGACTTTATTCAGAAGAACTACAAGCCCTACGCGGGGGACGAGCGTTTCCTCGCCGGCCCGACGGAGGCGACGGATAAACTCTGGGGCATCCTCCAGAAGCTGCAAAAGGAGGAGCGCGCGAAGGGTGGCGTGCTGGATATGGAGACGCACGTCGTCTCCGGCCTGACGGCTTACGGGGCGGGCTACATCAGCGAGGCGGACAAGGCGCTTGAGCAGATTGTCGGCCTGCAGACGGATAAGCCGCTCAAGCGCGCGTTCATGCCGTTCGGCGGCATCAAGATGGCGGAGGAAGCCTGCCGCAACTACGGCTATGAGCCCGACCCCGAGCTGCACAGAATCTTCACCGAGTACGCGCCGACCCACAACGAAGGCGTGTTCATGGCCTACACCCCGGAGATGAAGAAGGCGCGCCACAACAAGATCATCACCGGCCTGCCGGATACCTA
>ENA-UONX01002091-UONX01002091.1-human-gut-metagenome-genome-assembly--contig:-P74old-NODE-2091-length-15399-cov-7.945321_pt1 | contig 15399 bp, 12 predicted proteins | sample MGYA00242466_ERZ724013 | MGnify/ENA metagenome assembly ERZ724013 | reverse complement strand
TCGACTTGCATGTGTTAGGCGTGCCGCCAGCGTTCGTCCTGAGCCAGGATCAAACTCTTTAGTAAGTTGTATATCAACAAGCTTCTCCAGCTCGTCCATATCGATCCTGTCAGTTACTCACTGACTTCTTAAATGTGTTTTTTCTCGTCTTCTCTGACGCTCTCTTGAATTTCAAGGGTCTTTGTACTTGTAGTGCATTGTTCAATTTTCAAGATACCGTGCTTGACATAACTTTTTGTTAACCGCACTTTCGTGCTGCAACTTTTATATTATATCACGCTTTCGGAAATTTGTCAAGTGAACTTTTTGTGAATGTTTTTGAATAATTCGTGAAGTTCATTCGCTCTATTTCCCTCTTCGTCACAACTTTGTCATCTCTTAACTCGCTGTAACTCATTCATTCTATCACACTTCTTCGCTTTTGTCAAGTAAATAAATTGTGAACTCTTTTCCAGCCCGAACATTTATTCTCCTCAACTCCACCGCCTTCCAGTGCGACAGCCTGTCTATCATATCACGTTTCTAGCTCTTTGTCAAGTAAACAAACTGTGAAGCTCTCCCCCCAGGCGTGAAACTCCCGTTTCCATTCTTCCCGCAGAGTTTACCTTCCTTCGCTTGCTTCCTTAACCTTTTCGCTCTTCCGTGCGACAGCTTTATTATTATATCGCACTTTTTTCCTTTTGTCAAGTATGAATTTGTTAAGGTTTCTTTTCACTTTTTGTCTATTTTGTATAGTTGTAAGCTTCTCTCCACCTCTTTTGCGAAAAACCGCCCCGATACTTCCTATATCAGGACGGTTTTTATTTCATGATTTCTTGTTTCTTTTATTTCTGCTTCGATTGTGCTGCATAATAGCGAATATCACTTACATTATCGCATGATTCCCCAAACGCATACAAAATGATCGAACTCAACCACGCAAGCAACGGGCTAATAATTACAAGAATCACACCAATTGTAATAAGTATTCCGCCATTCCAGCTATCCGCTCCTGCTGCGATCGCAACAATGCCGATAATTTCTCCAATAATCAAACTGATGACAAAAATTACCTTTGCAAGCACTTTCAGTTTCGGTCCTGCATTCTTAAATAGTCCGCTGGGTTTCGGGACATTATTCATAGTAGAACCTGATAAAACGTTTCCCTCTTCTTTTTTTACATTTTTTTCAATTGGTGGGAGTACTTCAATTGGTGGGAATACTTTTCCACATTGACCACAACATAAATCACTATCTGTATTTTGAGTACCACAATAAGGACAAATACGCATTTTTATTTCCTCCTAAATTTAATTTTCTATCTTCTCGTTTATTGTCTGCTGCCATGAAAGACAATCATCAACAATCGCTGGCAACTTCAAAAAAGGCTGATAGTAATTTGAAATCGTTTCTGATATGCCGTCCTCTTGTATCAACTCTAAAACAGCAAGTGATATATCAAACGATTCCCCATAAAGACACGCATCTTTCAATTCATTTGCTTTGGTTTTTAACGCAGTCGCCGAGGACGTCCATTTTTTTGTTAGCTTCGATATATCTTCCGCAACATCGCATGCATATGAATAACTTGTTGCACTACTTGTTGCTGTATTAATCAAGTTTAATTTTTCATACATATCTTCTATTGCATTTATATTTGTATCAGCATCCATAATAATTGTAGTATAATCATCAGAAAGATTTTGAATTTTCTCCAATAAAACATCATAATGAACATCATTATTTACAGATTCGGGAATTTGTTCAATTTCATCCATAATTTTAGAAAGTGCTGTATGACTTTTCTCCATATCTCCTGCATATTCTGTTGATATGGAAAGTGCGTCAATTTTTTCGTTTATTTCATTTACAATTTGTTGTTCCTGTGCATCTTCCAATTGTTCTAAATGCTGCACGTCAATTGTTTTCTTCTCTTCTTCGCTAAGTGCATCGTATGCAGTACGTATGAGCGAAAGTTCTTCTTCTATGTCTACCGTATAGCTTTCCGGCATTTGGTCAATCATAGTCTGCACTTTTTTTGCCTCTTCCGACATTCCACATCCAACAAGCAGAGAAAGACAAAGTACCCCGCTTAACATAACTGTTTTACATCGTTTCATCATTTCACTTTTCTCCTTAATTATTAAAATATTAATCTTTTTCTGACTTTTTTGATTGATAATATTCTTCTAAAGCATCATTGATTTTTTCTGCATCTATATCATCACATGGATTGACATACCACCTGTCATATCCCAATTTTTCAAAACCTAAAGCTAATTGAGAATATGATAACCCATCTAAGTCAAGTGCTTTTCCAACGACAGCTGCCATAACATCATAGGTTACCGTCATTCCAAATGCAGAACCATCTAAAACTATTAGATAAATGCCTTTATCTCCATCAATTTTTAATTCAGCATAACAATATTCATTAAACCGATCAGAATCTAACACAAAAGTTGGATAAAGTCCATCTGAATCTTCGCCATCTTTAGGTCCGTCTTCTCCATATTCATGTATCTTACTGCATGAATAAATTTTTATATTTTCATTATTATCCTTTTCTATTAATGCATTAAAGATCTTTTTTTCATTGGCATTTAATTTATCTATTGGTGATTGGAATAGTACTGTATAACCGAAATATCCACCTATTCCTAATAAGATTATGAATAACATAACACTAACTATAATAATGGGAATTTTTTTACTTTTCCTTTTTACTGAGATTTTTATTTCATTCGCAGTTTCTTCATCATTAATTGGTACGTTACCTCCAGTGCTTTCTTCAATAGATGAAAGAGAATTTCCACAACTGCCACAATACAGGGCATTGTCTGAATTTTGAGTTCCACATTCATCACAAGTACGCATTTTTATTTCCTCCATGAACATACATTTTTTGTCTTTCAACAAATTTATTATACTCCAACCTGTTCAAAAAAATATAGACTTACTTTTCATTGCAATTTCTCTTGCAACTTGCAAACAAAACTGTTTGCATATTTATCATCATTCTATCTTCCATTTTCATCCAGTCCTTGACAACACGCAAAAAATATGCTATAATAAGGCTAATAAAATAGAAATTGCAAACGACACATGTAGTACCTTTTGGTATGTAAATCTGATTACGGCACAACTTGTCCGTAATTTGATTTGCCGAAGGCATACATGTGTCGTTTTTTCTGTTTTAAACGCAAAAAGGAGGTGATTTTATGCCAAGAAATCAATTTCAGAGAATGGTGTTTGCGTTTCTCACCGTATTGATTACTGTACATGGCTATGTATTTTTTAGTTTATATGTGGCAAACGGCAGCACATTGCTCTCTCTCACGGGAGCAGACAGTGTCCTACACGCCATTGATCAGCAGGGTGGTGTCATGATGTTTGGAAAGTTTCTCCCCATTTGGGCAATTGTTCTGATTGAATTCTGCTGTGCTTACGCATTAGAGGTCTGCATGGGCAGTCCACTTTCTTTCCGGCTGGCTGCAAAGGTATTTGATCCGCAAAAAACACATCCGGTTCTGTTTGAAACTGCCATTATCTGTGCAACCGTTGGTCTGATGTGTCCAGCAATGAGTTTTCTTGCTGCTTGGATGTATTATCCATATCCACAAGGATTTCATCTTGCAACCCTGCTTGCAAATTGGATTCGTTTGGTTTGCTTTAACTTTCCGTTTGCCTTCTTCTCACAACTGTTTATCATTCAGCCAACTGTACGAACTGTCTTCAAATTCCTCTTTCGAAAGGATATAAAGGCACATGCTGCGGCTGTAAAAGCGTAATTTCAAAATTGTTACTACAAAAAGGGCAGCTTGCCAAGTAAATTCCTGCAAGCTGCCCTTTTTCTTATTCTTTCCACTCAAAATAGCATATTTTATTGAGAGTCCGATGAGAAGTCAATCTTAAACGGATCGTATTTCTTAATAGCACGATCACTCTGTTCGACTGTCATTGCGTCTGCCCATTTTTCCTTGTCATCGTCAAATGTATCCAAATATTTCCTTGCGGCAACAGATTCAATTTGGTCACTCGTCCACAAATCACTGTCTTTCATCCGATCTGCAATGTCAAACCGGATAATCAGATAATATGCCTCTTCATCCTCTACCATAAATGGTACACCAATTTCAGCATCATTAAAGATTGCCTCATATGCCTTTTTGGACGGTGTATAATTGATTTCCGATTCATCCGTCTCTTCATCTTCCTTTGTGGAAACCTTGGTAATAATGATTTCATTTGCATATGGTGCAGTAGTCGTGGTAGTTTCTGTCGTTTCTGTTGCTTCTTCCCCTTCGCCGGAAACGGTTGTTGCAGTAGAATCCGTTTCCCCTTCCTCTGTCAATGCGGTTCTGGTAACTGTCTCTTCTTCTGTTACCGCAGCAACCGTTGTACCATCTTCCGATTCTGCCTCCTCTGCAACCGCAGTAGTAGTCGAAGTGGTTTCTGCGACAGTTGTGGTTGCAGTCGTGGTGGTCGTCGTTGCCGGAATTTCGTTGCCATCTTCATCCGTTGCAGAAGTTGCCGTTGCAGCAGCTGCTTCCTCCGAAATAGAGGTCACATAGGCATTATACTCTTCCTGAATGGAATCCATTTCTTCATTTAATGCCTCTTCATCGCCCTCCAGCTTTTCCAACGCATCCAGATAGGTTTCCACCATTTTCTTCATTTCTTTTTTGCCGTCTTCCTTGAGCAGATCGCCATTGCCGTCTTTCAAGTCAAACTGAATGTACCGTACACGGGCATCATTGTCAATGTAGTAGTCCTTTAACTCGTCCTCTGTTACACCTTTTTCCCCATCTACGCCATAATAATGCAGGAACAGCGTATTCGACTGATAGGTGGAGGTTAGTACTTCCTTCACAGATGCTTCTGAAATTCCATTCCTTTCAAAAATTTCTCCATTTGTCTCCCATGCGGAACTAACATACTGCTCTACGCTGTCGGTTTCTTCTTCCGTCAGAGAAAGACCTTTTTCCTCGAAATCCTTCTGTACTGCAACATACTCTTTACAGTACTCCATTGTTTTATTCTGAATCCAAGTCAATGTATCCACACCGTCAATGATCTGTTCTTTCACCAGGTCATCATCCGTGGTATCCAGATCGGCATTCTGTTCCTGAATGGTACTGATTGCCTCAGAATACGCCGCATAGGAATAGTAGATATAAATACCGGCTTTTACCTGCACACCATCAATGGTCAGCGGATACGCCATTGCACTGTTACAGCCGACACAAACTGCCGCTGTTGCCGCAGCAACCACAGTTGCTGCAATTTTTTTGAGATTTATCATTTAGAGTTTCCCTCCGTTCACACGATTCGCATGTTCAGTGAACATGACATATGAGATTAGTATAGCACACGCAAATAGGTTTGTCAAGCGGAAAATTGCCATAAAAATCTGTTTTTGTACAATGCATACGAACTTTGTCGACACATGTTTTTCTGTTACTGCTTCCGGATCTTGTACCCTGCACAACTTTGTGATATAATAAAATCATCTCAACTCGCCAATTTTTTTACAGGAGGTTTTTCTTATGAGAGCATTGATTACAGGTGCCACATCGGGCATCGGCAAAGCAATGGCATGTCAGCTGGCACAAGCAGGCTGTCAACTGGTGCTGACAGGCAGGAATGAAACAATCCTGCGGCAGCTGCAAAAAAATCTTTCCGTTCCAGTGGACATTCTTCCGCTTGATCTGTCCAAACCGGAAGCACCTTATCAACTGTTTGCATTCTGCAAAGACAAACCAATTGACCTACTCATCAACAACGCTGGCTATGGCATCTTCGGACGCTTTGCAGAAACGGATTTGCAAGCAGAAATGGATATGTTAGCAGTCAATGTACAGGCATTGCATATTCTGACAAAGCTATTCCTTCGGCAGTTTCAAAAGCAGAAACATGGCAGAATCTTAAATGTCGCCTCCAGTGCTGGTTTTCTGACCGGACCGCTGTTGTCCTCCTACTATGCCTCCAAAAACTACGTTGTGCGGCTTTCCCTTGCCATTGCAGAAGAACTTCGCCGTCAGAATAGTCCTATTCATATCAGCATTCTCTGTCCAGGTCCAGTGGACACCAACTTTAACCGCCGTGCTGGTGTGGTATTCAGTGTCCCACCCATGAGCAGTCAGCAAGTAGCAGCCTATGCCTTGGAAAAGACCATGCAGGGAAAACTGCTGATTATTCCGGGAATTGGGATCAAACTCTCTTTACTCGGAGCAAGATTTGTACCACATGCCCTGCTTTCTGCTGTCACCTATGAAATTCAGAAGAGCAAGTTGAAAGCAAATTAAAACAAAAATATATAATATTTATATTTTCGCATCTTTTATTTTCCTGCTTCTATCAGGCTTTCGCTATCATCTGACCAACAACGAAATGACAACTGCTATCCCATCAGAAAGAATAAACAGAAAAACCGCCTATGCATTAAGAACATAGGCGGTTTTTCACTTGGCGGAGACGGTGGGATTCGAACCCACGTGCCCTTGCGGACAACTTGATTTCGAGTCAAGCTCGTTACGACCACTTCGATACGTCTCCAATTTTATTATTGACAGGGGCACAGTGGTATTGATTTTCTGAACATAATCGAATGAAAAAAATGCATACTACTTGTACAGTATAGCATGACGAGATCAGAAAAGCAAGTCCTTTCTTTGAAATTTGTAAAAACAAACGAAAATAAAAGCAAAACAGAAATAAAAGTTGTAGAAAACGCTTTTTTTCCATCGTTCGATTGACAGGCTTTCAAAAAAGTACTAAAATAATAGTAAAATTCGACAGGAATCATCCCTATGGAGGCTTTTTATGAAATCATCAACGAAAAATTTTTTTTACAATCTTTCCAGCAAAACCCGCATCACCATGCTGTTCTGCGGTTGTCTTATTTTGTTGACCGGACTGCTGCTGATATTCTTAATGCTCTGTCCCGTCAAAAAAGAAAATCTTTCCAATCACGCAAATGAAAATCTTCTCTCCGTTGCTACCACCGCATCCACAGAAGCAACCAACACGGAAGAGACGACTGTCACGCCAAAAAATACGCGAAAAACAACAGACAAAAAACGTGCCCGCTCTACTACAACCAAGACAACTACAAAAGAAGCAATAACCAAAACGGAAGAAATGACAGAAGAAGAAAGCAACTATGATGACTATAATGATGATTATAACAATCATTATAGCTATATTGATTACAATAACAATTACGATGACTATAATGATTATAGCAGCAATGAAAGCAGTTATGATGATACCGTCCTTACAGAACCAATACCAGAAGAATCCCTTCCAGAAGAAGGCAGTGTGGACGAATCTGAACCCTTAAACCAATAAAAATTTTTGTAAAATTCCGCATTTTCTATTGACAAATGCGAATGAATCCGCTATAATAAAAATCGTAAAAGGGAGTAGCTGACAAGAATCCCATTCTTGTTTATGCGGCGTCAATACGACTGTTGGTTTTATGCAGTCCGCTTCATAAGTTTGAAGCTATACCATGCCTATGTATGGAAATAGCGGAAAATGGCAAGACTTTTACTGAATGAATTGCAGACAAAAAAGCAGTTTTTTCAGTAATGGTCTTGCTTTTTTGCTGCCAAAAAAGAGAGGAAGGAAGTTTCCAATGACAACCAAACCACCCTATCAACAATCCCCCGAAGACCTGTATGCGGCATATGCCTCCCATCGAGAAGGATTGACCAGCCAGCAGGCAAAACAAAATCAGGAACGCTATGGAAAAAACAAACTCGCTGAAAAAAAGAAAAAACCCGTCTGGTTGGTTTTTCTGGAGCAATTCAAAGATTTCCTTGTCATCATCCTGATTATCGCCGCCATCGTTTCCGCAATCACCGGCGAACTGGAAAGCACCATTGTCATCCTGTTTGTCATCACCATGAATGCCATTCTTGGTACCGTACAAACGGTCAAAGCCGAAAAATCGCTGGACAATTTGAAATCCCTCTCCGCACCCCATGCAAAGGTTCTGCGTGACGGTGCCACTGTTCTGCTTCCAGCAGAAGAGCTGGTTGTCGGCGATGTCATCTTGCTGGAAGCCGGTGATCAAGTACCGGCAGATGCCCGTGTACTGGAATCCGCTTCCCTGCAAACAAATGAAAGTGCATTAACCGGTGAAAGTCTGAATGTGGAAAAAGAAGCCAGCTGCATTGACCATGAGGTACCGCTTGGTGACCGGAAAAACATGGTTTACTCCGGCGGATTTGTCACCTACGGAAGAGGGGTCTGTCTGATCACCGATGTCGGCATGGAAACAGAAGTCGGTAAAATCGCCGCTCTTATGCAGAATGCTTCCGAACGAAAAACACCGTTACAGCGTACTCTCGACCAGTTCGGTCAGCGACTTTCCATTGCGATTCTAATTGTCTGTGTCATTGTCTTCGGACTGGAACTGCTGCGAGTAGATGCACTCAACTTTGACAGTGTGATGGGTGCTCTGATGTTTGCAATTGCCCTTGCTGTTGCTGCCATTCCAGAAGCACTTAGCTCCATTGTCACCATTGTACTCTCCTACGGTACACAAAAAATGGCAAAAGAACATGCGATCATCCGCAAACTGCAAGCTGTAGAAGGACTTGGCTCTGTTTCTGTTATCTGCTCTGACAAAACCGGTACACTGACGCAGAATAAAATGACCGTTCGGAAAATCGTCTCCAACGGACACATCATTGCAGAAGAGGATGTCAATCTCGAAAATGAATCGGAAAAGTGGCTGATTATCGCCTCGGTACTTTGCAGTGACGCCACTTGTAAAGACGGCACGGAAATCGGTGACCCAACTGAAACCGCATTGGTTCGCTTTTCTCAGAAAAACGGAATGCAGGAGGACGACTTGCGGCAGCAATACCCTCGTTTGGCAGAAATTCCATTCGACTCCGACCGAAAGCTGATGTCCACCCTGAATCAAACATCAAAGGGAAACATCATGTTCACCAAAGGGGCAGCCGATGTGCTGACCGAACGAATGCTGATTACAGAGGAACAAAAGCAGAAAATTCACAAACAGGTAGAAACCCTCTCCAAACAGGGTCTGCGACTGCTCTGCTTTGCCAGCAAACGGTTTGATGGCGATACGCTCTCATTGGAAGACGAAACAGACCTGCACTATATGGGGCTAATTGCTATGATGGATCCGCCTCGTGTCGAATCTGCAGATGCAGTTGCAGCCTGCAAAAAGGCTGGCATTAAACCGGTTATGATTACAGGCGATCATGTTGTTACTGCTGCTGCCATTGCAAAGGAAATTGGTATTCTGGAAAATGAAAGCGAGGCCGTAGAAGGAGCTGTACTGGACAATTATACAGATGAACAGCTTGTAGATTTTGTCAAGGATAAATCCGTCTATGCAAGAGTGACACCGGAACATAAAATCCGAATTGTCCGTGCATGGCAGGCACAAAACTGCATTGTCTCCATGACCGGCGACGGCGTCAACGATGCACCTGCTCTGAAACAAGCAGATGTCGGCGTAGCAATGGGTATCACAGGTACAGAAGTTTCAAAGGATGCTGCTGCGATGGTACTGACGGATGACAATTTTGCAACCATTGTCAAAGCCATTCAAAACGGCAGAAATATCTATGATAACATCAAACGCTCCATTTTATTCCTGCTCTCTGGAAACCTTGCCGGCATTCTAGTGGTACTTGCCTGTGCTCTTGCCGGTCTGGGACAGCCGTTTGCAGCCATCCACCTGCTCTTCATCAATCTGCTGACGGATTCCCTGCCTGCAATCGGTCTGGGGCTGGAACCACATCAGGAAAGCGTCATGCTGCGGAAACCCCGTCCGGCAAATGAATCCATTCTCACAAAGAAATTCCTCGGCTCTGTTGGCTATTCCGGCTTGATTATTGGCTTTATGACCATGCTGGCATATCTGCTCGGTGTAAGTGAGGGCGGCGAATCCGTTGGTATGACAATGGCATTTGCAACCCTGTGCATGTCCCGTTTGTGGCACGGCTTCAGCTGCAAATCTGATGAACCAGTTCTCTTCCGGAAACAAATGGTTAACAATCCATTTGGCTTGATCGCTTTCTTTGCTGGTATGATACTCATCAATGCGGTACTGCTGATTCCGCCGCTGCGGAGTTTGTTCAGTGTTGCAGACCTGACCGGCTTGCAGTTTGCATGGATTTATATCTTTAGCATCACCTCTATGCTGTTGGTGCAGATTGTCAAGTTTGTGAAAATGATGCTCCAGCGTACTGCCTCCTGAGAATAAAAATAATTGTAAAAAAAATGTGAACCCCCTTGACAAACAAAAGCAAAGTGCATATAATAAAACCATACTGAAATTCTTAGAGCAAAGGCAAGTAACCTGCTGAGCGGCATTCCAGAGAGTCAGGGGCGGTGGAATCCTGATGTGCAAGCGGTATGGCGAATGGATTTGTGAGAAGCACAGGGAATCCGTAGAAGCGGTAGTAACTGTCGCCGTATATCCTACGTTATCGGGATAAGAATATATCCGGTGCAAATCCGGCGTATTCGAAAAGAGGGAAACAGTATCTTGTTTCTGAAATTGGGTGGCAACACGTTACGGATTTTTTCGCCTGACGTCCCATGTTGAATGGGACATCAGGCGTTTTTTATTGTCCGGTTTGAACCTGACATCTTTAAACAAACAAGAAGAAACTTGTATCAAAACAGGAGGGATTTATCATGCTTACACCATCTTTAGAAGAAGTCAAGCAGCTGGCAAAACAGTACAATACCATTCCAGTCTTCTATGACTTTTCCGCTGACAACCAAACCCCCATCAATATGTACCGTGCACTGTCCGAAGGTGCAGAAAATGCCTTTATTCTGGAGAGTGTCAACAACGGTCTGCAATGGGGACGCTATTCCTTTGTTGGTGCCAATCCAAAACGGGAAATCCAAATGCATGGCACAACTGCCTGCGTTCTGGAAAACGGCAAAAAACAGACACACATCGTTGCCCATCCTATTCTGTTTCTGAAAGAACAGATGGCACAGTACGCTGCTCCAATTCTGCCGGATGCCCCGAACTTTACCGGCGGTCTGATTGGATATTTTGGCTATGACACAGTACGCTATATGGAAAAGACACTCGTCAATGTACCCGAAGATGATATCCACATGCCGGACTGTGATTTGTTTTTGTATGAGGAACTGGTTGCTTATGATCACCTCAAACACAATGGCATTGTCATCCAGAATCTGCACACAGACGGCAATTTAGACGCCCAGTATGCAGCTGCTCTCTGGAGAGCAGAGGAAATTGCACAAAAAATCAGCTGCTACAATCCAGCCCCAAAGCCAACAGTCAAAACCGGCACTGCCATTGTCCACTCCAACACCACCAAAGAAGCCTATATGGACATCGTCAAGCAGGCAAAGGATTATATCGTAAACGGTGATATTTTTCAGATTGTCCTTTCGCAGCGTTTTGAAATCCAAAATCCGCCGGATAGCTTCGACGTATACCGCAAGCTTCGTATCAGCAATCCGTCTCCATACCTCTACTATTTCCACACACCAACTTACGATGTTGCCGGTGCATCACCAGAAATGCTGGCAAGTGTGAAAAACGGCACGATTCACAATCGTCCGATTGCCGGTACAAAACCAAGAGGCAGAACACAGGAAGAAGATACGCAGAATGAGGCAACCCTGCTCGCCGACCCGAAAGAACGTGCCGAACACACCATGTTGGTGGATCTGGGACGAAATGATGTGGGGAAAGTTTCCGATTTCGGCAGTGTTCACGTGACACGCTATATGGTAACGGAACGTGCTTCTAAGGTAATGCACCTTGTTTCCGATGTGGAAGGTACGCTTCGCAAAGATTTAACAGCACTGGATGCTCTGATGGCAATCCTGCCAGCAGGTACCCTTTCCGGTGCACCGAAGGTGCGTGCAATGGAACTGATTGACCAGTTCGAGCCGAAAAAACGGGGGCTGTACGGTGGTACAGTGGGATATCTGGGCTTTGACGGCAATATGGATACCTGCATTGCCATCCGCACGGTGCTTTTCACCAATGAAAAAGCATATGTGCAGGCAGGTGCCGGCATTGTCGCAGACTCCGTACCGGAAAATGAATATTACGAAACCGTCAACAAAGCATTGGCCATCATTAACGCCATTAAGGAGGCAGCACAATGATTCTTTTCTTAGACAATTATGATTCTTTCACCTATAACTTGTATCAGTATATCGGCGAACTGTATCCGGATATTCAGGTGATTCGGAATGATGAAATCACATTGGAGGAAATCGAAGCACTCCATCCGGATGCCCTCTTGATTTCACCGGGACCGGGTTATCCAAAGGATGCCGGTATCTCCGTTCCTGCCATTCAAAAGTTTGCCGGTAAAATGCCGATTCTTGGAATTTGCCTTGGACATCAGGCAATCGCAGAGGCATTCGGCGGAAAAGTTGTCAAAGCAGAACACCTGATGCATGGAAAAGCAAGCAATATTGCAATTGATACCCAATCCGTTCTGTTCCATGACATGCCACAAGTGATCTCCTGCGGTCGGTATCATTCTTTAATTGTAGAAGAAGCCTCTCTGCCTTCCTGCCTGCGGGTGACCGCAAGAGATGAAAACGGACAGATCATGGCAATTGCACACACACAGTTCCCTGTTTACGGTCTGCAATTCCATCCGGAATCCATCTTGACGGATGACGGCAAGGAAATTTTAATCCGCTTCCTGAATCTGCTGCCAGGTGTTTCAATTCCAACCAAAACACAGACGGCACAGCAGCCGAAAAAAGCACTGCTTCCCTATGCAGAAAAGCTTCTCAACGGCAATAACCTCACAGAAGCAGAAGCAGCGGCTGCTATGGATTTGATTATGAGCAATGCAGCAACGGATATTCAGATTGCAGAATTTCTGACAGCACTGCGGATGAAAGGGGAAACCATTGAAGAAATTACAGGCTTTGCAAAGGGAATGCGTGCCAAAGCAAAGACGGTTCCAAACTGTAAGGATGCAGTGGACATTGTTGGCACAGGTGGTGACTGTTCCAATTCATTCAATATCTCCACCACATCTGCCTTTGTCATTGCGGCAGCCGGTGCAAAAGTTGCAAAACACGGCAACCGCAGTGTTTCCAGTAAAAGCGGTGCAGCGGATGTTTTGGAACGAATTGGCGTGAAAATTCAGACCACACCGGAGCAGGCAGCAAATTGCATTCATGAAATCGGCATTTCCTTCCTGTTTGCCCAGAGCTACCATGGTTCTATGAAATATGTGGCAAAGGCAAGAAAGGAAATGGGGACTCGCACCATATTTAATATCTTAGGTCCGCTTGCCAATCCAGCAGAAACAGACTATATCCTACTTGGCGTCTATGATGACCACTTACTGTCTGTGATGGCAAAAGTATTGTGCAGTCTCGGTATCAAACATGCAATGGTTGTTCATGGCGAAGATGGTTTCGATGAAATTTCCATCTCTGCACCAACAAAGGTCGCAGAAATCAAGGATGGTGGTATTTTTGAATATACCATCACACCAGAACAGTTTGGCTTGCCAATGGCAGAAAAAACAGAAATTATCGGCGGTACACCGGAGGAAAATGCACTGATTACACAGGGAATCCTTTCCGGTACCATTCGGGATGCCAAGCGGAATATTGTCTTACTGAATGCCGGCTGTGCATTGTATGTTGCAGAAAAAGTAACTAGCATTGGAGAGGGTGTCGCTCTGGCTGCCGAAACAATTGACAGCGGTGCAGCTCTGACAAAACTGGAAGAACTCAAGACATTCACCAATACTTTAGAATAGGAGAATCATGGATCTATGATAGTTGGTTTTGAAGATGCTTTTATGAATGTGCAGTCAGAGATCATTTCGCTTTGTTTGGAGTTTTTAGAACTTACCGGGCAAGATGCAGATGAAATTTATGCATATGCATATCAAAATGAACACGAAACGATGTTTAATGCTTTTTTCAAAAAAGATGACACCATTCTTTACCCAGGTAAATTGGGTTCTGAGGAACAGTCGGATACCTTCCTGCATGTTGGAATAGAGGATGTGCAAAAATTAGTTGCCGTTTGCAAAAAATATGAGCATAAATGTCCGAACGAATGCAAACTCATTTATCACGTGACCAGTAAACAATTTGATGCTAAATATGAATATACGGACTGCGTTGCAGAAAGAGGAATGAGTCCCGTAGAAGTCCTTATGGAATGGAAGAAAGAAATAGAAAGAGGAAACCCATCATGATTCTAGATGACATTGTTGCAAAACGGAAAGAGCAGCTTGCAAGAGAACTGGCAGAAACCGACCGACAGACCATGCGAACGCTGGCATTGCAGACAAAACGACCCGTCCTCTCCTTTCCGGATGCCCTGCGTACAGGACGGCTTTCCATCATTGCAGAGGTAAAGAAAGCTTCCCCCTCCAAGTCTGTCATTTGTGCAGACTTTCACCCAGTGGAACAGGCAATCGCCTACGAACGTGCCGGTGCAAATGCGATTTCCTGCCTGACAGAGGAACACTATTTTCAAGGCAACAGTCAGTATTTTCGGGACATTCGAACTGCGGTTTCAATTCCAATGCTGCGGAAGGATTTCATCATTGACACCTATCAAATTGATGAAGCACGGGTCATAGGGGCAGACGCCATTCTGCTGATCGCTGCAATTTTGGATGCAGAAACCATGCAGCAGTTCTATCAATATGCCACAGAACTAGGCTTGCACTGCCTGTTTGAAGCACACAATGAAACGGAAATGCAGCAGGTATTGGACTGCGGTGCAAAAATCTGCGGCATTAACAACCGCAACCTCAAAACCTTTCAGGTCGACTTGGCAACCACGCAGCGTCTCGCTGCCATGGTGCCAAAGGATTGCATTCTCGTTTCGGAAAGCGGAATGCAATCCCATGATGACCTGAAAACTGTACGACAGTATGGAGCAGATGCCGTACTCATCGGTGAAACCCTCATGCGAAGCGGCAATGTGGCAACCGCTATGCAGACACTGCGGGAGAATTTATGAAGATTAAATTTTGCGGAATCCGGCGATTAGAAGATGTTGCTGCCATCAATGTGTTACAGCCGGATTATATGGGAATGATATTGAGTGCCGGTTTTCGGCGAAGCGTACCGCTCCCCACTGCAAAGCAGCTGGTACAGCAAAAATCTGCAGCCGTGCAGGCTGTGGGCGTATTTGTAGATGAAACAGCAGAAACCATTTTGCAGGTCACAGAGCAACTGCATCTGGATGTCATACAGCTGCATGGTACAGAATCACCAGAACTGCTCACACAGCTGCAAACTCAGACGGGATTGCCAGTCTGGAAAGCAGTTCGCATCCGCAATGAACAGGATTTGCAGGCAGTTGCAGAGATACAGGCGGATAATGTGATTCTGGAAGGCGATACCAAAAATGCTGTTGGTGGAACG
>ENA-UONX01002088-UONX01002088.1-human-gut-metagenome-genome-assembly--contig:-P74old-NODE-2088-length-15423-cov-74.638404_pt1 | contig 15423 bp, 16 predicted proteins | sample MGYA00242466_ERZ724013 | MGnify/ENA metagenome assembly ERZ724013 | reverse complement strand
ATGAAAAGTATGATCTCATGCACCATCCAGCGATCTCACACAGTTCCCTCGGCGGCGCAGCGCCCTACATTCATCACGGAAGCAAACCGTCCATTTACACCGGCCGTCCGCTGTTCCGTGTGGGCGGCACAGAAAATTCGAATCCATTGAAGGGGGAATTTCATTGAAGAAACCATTTGAATCCAAAGCCAAACGGCTCTACTCGATCTTCGCCAGCGTGTTTTTCATGCTGGCGGTTTTTGTTGTCCCGGCGTTCGCGGCAGACGGCGATCCGCTTGCGGTCGTCAACAATCTGAGCGACTTCATTTTCTCGCTCATTCGCGCGGTCGGCTTGATCCTGCTCGGCTTTGGCATTTTGCAGGTTGGCCTGTCTCTCAAGTCGCACGATCCGTCGCAGCGCGCAAATGGCATTCTGACCGTCGCGGGCGGCATCGTCATTACGTTCACCAAGGAGATCCTGACGCTGATCACCGGCTGAGAAACGCCGCGGGAATGGCAGATCCACTCCCGCGGCACAGATCCTATGATGTTGTATTGTCCAGAATTCTGCGATAATTCCGCTTGGCGTACAAAATCCTGCGAATCTGTACAGTGTCTCCGGCGACCACATAGAACACCAGATAGCTTTCTACGATCAGATACCGATAGCCCTTGGCCGCCAGCGCAATATCACGCGGCTTTGGGCATCGAAACGGCATCTGCGAGAGGCTCTCGATTTCCTCAATGAGCAGATCGTAGTACCGAAGCGCAGCCTGCAGGGACAGTGTGTTCAGATAGTCGATGATCTCCTGTAAGTCTTTCTTGGCGGTCGGGTAGATTTTAATCTTATAAACGTCCATGCACAAGCCCTCGCAGCTCTCTGGCGACGCTTAAAAAGTCCTCACCCTCTGCGCCTTCGGCAATTTCTGCTTCCGAAACCGCAAGTTTGGCATAGAGGTCGATCAGCGCCTGCTGGCGCTCATACTCTGCCATGCTCTGCACGACCATGTCACCTGTGCCGTTTCGTGTAATGAACACAGGCTCGCGCGTCTGCTTGCAGAAGTCGGAAATCTCATTGGCGCTGTTGCGCAGATCAGAAATCGGTCGAATACTCGGCATACTGCATCCCTCCTTCACTTGCAGTATAGCAAAATATTGAGTATTTTACAACATAAATTTTGATTGCGAGGTGATACCATCTCAAGTGGAAACTGGATCATAGATAATCTCAATTCCTCGCTGGAAACGTGGAACAGCAAGCTGTCGGAAATTTGGACGCTGTTGACCACCAGTCCGGAGAACTTCAAGGGCGGCGGGATCTGGAATGTGATTGTCGGGATCAACGACGCGCTGAAGGCAATCGCGTATGCGCTTCTGGTTCTGTTCTTTGTGATTGGCGTCATGAAAACCTGCGGCAGCTTTACGGAGCTAAAACGCCCGGAGGTGGCATTCAAATGCTTCATCCGTTTTGTACTGGCACAGGCGGCGGTCACCTACGGCATGGAGCTGATGACGGCGCTGTTCTCGATTGCGCAGGGCACGATCCAGACGATCATGGGCGCGTCCGGTCTTTCGGCAATGGAAGCATCCACGCTGCCCGCCGAGATCGCGTCGACGATTGAAGATGTCGGCCTGCTGGAGAGCATTCCGCTCTGGGCTGTGACGCTGCTCGGCTCACTGTTCATCTGGGTGCTGTCACTCGTCATGATTCTGACCGTCTACGGCCGCTTTTTTAAGCTCTATATGGCGACGGCGATTGCGCCGATCCCGCTGTCGAGCTTCGCAGGACAGCCCTCCAGCAGCATTGGCATGGCGTTCATCAAGAGCTACGCCGCCATCTGCTTGGAGGGCTGTGTTATTTTGCTTGCCTGCATTATCTTTTCACAATTCGCGTCCAGCCCGCCCGTCGTAACGGAAGGCCTTGCCCCGGCAACGGTCGTCTGGAACTACATTGGCGAGTTGGTGTTTAATATGCTGGTACTCGTCGGCTCCATTAAAATGTCCGACCGAATTATTCGAGAACTGATGGGACTTGGATAAGAACCCTCCATCCGTAGTTGGATGGAGGGTTCTGCATCTTATGATTTATTATGCGCCGTGGCGAAATTCAGCGTTGTTTTTCGTCAGCAGGTACAGACAATACTGGTTCATGCTGATACCCTCGCGTTTGGAGTTTTCCGCAAGTGCGCGGTGCAGCGACTTCGGAAGCCGCAGCTTGAACTGACCGGAATACTCGTCATCAGACGTAGGCTCCGGAATCTCATAGCCATCTTCCAGTGCGGCGGCCAGCCATTCGCGTTTGCAGTCCTGTGCGTTTTTGAGTGCCGCTTCCGCCGTCTCGCCGCTGGTCAGGCAGCCGCGCAGCTCCGGATACGAGGCTACAAAACCGCCTTCGTCCGTGTCCGGAACAAGCTCCAGACGATACGGAAGATTCATATAATACTCAATCGTCTTCACGATTTGACACCTCGCTTTCTACAACCTCTTTTACCATCATAACGTAGACTTTCTTGATCGGTTCGTGCATGGGAATCGTAATTGGCGCGCAGCCGCGCTTTCGGAACGTGCAATGACTGCTGCCGCCGTTTGGCTGGCGCATTTCATAGCCGTAGCTTTCCAGCACCTTGCGCAGCTCGTCAAAACGAAGATCGCGCGATAATCCGCAGATCCTTGCCAATAGTTTATCCCATTTTGACACGGCGCATCACCTCTGTCTCTCTGTACAGTCTTATTATAGCATGGTGTCATATATGGTGTCAAATGAATTTCGCGTGAGTTTATTACGATCTGCCTGCAATTTTCCGCACCAGCGACACGGCCCCACGAAATCAGCCCCAGGACAATGAGCGCATACCAGATCCCATTCGCCAGCGCGTAGTGGCTGTAATACCAGCCGGAAAACAGCGTCGGCACGATCAGCGCATACAAAAGCGGCAGACCGAGGTGCAGAAGCGATGCGGCGTGAAACAGTACAGACAGGAGCAAACAGCCTGCCCCAAATATGATCATCAACATGGCACGACCTCCTTCAGAAAGTTTGTGCCATGTTAGCTTGGAACGAAGAAAAGTTCAAGGGTCAATCCAAGAAAAACAGAAAAATTGGAGGGATTCATCATCGAAGTGAAAATCAACAAAGAAATCCAGCGGTATCAGGAGAGCATCCTGTTCGGCTTATCTCTGCGGCAGATGGTGTTCGCGCTGCTCGCCATCGGCGTGGCGGTCGGCGCGTATTTTGGCTTGAAACCGCTCATCGGCGCGGCAGAGGTCGGCTGGGTGTGCATGCTGGCGGCGTTCCCGTTTGCCATGTGCGGCTTTTTTACCTACAACGGCATGCCCGCCGAACGTTTCCTGCTGGCGGTCATCCGTTCCGAGATCCTCTGTCCGCGCACTCTTTCGTATCATCCGCAGAATCTGTATGCGGAAGTGCTGCTGGATTCCAATTCCATGCGGGAGGTGCTGACGCTTGATTAAAACCCTCAACAACACCATCAAGCAGGACAGAGCAGCTTATAAAATCCCGCGCAGCGTGCAGGACGTCATTCCCATCCAGCGGATCTTTGCGGATGGGATTTTTCAGTTCGGCACGAAATATTCCAGAACGCTGCGCTTTTCGGACATCAACTATGCCATCGCGTCCAAAGAGGACAAAACCGCGATATTCCTCGGCTACAGCGAACTGCTGAACGCTTTGGACAGCGGCTCGACCACCAAGCTCACGATCTGCAACAAGCAGGTCAACCGGCAGGCGTTTGAAGATACCGTTCTGCTCCCGCAGCGCGGCGACAGCCTCGACGGATTCGTGAACGAGTTCAACGGGATGCTGGAAAGCAAGATCTCCGGCAGCTCCGCCAGCGTGGAACAGGAGCGGTTTCTCACGGTTTCCGTTCACAAGAAAAATGTAGACGAAGCGCGCACGTTCTTCTCCCGCGTGACAGGCGAGATCACGTCCAAGCTCTCGCGGCTCAATTCCTCCTCCAACGAGCTGGACGCCGCCGAGCGGTTGGATGTGCTGCGCGGCTTCTTTAGACCAGAAGAAGCGGCACTGCCGTTCGACCTGCAATCTGCCATGAGGCGTGGGCACAACCTCAAGGATACGATCTGCCCAGATAGCTTGGAGTTCCATCGGGATTATTTCAAGATGGGAAGTCAATATGGCCGTGTGCTGTTCCTTAAAGACTACGCCAGCTACATCAAGGACAGCATGATTCTGGAGCTGACCGATCTCAACCGGCGCATGATGCTCTCCATCGACATGATCCCCGTGCCGACGGACGAAGCCGTGCGCGAGGTGGAGAACAAACTGCTCGGCGTGGAAACCAACGTCACCAACTGGCAGCGGCGGCAGAACAGCAACCAGAACTTCTCTGCCGTTGTGCCGTATGATCTGGAACAGCAGCGCAAGGAAACCCGCGAGATGCTGGATGATCTCACGACCCGCGACCAGCGGATGCTGTTCGCCGTGGTCACGCTCGTGCATCTGGCAGACAGCAAAGAGGAACTGGACAGCGACACCGAAACGCTCCAATCCATTGCGCGCAAGCACCTGTGCCAGCTCGCAAAGCTGAGCTTCCAGCAGCAGGACGGCCTGATCACCGCGCTGCCGCTCGGTTTGCGGCGCATCGACGCGCTGCGGACACTCACGACAGAAGCCCTCGCTGTGCTTATGCCGTTCAAGGCGCAGGAAATTCGGCACCGACACGGCATCTACTACGGGCAGAACGCCATTTCCAAGAATCTCATCCTTGCCGACCGCAAGGAGCTTTTGAATGGCAATGGCTTCATCCTCGGTGTCTCCGGCTCCGGTAAGTCCTTTGCCGCCAAGCGCGAGATCACAGAGATCGCGCTGTCCACGAACGACGATATTATCATCATCGATCCCGAAGCCGAGTACCGGCCTCTAGTCGAAGGCTTGGGCGGCGAGGTCATTGAGATCTCCGCGACCTCGCCCAATCATATCAATGCTCTTGACATGGAGTCTGGCTACAACGACGGTGACAATCCAGTTGTGCTGAAATCCGAATTCTTATTGTCCCTCTGCGAACAGCTCGTGGGCGCGGGCAAACTGTCCGCAAAAGAGAAATCCATCATTGACAGGTGTACTGCCCAGGTCTACCGGGAATTCATCCGGAACGGCTATCTCGGCGCGGCCCCGACGCTGCAGGACTTCCACGCCGCGCTCCTGGAGCAGCCGGAACCCGAAGCGCGGGACGTTGCACTGGCGTTGGAGCTGTTCACGGAAGGCAGCTTGAATACGTTTGCCAAGTACACGAACGTGGACACCAATTCCCGCATTCTTTGCTATGACATCCGTGACCTTGGCAAACAGCTCCTGCCGGTCGGCATGCTCGTTGTACTGGACAGCGTGTTCAACCGCATCATCCGAAACCGCAAGCTTGGCAAGAATACATGGCTTTATATTGATGAAATCTATTTGCTGTTCCAGCACGAATATAGCGCGAATTTCCTGTTTACCCTCTGGAAGCGGATGCGCAAATATGGTGCCTGCGGCACGGGGCTGACGCAGAACGTGGATGACTTGTTACAGTCCCACACGGCGAGAACCATGCTTGCAAACAGCGAATTCCTGCTCATGCTTAATCAGGCGAGTACGGACCGAATCGAGCTGGCGCGGCTGCTCAATATTTCGGATAACCAACTTTCGTACATTTCTGGTGTGGATTTTGGACACGGGCTTCTCAAGTGCGGCAGCACCATCGTGCCTTTCATGGACCACTTCCCGCGCAGCGGCAGGTTGTACCAGTTAATGACGACGAAGATGTCTGAACGGCTGGAGCAGGCGTCGTAATGCGGGAGGTCAAAGAAAAATCACCGCTGAAAGAGCGAACCGTCAAAACCCTCAAATTCGCGCCGCAGACAGCATTCCGCCGCGGCACAGATGCTTCCTTTCAGCAGCTTCGGCAGGAGCTGCGCGAGGCCGCGCAGGACGGTCAGCCGGAAGATCGCTACGAGAGCGGCAAGATCACGGATACCGCCGACCATGCCGTGCGGGAAGTCCGTCATCTGGCAGAAAAAGCTGTCCACAAGCTGCCGAAAACGAAATCTGAACCGTGGCAGGAAGTCGGGACGGGATCTGTTCTACAGCACGAGCAGCCCCGACAGCCCCAGCAGCCTACTGCGGCACCGAAAGAATATCCGCCCGCTTCTGCGCAACCGAGCTATCCGCCGCAAGTAAAACAGTCTGTTCAGGAACCGACTTCTCCAATCAGGGAGAAACCGGTTTCTCCAGTAAACGTCCAACAGCCCAAAACGCGAGAATATACGCCAGATGCGAAAGCATCAGTGTCCCCATCTCAGCATTCAACTCCGCGTATTCATGAAAACGTAAAGGCTGTTCCTGCGGAAACGACACCATCGCTAACGGAGCGTTCTGTCCGAGAGGCGGTTTCTCCAGTTAAGGAGAAGCCTGTTCCTCCCGTAAATATCCCACAGCCCAAGATGCGGGAATATGCACCGAATGCTGACGTGCCTGTGCATCGGCCCCAGCATCCAGATTCGCGGATTCATGAAGGACCGCAGCCTGTTCACCAACCGCAGACAAATCGTTCTGTGCGTGAGTTGGAAACATTAGTAAGGAAAAAGTCTGCTGGGAAAGCAAAACCGGCAGAACAACGGTCGATTGGACAAGCCCCTGCCAGCACGGAACCGTCTGCACCTGCGACGGCTCCGACGGTGCAGCCATCAGCACGGACTCTGCCAAGAGAAAAAACGCCTGTTTCGTCTCTGCATGAACAGCCTGTCACACCCAAAACGGATACCACACAGTTCGCGCTTCCTGCAATCAAGACGAAAGAGTACATCCGAAAGAAGCGGCAAAAGCAGAATTTTCTCAAAGAAGAATCAAGCGGTATTGAAAACACAATTACAGATTCCGAAACTTTTTCGCCGGTCATCCGTACACGGGAAACTGTTCGTGAACAGCAAAAACTCCACGTTTCCCATAGTACGGAGCCGGGGCAGTCAGCCCTGCCGCAGATCCGAACACGGCAGCCGCAGGCGGCCTCCATGCGCGCCAATACGGAATCCGTGACGCCGGATACCCCGCAGACACTGCTGCCGGATATCAAGAGCAAGCGGAAATACATTGCGGCGCAGCAGCCAACACAGGTAACGCCTGTGCAGGCAAACCCACAGCAGGCCGCGAGAGAAATGATTCAAGGTGATATAAAATTATGTAAACCGCTGTTTGCAAATGAAACTGCTCCTCTGCCAACGGGCAAAAATGCCGCTCCTGCAAAACCTGTGCGTGTTCAGAAGCAGGTGCGTCCGGCTGTTGTGAGAAAGCAAAAGATCAAAACAGCCCCGAAAGCGAAAATCAAGTCCGCCACATCTGCGGGAAAAGCCTTGCCATGCAAAGCGTCGGCGGCTGCTCCCAAGCAGGCCGCAACTGTCATCCGCAAAGGGCAGGTGCTTCGGGATACGGCGATCAAAACGGCGAAAGTAGCAAAAGAGGCCGGAAGGAAGGTCCTGCGGGCAATCGTGGCAGCGGCAGAAAAGCTGGCCGCAGCTATCGGCACAGGCGGCGCGGCGGCAGTTTCCGTTGTTGTGGTGATCCTGCTCGTGGGGATGCTGTTCGCTTCGCCGCTCGGAATCCTGTTCGCCGGTGAGGACACCGGCACGGAAATTAAAATCCCGGACGCGGTTGCGACGCTGAACGGCGAGTTCACCGACGAAATCTACCGCATCATGGAGGAGCATCCATACGATGAGCTGGATATGCAGGAGGGCATGGAAGCGGCCATGCTTCAAAATTGGCGGAATGTGCTGGCTGTGTACGCGGTCAAGGTCTCGACCGACGAAGAACATGGGCTGGACGTTATGACGATGGATGAGGAAAAACTCCAGCTCCTGCGGGAAATTTTCTTCAATGCCAACAAGCTCGAATACGAATTGACGACCAGAACCGTAGACGGCGAGCGGATTACAACGCTGCATATCTCTGTGCAGATCAAGGACGCCATGCAAATGGCAAACGAATACGGCTTTACCGCCCAACAGCGGGAAATGCTCGAAGAATTACTGAAGCCGGACTACGATGACATTTTCCTGTCCTTGATCGGTGATTATCAGCCGGACGGCATGCCCATCGGCCCTGTCGACATTTCGGACATTCAGGGCACGCTGCCGGATGATCTTGATCCGCTGCGAGAATCCATTGTCCTGACGGCGTATCAGCTTCTTGGAAAGGTGACGTATTTCTGGGGCGGCAAAAGCCTCGTTCTCGGCTGGGACAGCCGCTGGGGAACGCCGACGACAGTCACTGCACCGGGCAGCGGTTCGACCGGCAAGGTGCTGCCATTCGGACTGGACTGTTCCGGCTTTGTGGACTGGACATTCTATAACGCCACGAGCGGTGCATACCTGCCCGGACGCGGTGGTGGCGCAGCCTCGCAGCATGGCTACTGCACCAACATTGCATGGTCAGACGCACTGCCCGGCGATCTCGTCTTTTATGCGGATGACAGTCACGTTGGAATCGTCTGCGGCTACGACAGCGTAGGGAATCTCCTCGTCATCCACTGCTCCGGCGGGCAGAACGGCGTGGTCGTGACCGGGCGCGAGGGCTTTGCCGTCGCAGCCAGACCGGATTTGTTTACGGATTAAGCTACGCTTTGAAACTGAGAAACTGAAACGCAAAAGAGGTGGAATATGAACGATACCATCACAGAGATCAACAAAGACACATTCTGGGGATTGATCCGGGAGGCGAAAGATGCCTGCGGTCAGGATATGTCTGCCATGGTGGAGTATCTGAAGGGACGTTTGGTATCTATGGGGGCAGAACAGGCACAGAACTTTCACGATATTACGCAAGCTTACGAAGATCTCGCGTACAAGTACGGCCTGTGGGATGCTGCCGAAATCATATCGGAATACGGCTGCAGTGATGACGGCTTTATAGACTTCCGCGCATGGCTGATTGCGCAAGGAAAAGAAGTCTATCTGGCTGCGCTGGCGGACCCGGATTCGCTTGCAGAGGTCGAGCCTTACGGGGATTGCAGCTTCGAGCAGATGAGCTATGTGGGAGAGTATGCCTACAGGCAGCTCACCGGCAAAAGCGCCTATGAGCAGACCGACCAGCGGGAATATAAGAGACTTGTGGCAGAACTGAAGCGGGACATTACCTACAAAGACGGCATCCAATTCCCCAGAGAGGGTGCAGAACTGAAACAATTCCTGCCCCGGTTGTGCGCCAAGTATCCGGATCGTTGGCTTGAACCACATTGGAATCTCGATCTGAAAGTAGTGCGAGAACTTTTCTACGCAGGGAAAGTGCATGGTCACCGGCAGCAGGTTTGCAAAAAGAAAAACCGAGGTCACGGCGGTGAGGCTAGATAATGAATACAGGTGCAAAGGCTTGCTTGTAAAATGGTATAATTTGCTTCGTTTGTGCGGCATTCTTTGTTGGCTCTGGTGAATAGCTTTCTTTCCTTTTTCCTGCGATACTTGGCGTACCAAAGCGAAAGGAGATTGCAATGGAAACAAGAAAAAACCTATGCGCCATGCTGCCGGTCGCACTCCATACCAGAGTCCGGCAGGAGCAGGAAAAAGCCGGGATGACCCTCGGTGAGTATGTGGAAGCCATGATCACGGAATATTACGACTGGAAGGACGGAAAAATCATGACCGGAGAAATGAGAACCTTAGCCGCGCAGATCCCCGCAGAGCTCTTTGACCGACTTGACCGCTACCTCAAGGAGCGCGGCATCAAGAAGAAGGACTTCTTAGTTGACATCATCACCCGCGCGCTGGAAGAAGCCGAAGCCGCCGAACCGGTTACAGAAGCATCGCCCCAGGACGAGCTGGAGGAACAGCCGGAAGCGGACGAAACCTGAACCAAAATCAAGCCCCCGCAGTCCAAGCCTGCGGGGGTAAACCTTTGTTACAAGCCGTCAGCCGACACGCGCCCGCGTGTCGGCTTTTCTGCGTCTCGGTAGGGACGCTGCACCAGAAACCATAAAACCCGCGCGTTGGCGCGCGTAACAAGCAGTACAATAATTGAAAAAAGAATCGACAGCCAGATATAATTATGATAATCTAAAAATATAATCACTTTTACCTTTTATATGACTGGCAGATGCAATGAGGGGGCATTCAATTTGACTCAAAATGAAAAAATAAATGCGCTAATCTATGAAGCCGACCATGAAGAACCACCCGAACGGCTTTTTCAATATACAAGTCTCGGTGTACTATCACTTATCCTGCAAAACAAAACTATACGCTTTAATTCATTGGAAAACCTTGACGATCTTGAAGAATCATCCTTACAGTTTTGTGACGATAATCCACCCGTAACATATGTAAGTTGTTGGACAAGTATTGTTGAGGAAAGTATTCCCATGTGGAAACTATACACTCAAATGACCGACGGTATAAGAATTGAGCTGCCAATCGGTCCATTTAAAGACCCACGTACGCAGAACGGGAATTGTGTTCCCGGCTCATACGACTATCGTGCAGCAAAGTGGATTCCAGTTTTACCTCCAAGCCGAGTAGATCCTGAATTAGTTTACATGGCGCAGCCTTATTCGTTGAATCATCCAAACCGAGTCATATATCGGGACGATCTGACCGCCTCGGAAATAGTTGCATCGGAAGCCAGTGGACAAAACGCAGTAGTTACTCACAATGGAGCTATCGCACGTTTCAAGCGGAATAATTGGGATTTCCAACAAGAATTTCGTTATATTGTAATACTTCAGCGCGCACGCAATAATATCCCGCTTAAACCATATTATGACGCAGATTTAGACGACGCTGCTATAAGCAATATGAAGATTATTGTTAGCCCAATGTTCTCAGATAGTAACTATCTGCTTCTCGACGCGCTGCTTAAAAAATACGATTACGGAATAAAATTCAACGAGAGTGATCTCAAGGGCAAAATCAAATTAAAATAGCAACCAACCCCAAAACAGCCGTCAGCCGACACGCGCCCGCGTGTCGGCTTTTCTGCGTCCCGGTGGGGACGCTGCACCCCAAAGGCATAAAAACCGCGCGTTGGAGCGCGTGTAACGGAGTACAAAACCAGATACACAGGAGGCAAGAAAACACAAATGCTATCTGAGCACCAAAACAAAAACGCAAATTTTCTCCGAATCCTGATGACACTCCGCGCCCTGCGTCAGCGCGGAGACATTACGGAAAAAGAATACCGCAAAGCAAAGAAGTATTATCAGAACCTGACCGGCGCGGACATTGTCCTTACGGATTAAACTGTAATTTGCACGGTTTCCACAAGAATTCGCACTGCCGTTTCAGCGTTTGGTAGAATTCGGAACCGCTTGAAAGATATCAGTAGACTTGAACCTTTTCGCGGATATACTTGTCGTTGACAAACGGCATGGGAGGTGAGAAAAATGCCAGTTGCAAAACTGATTGCGCCAACGACGAAGCAGGAGATCCCCAAGCTGCGCGTGGCGGCATATTGCCGCGTGTCCTCAAACTCCGCAGATCAGCGAAATTCCTTTGCAACGCAGGAACGTGTTTATACGAAATACATTGCAGAGAAGCAGGAATGGGAGCTGGTCGACATTTTTGCCGACGAGGGTCTCAGCGGCATGAAAGCGGATAACCGTCCGGAATTTCAGCGGATGATCCGGATGTGCGAGCTGCACCAGATCGACCTGATCCTCACGAAATCCGTCTCCCGCTTTGCCCGCAACGTCAAAGAGGCGCTGAGCTACACGCGAAAATTAAAGCTGCTCGGCGTTGGGGTGCAATTTGAAGAAGATGGCGTCAACACACTGGCGATGGCCGACGAGATGTTGCTCAATACGTTTGCAGCCATTGCGCAGGAGGAATCCAAGTCCATCTCGCAGAACCAGCGGCTGTCCATTGTCAAACGGATGGAGTCGGGGGAATACATCGCAAGCAATGCACCGTATGGATATCGGCTAATTGATAAAAAACTTGTTATCTATGAACCGGAAGCCGAGGTCGTTCGTTGGATATTTGCAGCGTACTTAAATGGAATGTCGACGGTTGAAATTGCACACGAATTAAGCGCAAAAAGCGTTCTGACAAAGGGGAAGAAAGAACAGTGGAAAGCGAACAGAATCGCGTATATCTTGTCCAATGAAAAATACGATGGGGATACACTATTCCAGAAATACTATGGCGAGGAAACCGTGCCATTCAAAAAACATCGCAATTATGGAGAGATGGATCAGTTTTTTGCGTACAATACCCACGATGCAATTTTACCACAGGGAATGTTTCAGGCTGCACAAACACTACTTCAGAGCAGAGGCAGGAAGTTTGGAAGGAAAATGTCTCAATCAGAATACCCTCTTACAAGCCGCATTCGGTGTTCCGAGTGCGGCGCTTTCTATCATCGGAAGGTGCGGAACGGAACGGTCAAATGGGTCTGCTCCAGACACGCAGCAGACACAACCGCCTGCAATTCCGGCTATTACAGTGAGGAACGTATTTACGACGGCATCATCACCATGATCAACAAGCTGCGCTTTTGCGAAGAAGATATCCTTGGTCAGACGATTCAGAAGCTGGAATTTGCCGCCGCAGCCTATAAGCGGAACAACAGAGCGGCCAGCCAGCTCAGTCAGAGCATTGCCGAACTGAACGCAAAGCTGCTTGCACTGGAGCGGCTTCGCACAAAGGGATACCTCGCCGCAGATATTTACCATACGCAGGCGCGGGAGATCCGCCAGCAGCTCGGCAAGCTGAAAACAGAGCGGTACAGCAGCTTTGAATCTCGGATCACAACGATGTTGGAGGATGTGCGGAAGCTGAAATCCCTGATTGACGAGCTGGAACAGCCGCTGGAGGTGTTCGACGAGAAGCTGTTCCATGAGATCGTTACCGACATTTGCATCAATAACCATGACGAAATGACGGTAACGCTGCTTGGCGGACTCAGATTTACAGAACAGATTTAAGAGGGACGGGTATGAAAAAGATTCGATATTTACCGTTTGGCTACACCATCCGCAACGGTCAAACCGTGATCGACCAGCAGGAGGCCGAAACTGTGCGCGGCATTTTTACGGCATATATTCACGGGGCATCGCTCAAGGAGATTGCGGAAGATCTCACAGCGAAAAACATCCCATACACAGAGCGAAGCTGCGTTTGGGACAAGGCGAGAATCTCTCGGATACTAGAAAACGCCAAATACACCGGCGATGCTGAATTTGACGCGATCATCGAAGACGCTGTCTACGAGGAAGCGGTCGCAGCCAAAAGCGCACGGCGCTGGAATCGGGCCGTTACAGAATGTGAAGGAATCCGGCAGCTCCGCGACCATCTCCGCTGCGGAAATTGCGGCGCGCCCATGCTCCGGCACATCAACTCCAAGCGGGCCGTCCGGGAAAGCTGGACGTGCAGCAACACTGTCTGCGGCCTGCGGGTGCGAATCAGCGATGGTGAACTGCTCCAAAAGGTCACGCTGCTTATGAACCGTATCATTGAAAACGCCGATCTCCTGCTGCCACATGAAATAGTGCGGCGCACAGATTCTCCTGCGGTGCAGGAGCTGCAGCAGCAGATCGCAAATGAGATGTTGCGGGAGCAGCCGGATGAGCAGCGGATCGTAGACCTGCTGCGCGAGATTGCAGGCCAGCTTTATCGGCAAACCAATGCAAAAACACAGATCGCCGCGCAGATTGCCAGAAAACGCGCCGCTTTGATGCACCCACAGGATGCGTTCAACAGCGCCTGCTTTTCCAGCCTGATTGACGCCGTCTCCCTTTCCGCGGGAGGCAGCGTCATTCTGCATACAAAGACACAGACCGAGATTTATGAAAGCGAGGATAAACCGAATGGAAGTACAGAAAATCCCAAAGCGGACAGTCACCCTGATTGAACCGAAGAAGTCCATCCTTGTAGACAAGGAGAAATATCACCAAAAGCGAGTGGCGGCCTACTGCCGCGTCTCCACAGACTCCGAAGAACAGCTTACATCCTATCAGAACCAGATGCGCGTTTATACAGAAATGATCGCCGCCAGGAAAGAGTGGGAGTTTGCCGGCCTTTATGCCGATGAGGGCATCTCCGGCACAAGGGCGGACAAACGCCCGGAATTTCAGCGCATGATCCGCGACTGCCAGAACGGAAAGATCGACTATATCATCACAAAATCCGTCTCCCGCTTCGCCAGAAACACGGTGGAGTGTCTGGAATATGTGCGATCTTTAAAAGCACAGGGCATTGGCATCTTCTTTGAAGAACAAAATATCGACACGCTGAAAAACGAGAGCGAATTATACCTTGTCATTTACGCAGGTTTTGCGCAGTCCGAATCCGAGAGCATCAGCAAGCATATCACATGGACCTACCGCAAAAACTTCGAGGATGGGAAAGTGAGCTTTCAGTACAAGCGGCTGCTGGGCTACCGGAAAGGCGAGGATGGCAAACCGGAGATCGTGCCGGAGGAAGCGGCCATCGTAGAACGGATTTTTGAAATGCTTCTCGCTGGACAGCCAGTGGGACTTATCGCGCAGACACTCCAATCCGAGAACATTGAGATTCCCGGAAAGGACCTCAGCTTCAGCAAGAACATGATTATGAACATCCTGCGGAATGAAAAATACTGCGGTGACAGCATTCTTCAGAAAACCGTGACCGTAGACTGCATTTCCAAAACACGCAAAGCGAATCACGGAGAAGCGCCGATGTACCTTGTCGAGAACAGCCACCCGGCGATCATCAGCCGCGACATTTTCCACCGCACACAGGAAGAACTGGCGCGGCGAAAGGCCCTCCGACCAAAATCGGATAAGACGTCTATTACCCAAAGCGGGAAATACTCCAAATACGCGCTGAGCGAGGTGCTGCACTGCGCCGAATGTGGCAGCCGATACAAGCGTGTGACATGGAATATCCGCGGAAAGAAGAAAATCGTCTGGCGCTGCGTCAGCCGATTGGATTACGGAAAGAAATACTGCAAGGATTCCGTCACGGTGGAGGAAGCCGCCCTGCATGGGGCCGTTGTCCGGGCGCTGAACCGCTTTCACGCGGAGGACGAGTCCACCTACCTCACGCTTATGAAAGCCACCATCGGAGAAGCCATCGGCATAAATGGCGGTTCGGAGGAAATTGACCTACTCACGCGCCGCATCGATGCGCTGAACAAACGGATGCTGGAACTGGTCAACGAAACCGTTGCGGCTGGGAAAGACGTAGAAAGCAGCGAGGATGAATTCAAAAACATCTCCGATCAAATCGAGCAGCTTAACCGCCGCATTGCCGCAATTCAGGAGAGTGTGCGCGGCGATGCCACGCGGCAGGCGCGGCTGGAGGAAATTCAGAGCATCATCGCCAAGCGCAATGCGAATGAAACACAATACGACGACAGCATCGTGCGCCAGATGATCGAGTGCATCAAGGTACATAATGATGGAAAGCTGACGATCATTTTCGGCGGCGGGTATGAGATCGAGGAAACACTATAGAAAGCCA
>ENA-UONX01002074-UONX01002074.1-human-gut-metagenome-genome-assembly--contig:-P74old-NODE-2074-length-15577-cov-5.191921_pt1 | contig 15577 bp, 12 predicted proteins | sample MGYA00242466_ERZ724013 | MGnify/ENA metagenome assembly ERZ724013 | reverse complement strand
GGAATTTTTAATTCTCCAGATTCCGTCTTTGCCGTATACAGGTGCAGAAGCATAATGGAAAGTTGTATTTTGATATGCGAACGGTATCCCATCGGGATGCCGTTCGTTTTTTGGAAAATAATTGTATATCGTTTTGTGTATTGACAAAATTGATGTGATATGATAAGATGATGACAGAATGTTTGTACAATCCTTGACATGGAAAGCAGGGATTACAGAGTCAGGAGGGAATCATATATGAAATCAATCACAATTCGTCGTCTTGTTATTTTTCTGATTACGGTTGCAATGGGGATACAGATTGGTATGTTTCCAGCAGACGCTGCGAGTGATACAACTGGAGATGTAAACGGAGATGGTTCTGTTACAGTAGAGGATGCCTGTTTGGTGCTGGAAGCTTATGCAAGACGTTCAGCTGGACTTTCTTCTAATCTGCATGCAGAGCAGGAAACTGCATCAGATGTGGACGGTGACGGTCAAATTGCTGTGGAAGATGCAGTATTTATTTTGCAGTATTATGCCATGCAATCAGCAGGGTTACAGCCGAATTGGACAGAGTTGACTATGTCAGCAACAGAAAAAGAGGCATGGACTCGTTCCAAAGCCGTTCTGGAATTGATGAATCAGCAAAGAGCTGATAACGGTTTGCAGGCATTGACCACCAATGATTTGCTGTATCAGGCAGCAACTGTACGGGCGAAAGAACTGGTACAGAATTTTTCCCATACCCGTCCCAATGGGGAAGATTCATTTACAGTATTAGATACATATGATATCTCCTATTATACTGCTGGAGAAAATGTTGCAAAAGGATATACAACACCGGAATCTGTGATGAATGCGTGGATGAATTCCAGTGGACACCGTGCGAATATTTTAGACAGTAATTTTCAATCAGCAGGCATTGGTGTCTATCAAGATGCAAATGGGACTTATTATTGGTCGATTTTCTTTATCGGATAAAGGGCGATAAACGTATGCACCCCCTCTGTGTTCCTTGCATATATTATGCATAGGAATACGCAGAGGGGGATTTTTTATGCCCACGATTAGTTTATGTATGATTGTCCGGAATGAAGAAGCGGTTTTGGAACGCTGCCTGCAATCAGCAGCCCATTTGGTGGAGGAAATCATCATTGTGGATACCGGTTCTACAGACCACACCAAGGAAATTGCAGCAAGGTTTACAGATAAGATTTATGACTTTCCGTGGCAGGATGACCTTTCCGCAGCCCGAAACTTTGCCTTTTCCAAAAGCACTTGTGAGTATCTTTTTTGGCTGGATGCAGGCGATGTGATTTCACCGGAAAATCAGGCGTTGTTTTTGCAGAGAAAGCCCTCGTTTACATCAGACGCTATCTTGCTGCCCTGCTATGTGGCACAGGATGAACTGCATCAACAGCAGTTTCCGTTTTACAGGGAACGGCTGGTGCGGCGAGCAGCTGGATTTCGCTCGAAAGGGGCAGTACATGAAGGGATTCCGCTGCATGGAACGGTGCAGAAAGAGGAGATTGCTATTTGGCATTCGAAACAAAGTATACAGGATTTTGACTGCAACTTACAAACCGCTCAAAAACAGGTTGCATCTGGTGTCCCGGTAACCGTCAAAGAGCAGTATCACTATGCACGGAAGCTGATGGAACATGCCGCTTATCAGGCAGCCGTTACTGCTTTTTCTCGTTTTTTAGAGAATGGGAAGGGCTGGTATGTGGATTGTGTAGAAGCGTGTCTTTGTCGTGCAGACTGTTATATGGCATTGCAGCAGCCGGAAGCAGCTTTACAGAGTGTATTCCAAAGTTTTCAGTATGCACCGCCAACTGCTGCGGCTTGTTGCCGTATTGCACGGTATTTTCAGGAAAAGCAGAAATTAGAAACGGCAAATTTCTGGCTGGAACTGGCAGTTTCCTGCGGCGAATTGCCGTTGAAGCAGAAAGAAATATTGCAAGAGTCTTAAAAATAGATATTCCAAATGCGATTCCTATTTTTTGCAAGGTTCTGCTTCTGGATGGAAGAGTAGGAAAAAACCGCACTGTGACACAAAGTGGTGTCCCGTGCGGTTTCTTTATGGATATTAACTTCTATAAAATGGTTTTCAGATAGGCTTTTTGATCTGCCGGAATGCGGCGGCTTTCGCAGGCTTTTTGTATTGTCTTTTTGTGAATCCAGGGAGCCAACTGTCTGTTTTCTAGAAAAGGCAGTGTTGCTGTCGGCTGTTTGGCAAGTGCCGTTGCAAAATACCAGGCAATCATCATATTGACATAGTATTCTTTGGAATGTACCGCAGCTGCCCATTGTAGATAAACAGATTGAAAGTGGTCGTCCAAATAATGCCGTAGAAGCATGCCAATGCCGAATCGAACCGTATAGCAGTGTGGAGATTGTAACCACAACTGAATCGCTGGTAATAGCTGCTCTGTGTGAGATTGGAATACTGGCGGAGAGAGCAGATCACAAGTTGCCCAGTTATCTATGTAGGGAAGAAATTGTTCAGTGGCTTGCAAACAAGCAGCAAATTCTTTTATTTGTGCGAGAAGGAGTCCATGCAGATTATTTTCCTCATAGTAGGTGTGCGGGAGAGCAGATAAGAAGTCTGCCACGTCGCTGTGCTTATAAAATGTTTTGGCAAGCGTTCGCAGCATGGGCGTGCGGACACCAATGATGGTGTCTTTTTGAATGGTTGGCAGTAATTTTGCCTGAAAATCACGATAGCCCAGATCTTGATGGGCGAATAGCTGCGTTTGAATTTCTGTTTGAATGGATAACATGGTGTTACCTCTTTTGTGGTGTGGTCAAAAAAGTTTGCAACGCAGTTACCGTATTGGCAAGGCAGATGTGCGGATAGGATTCCAGCTCCCCGGCTGGTGCATAGCCATAGCGGACACCAGCAAATGCGATTCCGCAGGCGGCGGCACCTTCTGCATCAAACTTACGGTCACCAACCATAATGACATGGTCTTTTTCTGTATCTGGAATACCCAGCTGTCGCATGGCTTGCTGCATCAGCTCTGCTTTTGTTTCGTCAGAATGCTCCATAGAACTGCCAACCACTGCATCAAAAAACGGAGTCAGCTGAAAGTAATCCAGTATTTGCTTTGCATACAATTCCGGCTTGGAAGTTGCCATGGCAATTTGACAACCTTGCATTTTGAGTGCCTGCAAACATTCCGGAATGCCGTCGTAAACACGATTTTCCTTCCAGCCAATTTCGCTGTAACGCTCCCGGTATTTCTGGACAGCAAAGGAAACCATGGGTTCTTCCATGCCGTAGAATGCAGCAAAAGAATAGGAGAGCGGTGGACCAATGAAGCAAATGAGTTTTTGGATATCTGGTTCTTCTATCCCGCAGGCTTTTAGTGCATATTGGGTGCAGCGAAGGATCCCTTTTTGGGAATCTGTAATCGTACCGTCTAAGTCGAATAAAACAGCGGTATAAGGCATTGTGTTCGTCCTTTCTGAACAATGGAAATTTATTTTGTGGATAGGATTATAATGTCACCATCTGCAAAACCAATGCCGATTCCTTCACGGGATTTCAACTTCTCTGCATAGGGTTCTGTTTCCAGATAGGTACGCAGCATTTGTATCATTTCTTCTAATACATCCTCCCATTTCGCTTCTTGTTTCCAAATAAGCGGATGATTTCTTGTGCCGAAATCGGTGACTTCTTCGCATGCCCAGTCCATGTCCTCTAAATCAAACGTTTCTGTTCCAATCAGTTCCATGGACCACTGATCCTGTTCCATTTCGTATAAGTTCAAACAGAAAGCAGCTACTTCATCTGGAATAGGTCGCTGTAAGATGCCATTCATCCATGTGCTGATTTCGTTATACATAAAAAATATCCTTTTCTTTAATAAAACGTTGCCACTTCCTGCTCCGGTTTGGAGGTCACAGCTACTTCCTTTACGGTTAATACCGGACCTTTTCCACGATACAGCTTATGGCGTGTCACATGAATGGTTGCAGTGATGTTAATCCACTGTCGATTATTCAGTGCGAAGGCATTGTCCCACTCCGCTACCACACAGCTGTAGGTAATATCTTCTACACAGCAAGTCATGACATGTCGTCCGACCGCAAATGTGCCCTTCGGAAATTTCTTATCCACTGCAACGATGCCACGGAATTTTACGGTTTTTCCCTCATATTTATTCGGGTCTTCCATCAAATCCCGATACCAGATTGCATAATCCCTGTCTGCAATCTGGATGACAGGTGCCTCCAAATCAAATGGCAGCGGATCTTCAATCGTGTCATATTCCACATTGCCATCTGTATATTCGTAGGCAATATCGGAGCGGCGGCTGATCCCTCGTACAATCTTATGGAATGTCATTTTGTCCATATCTTTCGTGAAACGATTGAATACAATCAGTTCACAGGTGTTTAGCTTATCTACGACCAGGCTCCGCATATTGGCGTTATAGGTCAGGAAGGTTGTCGCATCGGCAAAGCACATTTCCTGATAAACCGTCCAGTTGTCCGGCAACCGTTCAAACAGCATTTTCAGCTGCCACATGCCGTTGTATTCAATAATGACCCGTTCAGCATTGTGCTTTTGCAGCAGTTCGGTCAGATGCTGCGGATGCAATTCGGACTCTTCTTCGATGACCTCCTGAAACACTTCTTTGTTTGGGTAGGTAGAAAGATCATATTCCTCTTCCCCCTCTTCACAGAGCAACAGTAGTGTGCGTTCTCCCTTGTTGAATCGGGGGACTTCCAGTGTTTCCTGAATGAAACGGGTCTTCCCACCCTCCAGAAAACCAGTGAACAGGTAAACCGGAATATCCTCCGGCTGATTTTTTGCTGGCATGAAACGACCTCCTTTGCTTAGCAGGTGCGGAACAGTGCAGCCAGTGCATTTTCCTGAATGTGAGAACCAATCACACAGAGCCGTCCAGTGGTAGAAGCACAGCCTGTCCGAACATCCGGTGTCCCTGGTACGTAGTCAAAGTGAATCCAGTTGCCGTCTGCACCGGCAACAATGCCCTTTGCACGCAATACCATACCGTAAGTGTCCGCATCTTCCAGCTTTTCCAGTGCAGTTTGAATTTCTTCTGGTGTATAGGTCTTTGCTGTTTCTACTCCCCAGCTGGTGAATACTTCATCAGCATGGTGATGATGGTGATGTTCGTGATCATGGTCATGGTCGTGGCATCCGCAGGTGCAGTTTTCATCATGTTCATGATTGTGATGGTGTTCATGCTCATGGTCATGATCATGGCATCCGCAAGTGCAGTCTTCGCCATGTTCGTGTTCATGATGGTGGTCATGTTCTTCATGGTCGTGGTGGTGATGATGTTCATGTTCGGTTTCTTCCAGCAGATTTTGCAGAGCAGAATCCAAGGTTTCAGTCTGATTCATAGCTGCCAGCAGTTGTGCACCGCTCAGCTGTTCCCAATCGGTTGTTACAATGGGTGCTGTGGCATTCAGTTCCCGCAGTCGCTGGATACAATCTTCCAATTTTGCTTCGGAAAGACCAGCGGTGTGACTTAGAATCAGGCAGCTGGCATGTGCAATCTGGTTGTTGAAAAATTCACCGAAGTTCTTTTGATACATCTTGCATTTCTTCGCATCTACAACGGTGGTGAAGCTTTCCAGGTGAATTTCCGCATTGTGTAGATTTTGTACTGCACGGATGACATCGCTCAGCTTGCCGACACCGGATGGTTCAATCAAAATGCGGTCAGGATGATAGCGGTCCAGTACCTGCTGCAATGCATTGCCAAAGTCGCCGACCAGACTACAACAAATGCAGCCCGAGTTCATTTCGGTGATATTGACACCAGCATCTTGCAAAAATCCGCCGTCAATGCCGATTTCCCCAAATTCATTTTCAATTAACACCAGCTGTTCACCGGCGTAAGCCTCTGCAATCAGCTTCTTGATGAGTGTGGTCTTGCCAGCACCGAGAAAGCCGGAAAAAATATCTACTTTTGTCATACTTACAATCTTCTTTCTCCGAGATTTATGGTTGCCCATAGTGATTAACAGTATATCACAAATCCCATCTTGATGCAAGCGGAATCCATACTGCTTTTATGAATATTTTATGAAAAGGAAGAATTTGGAATGTGGAGAGCGTGCTGTTGTACGATTTGTTCAATCACCGTGCGGAATATCGGTGCAGCCGCATCGTTGCCATAGCCGGCGTCTTCTGCCAGTACGGTGACAACATAACGGGGCTGAGAAGTTGGAAAGAAACCAGTAATCCAGCCATGGCAGTATTCTACACCGTTTTCATCATAGCGTCCGGTTTGTGCGGTAGAGGTTTTGGCACCGACTGTGACATGTTCCGGTACGCCTTGAAAGGTATCACTGCCATAAGCGGCAGCAATCATCAAATCCTGTAGAGCAGCAGCTGTTTTTTCCGAGAGAGCCGGTGTGGAAACAGATTGGTTTTCCTGCTCCACGGAAACGCCGTCTTTGCTGATGCCTCGGATCAGTCTTGCCTGCGGCAAATTGCCGCCATTGGCAATGGCACAGGTCATACGGGCAACTTGCAGTGGGGAAGCGGTCAGCATCCCCTGTCCAAAGCAGAAATTTGCTTTTTCTGCCGGAATCTGTAAGTCTTGCAAGTTTGGCAGAATGCCGCTGTCGGCAGCAATGCTTTCTGTCAGGGAAATTGATGTGCCAAAGCCGAGATTTTGGGCGGTTTGATAAAGGGTTGCAGCAGAGAGACGCTGGCTAAGGGCGATGAAATAGGGATTGCAGGAGTGAATCATAGCTGCCTGTAAGTCCTGTAATCCATGACCGCTGCGATCGTGACAGTGGAAAATTTGGTCATAAATAGAAATGCTGCCAGTACAGTTGTATTGAAAATTGCTTAAATTCTGTGAAAGGGCACACGCAGCTGGAATAAGCTTGAAGATAGAACCGACAGGATAGGCATACAAGGCACGATTAATCAGCGGACTGTCGGGGGATTCCAGTGCTTCAGCCAAGGTGGAAACCGTGTAGGACGGAAAGCTGCAAAGAGCAAGAATATCGCCATTTTGTGCATCCATAACAAGAATACATCCTTTTTTGCATTCCAGTTCTTCTCCGACAGCTTCACAAATTTGTTGGACATCTTTATTTAATGTTGTCACTACACCAGCGGAGATGGTCTGTCCGGTGTGGATCAGGGTTTTCTCTCCGGCAAGTACGCTGCCTCTGCCGCTGACTGTAAATGTCACAGAAGATTGTGCAGAGATGCTGCGTAGAAAGGCGTTGTAATCTGCTTCCAGTCCTGTCACGCCTTCTCCGTCTCGTGTGTAGCCGATGAGATGCTGTGCCAGCTGGGGTTCGGTATTGCGGAGTGGTACATCAAAAATGGTAATATCTTCGCTGTCTACATGACTGGTATTGACGGCACAGGAAAATGGGGTGCCATATTGCAGATTTTCATAGAATGCCGTTTTATCCAGCACATGGGGCAGTATCACTGTGACAGCTTCTGGTGTCGGATTGATGACTGCTATGTGCTGAATGGTATCATTCACCAGCAGATGAAAGTCGGTATCATAAATATTGGCATGGGTGACGGCGGTGCGAATGGTGTAAGTGCCCTGCTGGCGGGCAGTTTCTTGATAGTTGGGAATGCTGACAAGGTAGGCAAGACGGACAGAAATTGCAGATGCCATAGTGATCATAATGAGAGAGAGCAGAGCAATTCTTCGGCGAATCCGCTGCATAGAACAGACCTCCTTTTTGGTTCAGAAAAACCGTTATTTATGCACAGCAGAATTATAATTAGGGCAAGAGCAGTTTCCATGCTGCTGATAGTCGCTATAAGTGCTTTCTGTCAGTATGCCCCTGTCTTCTCTTATTTAACCAACAAAAAAACAGCCCATAGAAACAGGCTGTTTTTGATACATGTACTTATTTTAACATGAGTTCGATGGACAAGTTTTATCCGTCGAGCAGCATAGCATTTTTGTCAAAATCATGTTATTTTATAAATAAAGAAGACCAGTAATATATCGCTGGTTTTCCATGGTATTTCGGCATAGGGAGAGGTGCTTCCTGATGCGGTTCCGCAACCTGCAAAAAAATCCAAATATACCAAATCCAATATACCAGACAAAGCAAAGAAAAAATCAGACCGCAGATGCTCAGAATCAGTCCGGCTGTTACCAGACCGTTTTTAAACAGTGGATCCCGTTTCCGGGCTTTAATGACAAATAGAATGCCCAGTATACTGCAAAGCGTAGGTAAAATGGGCATGCAAGCGAGAACCGAGGAAATAATCCCCAATACCAGCGATGCAATGGCATAACCGCTGCTGTGAGAATATGGCACAATGGTGTACATGGGCGGTTGCTGCACGGGCGGCGATTCCGTCTGCACCGGCAGAGATTCTGGTTCTTGCTGCGGTTTCATGGCATCCTCCTGTTTAGGGTCTGTCATTGCAAAATAAAGTGCAATGGCTTGTATTTTGTCGATGTACTTATCATAACAAAAATGAAACAATTTGTCAAGGGTAGAAAACTTCCAAAAAACATGTAGAAAACGGGTGCGTTTTTTACAAATTACTGTAAGTGGAAAAGATGTTTGGAAGGATTGTCTATCATCTTGGGGATTGCTTTTGCAGAATATGGATGATATAATAAAATAGGTAGTGATGTTTCATAAAAGTGCTGATTGAAAGGGCAGAAATAAAATGGATTTAGTTTTTCAATACATCTTGATATAAAAGATCTAGTGTAGTCCTATTTTTATTTTAGGCTAGATGGCGAAATTGGTGCATGCGGTTTTTCGATTGATCCAATTTTACCGAATTTTTCTCTGGAATCTTGGATAAAAGGTCATTTTGAAAAAGAAAGCTACAGCGGTGGTTATGATTTTGTTGCAAATAATAAATTTTTTTTATTGGGGAACGGCGGTATTGACGACGATGACAATTTTTTATTGGAGGTAAGTAACGATACCAGAGAGGTCTTTGCAGTAGAATATATGGATCAGCGACACAAAAAAATTGCAGATTCTATTTATGACCTGTTGATGAAAGCAGAACCGATCGGAATATGAGCAGCAGGATCCTCTTGCTGTCTGTGACATCGTGACAATTGATTTTCAGCTGGACACGCTACTACATACTGTACAAAAAAATGGGATCGTATTTGTAGGAGTTGATGTAATTTTCTTACAGCATATTGCATTTTTCTGCATTTTCCTGTATAATAAAAAGAAAAATCCATTGTAGGCAGGAGCGTGCGTATGAAAAAATGGCAGATTCAGCAGCCCGACCTTACGGCTGCAAAAAAAATACAGGCTGGCAGCGACCTGTCGCTTTTTTGTGCAGAGTTGCTGACCGTGAGGGGATATCAGACGGTAGAGGAAGCGGCATTGCAGTTTTCCTGCAATGCTTTCTCTGACCCGTTTTTGATACGAGATATGCAGGCAGCGGCAGACTGCTTGAATGCCGCCATTGACAGCGGAGAAAAAATTTGTGTTTATGGAGATTATGACTGTGATGGTGTCATCGCAACAGTGATACTCTATTCCTATCTTTCGGAATTGGGTGCGGATGTGATCTATTATATTCCCGAACGGGAAGAGGGATATGGTATGAATCAGACTGCACTGGAAACACTGAAAGAACAGGGCGTTTCTCTGATTGTGACAGTGGATAACGGCATTGCAGCATTAGAAGAGGCAAACTGGATAGCAGAACATGGAATGCGGCTGGTGATTACGGATCACCATCAACCCTATGATACCCTTCCGGCAGCAGAAGCGGTGGTAGACCCACATCGACCAGATTGTCCGGCTCCGTTCTCTCTGTTTTGTGGTGCAGGGTTGGCATTGAAGCTGGTTGCTGCTATGGATGGCGGGGACATGACATTTGCAGTGGAACAGTTTGGAGATTTGGCAGCCATCGCAACCGTTGCGGATGTGGTTTCCTTGACCGGTGAAAACCGCCTCTTGGTGCAGCAGGGACTGCGGCTGCTTGTTAATACAGAGCGACCGGGGCTGTTGGCACTGTTGGAAATTACCGGTATGCAGAACAAACCTATGACGGCAACCAATCTTGCCTTTTCCATTGCACCAAGAATCAATGCAGCGGGGCGATTTGGTTCTCCGAAGCTGGCGGTTTCCCTTCTGCTGGCAGATACAATGGAGGAAGCCATGCCGCTTGCGAAACAGCTGGAGCAGTGCAATCGGCAGCGAAAAGAGGCAGAGCAAGAAATCCTACAGGAGATACAGGCACAGATGCAGGCGAATCCGTCCAGCGTGCAGCAGCGGGTGCTGCTGTTCAGTGGAAAGGACTGGCACCATGGTGTGATTGGCATTGTGGCAGCCCGTCTACAGGAGCAGTTCGGGAAGCCGGTCATGTTGGTTACGATTGCAGGGGATACGGCAAGAGGATCCGCACGATCGTTTGGCGATTTTTCTATTTTTCAGTGTCTGGATGCCTGTCGGGGGTATTTGACAAAATATGGTGGGCATCCCGGTGCCGGCGGCTTTTCCTTACAGACGGAGAAAATTGACAGTTTTTTTGCTGCTGTGCAGCAGTATGCGGCAGAAACATTTCCAGAAATGCCCTTGATGACGCTGCGTGCTGATCGTCTGCTGATGCCGCAGGATTTGACCATAGACAATATGGCAAGTCTTTCTGTGTTAGAGCCATACGGAGAAGGCAATCCGGCTCCCGTCTTTGCCATTTGTCATGCCGTTCTGGAAGCCATTCAGCCGCTTTCCAATGGTATCCACAGTAAGCTAAAGCTGCGGTACGGCAGCTTATATCTGGATGTGCTGTTGTTTCGTGTGGCACCGGATTCTGTGGGATTGCCGCTGCAGGGACTTTGTGATTTCCTGGTGACAGCAGAGTGCAAGACCTTTCAGGGCAAACCGCAGCTTTCTTTGATTGTAAAAGATTATCGCAGAAGCGGCATTTCACAAGCAAAATATTTTGCAGCAAAAGAAGCTTATGAGAAACTTTGTAGAAAAGAATCGCTGCCGACTGCATATTATGCAGCCCTGATGCCGACACGAGCGGAGTTGGTTGCGGTGTATAAGCGACTGCCGGAAACGCCGATTTCGCTGGACACGCTGTTTGTGCAGATGCAGCAGCAGTTGAATTATGGAAAACTGCGGTTGATTCTGGATGTTTTTGCAGAGTTGCAGCTGATACAACTGGATATTTGGAGTGAGACTGTACAGCGGCTGCCGGTACAGGGAACCGTACAGCTGGAGCAGTCTATGATTTTGGCAGAGATGCAGGAAAAAACGGGGAGGGTTTTTCATGAATAGTCAAAGTGCATTACAAGGGATACCGGAAAATGTAACCATTGCTGATCTAAGCCGGTACATTGTACAAACCAACCGCAAATATGATTTGTCCATTATTGTATCTGCCTATGAATTTGCTGTGCTTGCACATGGCAATCAAAAGCGTTCTTCCGGTGAACCATATATTGTTCATCCACTTTCGGTTGCATGGATCTTGGTATCTCTGGGTATGGATACCGAGTGTATCTGTGCCGGGTTACTGCATGATGTGGTGGAAGATACCCAGTATACGATGGATGATGTCTGTAAGCGGTTCGGACGGAATATTGCCATGCTGGTGGATGGTGTCACAAAACTGGTGCATATGAAATACCATGCCCTTAACAAAGAGGAACAGCAGGCGGCAAGTGTCCGGAAGATGTTGTTTGCGATGGCAGATGATATTCGGGTGATTATTATCAAGCTGGCGGATCGGTTGCACAATATGCGGACCTTACATTTTTTGCCGCCGGAAAAACGCAAGCGGATTTCCAAAGAAACCTTGTATGTCTATGCACCCATGGCAGATCAGCTTGGTATTTGGATGATCAAGGAAGAGCTTGCCGACCGTGCGATTTTATTTTTGGATCCCATTGGCTGCTATGAGATTGAACGGGCTTTGCAGCTGAAAGATACGGATGCCAAGACATTTATCAAACGGATTCAAACGGAATTGCGGGAGCATCTTGCAGAGGACAAAACCTTTCAAAATCCGCCGGAAATTACGGGACGGGTTAAGAGTCTGCATAGCATTTATAACAAGGTATTTGACGCTGACAAAAAAGAAGATATGCATGATATTGATGAGGTTTATGATAAATATGCTGTGCGGATTATTGTGGATGCAGAGTTGGAATGTTATCTGGCAATGGGAATTGTATATGCAATGTATTCACCTGTTCCACAGCGGTTTAAGGATTACATTGCAACACCGAAAGCGAATGGATATCGTTCCATTCACTTGACGATGATGGACAAAACGGGTGTTGCATTTGAAGTGCAGATCCGAACGCACGAAATGCACCTTGCTGCGGAATATGGTATTGCTGCCCATTGGAAGTATAAGCTTGGTGGGGAAAAAGGCGGCAGGCGAATGGATGAGTGGTTCGCATGGGCACGAAAGTTGATTGAAGAACAGCAGTCTGCTGATGATATGGAAGAGTTTGTCCGCAATCTGAAGAACGATACCAAGCAGGATATTGTGGTAATGACACCACACGGAAAATCCATTTTCCTGCCAAAGGGGGCAACGCCAATTGACTTTGCTTATCGAATTCACACAGAAGTTGGACATGGAATGATCGGTGCCAAGGTCAACAATCGTCTTGTTCCATTGGATACGCCACTGCAAAGTGGACAAATTTGTAAGATTGAATGCTCCAAAGATCCCAAAAAAGGTCCAAGTCGTTCCTGGTTGAATATTGTGAAAACCAATGAGGCGAAGTCAAAGATTCGTTCTTGGTTTAAGAAAGAACGACGGGAGGAGAATATTCAAGAGGGCAGAGCGATGCTCGAACGGGAAATGCGTCGAAACCGAATGCAGGTGGAGAATGAAGAAGAGCTAAACGAATTGGTGAAAGAGGAGTTTGGACGCTATAATTGTGAAACCCTGAATGATTTTCTGGCATCAATCGGTTACTATGGTATTTCCGTTTCTAACATTATGCCAAGGGTAAATGAACGCTATGACAAGCTGTATAAGAAGCCTGAGGAAGAGCCGCCGATAGAAATTCCCAAGCCACCGGTGCATCTGCTGCAAGGAGAGCAGAATGCCATTATATTGGATCAGATTGATCACTGCGAGTGTCGGCTTGCACGCTGCTGCAATCCAGTTCCGGGAGATGAAATTATTGGCTTTGTGACGAGAGGTGGACATGGTGTTTCCATTCATACAAAAACATGTGCCAATTACCAGCGGGATTTGAAGACGAATGATCCAGAACGAATTGGCAGATGGATTACAGCCAGCTGGGGAAAAGTGGAACGAGCCCTCCCGATGGTTGTCAGCCTGGATGTACTGGCATCTGATCGTGTTGGTTTGTTGTTTGACGTATCTAAAATTGTGACAGAGTCACATATTATGATTCTGCATTCCAATTCTTATTCGCTGAAAAATGGAAATGCTGTTTGTGAGGTTGCTGTAAAAGTTGGCGGAAATGAACAGCTTCGGCAACTGATGGATAAACTCAAACGCATTGACGGCGTGATTTCTGTAGAACGAACAAAGAGAAAGTGAGGTGTGTGGTATGGCACAGATTACAGGATTGATGACAGGTCCGTTGGCAGTGAACTGCTATATCATTGTAACGGAACAAAAGAATGCCGTCGCAATAGATGTAGGCGGCAGTGTAGAAAAGGTTTTGCAGTACCTGAAAGAAAATGATTTGCAGTTAAAGAAAATTTTACTGACACACGGTCACTATGACCATATCGGGGGCGTCGCAGAATTGCAGGCAGCAACAGGTGCAACGGTCTATATTCATGAGGCAGATGCCCCTATGCTGTCAGATAATGTGTTGAATTTGGCACAGTGGATTGTTGCGGAGCCAGTAGTTGCCCCTGTGACCGATTATGAGATACTACAGGATGGAGATGTCATTGTACAGGATGAATGTATGTTTCATGTGCTGCATACACCAGGGCACACCAAGGGCAGCGTCTGCTATCAAATGGAACATACGCTGTTTACAGGGGATACGTTGTTCCGGCTTTCCCGTGGCAGAACGGATTTTCCGGGTGGCAGTGATGACGAATTATATGCTTCGCTTCAGCGGCTGAAACAGCTGGACGGTGACTACGACGTACTGCCGGGGCATAATGAAACTTCTACGCTGTCCTATGAGCGGCAGCACAACCCCAATTTCAGGTGATTGCATGAAGGAAACAGTACAGGCAACCATACAACCCTTTCCGGTTGTATTGTATGGACATGCGTTAAAGTATGAAATAGAGTGTATTTTAAAGATTTTTATTCCGGCAACAAAATTTGCATTTTCTTATGAAGACACTGCCCTGTTCTGCGGAGCAGAGCAGGGGGCGTGTTTGCAGTTGAAACAGGGAAGGCAGGATACATGGTTCTTTTGTATGCTGCGGTATCAGGGCAAGAACCGCCGCTGTTGTGCACGACTGCCGAAGTGTACGCCAGAGGAGGATAAGCAAATATGTGAGTATCAGTTCAGCCGAATGCTCTTTACACTCTTGCAGGATATCACAGGGTTGGAAGTGCCATGGGGACTTTTGACTGGGATTCGTCCCGTTCGTAAGGCATTTTCCATGATGGAAGAGAGTGGAGAATCGCTGGAAACCGTGATGGAGCGGCTGCGAACTGTTTATCTGGTATCATCCGAGAAATTGGATTTGTTGCGAAGAACAGCAGAAGTACAGCTGCCGTTGCTGCGGCAGACCCCCAAGCAATCAGTTGGATTTTATATTTCAATTCCGTTTTGTCCGACAAGATGCAGTTATTGTTCTTTTGTTTCCCATTCCATTGCACAGGCAAAGCATCTGATGCCGGATTATATCCGATTGCTCTGTAAAGAGCTGGAAATCTGGGGCGATATGATACAGAAATTGCATGTTACGGTGGATACCGTTTATTTTGGCGGCGGGACACCAACCTCTATTTCGGCACAGGCGATGGAACAACTGCTGCAAACTGTGACAAAGGTGTTTGATCTGTCTCGGGTAAGGGAGTTTTGCGTAGAGGCAGGCAGACCCGATACGATTACCCGTGAGAAGTTGGAGGTGCTGAAACGATATGGAGTCGATCGAATTTCCGTGAATCCGCAGACGATGGAGGATGCGGTCCTGCAGCATATCGGTAGACAGCACACCTCTGCACAGATTGCAGAGGCATTTCAGATGGCAAGAGCGGTTGGCTTTTCCAATATCAATATGGACTTGATTGCCGGTTTGCCACATGATACACCAGAGGGCTTTCATAGAACGCTGCAAAAGGTGATTGCACTGGATCCAGACAGTATTACCGTACATACGCTCACGTTGAAGCGTGCGGCAACGCTGTTCTCCGACAGTCGTTCACAGATTGCGAATCCAGTACGGGAGATGGTACAGGACAGCATGACACTGTTGCCGCAGTATGGGTATCGCCCTTATTACATGTATCGACAGAAGAACACCATTGACAATCAGGAAAATGTAGGGTATGCCAAAGTCGGCAAAGAGTCCTATTATAATATGCTGATCATGGATGAATCACAATCTATTTTTGGTGCCGGATGTGCAGCCTCTACGAAAATTGTAGAGCCATGTGGTCGGATTACACGGATTCATAACTATAAATTTCCATATGAGTATATCC
>ENA-UONX01002072-UONX01002072.1-human-gut-metagenome-genome-assembly--contig:-P74old-NODE-2072-length-15585-cov-186.976046_pt1 | contig 15585 bp, 10 predicted proteins | sample MGYA00242466_ERZ724013 | MGnify/ENA metagenome assembly ERZ724013 | reverse complement strand
TGCCCCGGACCGCCCAGCAGTCCATCCCCATGCAGCGGATGTTTGAGGACGGCACCTGCCGTGTCCGTCCCGGCTACTACACCCGCACCATCCAGTATCAGGACATCAATTACCAGCTCGCCCAGCAGGAGGACAAGACCGCCATTTTCGAGGAATGGTGTTCCTTCCTCAACTTTTTCGACAGCTCCATCAAATTTGAACTGTCCTTTGTGAACATGGCAACCGACAGCACCGAGTTTGAGAAAAGCATCCGCATTCCGTTCCAGAAGGACGGCTTTGACGATGTTCGTGCCGAGTATTCCCAGATGCTGCGCCAGCAGCTTGCCAAGGGCAATAATGGTCTGACCAAGACCAAATTCATCACCTTTGGTGTGGAGGGCGAAAGCATGGCACAGGTCAAGCCCCGGCTTGACCACATCCAAAACGATTTGCTCAACAACTTTCACCGGCTGGGGGTGCAGGCAAAGCCCCTGAACGGTGTCCAGCGGCTGAAACTCATGCACGATATGTTCAACATGGACGGCGCATCCAAGTTTCACTTTGACTGGAAAGACCTTGTGAAAAGCGGCCTTTCGGTGAAGGATGCCATTGCGCCTACCGCCTTTGCCTTCAAGAACAGCCGCACCTTCCAGATGGGCGGCATCTTTTGCGCTGCCAGCTTTCTGAGCATCACGGCATCCGACATCAGCGACCAGCTTTTGAAGGATTTTCTGGATATGGATTCGTCCCAGATCGTCACCATGCACATTCAGAGTGTCGATCAGAACCGTGCCATCAAGACCGTCAAGCGCACCATCACGGAACTGGATCGCAGCAAGATCGAGGAACAGAAGAAGGCAATCCGTGCCGGATATGATATTGACATCATTCCGTCGGATTTGGCGACCTACGGCAGAGATGCCAAGGCTCTTTTGAAGGAATTGCAGAGCCAGAACGAGCGGATGTTCCTTGTCACCTTTCTGGTGCTGAACACGGGCAGGACTGAGCAGGAACTGGAAAACAATGTTTTTCAGGCCAGCTCCATTGCCCAGAAACACAACTGCAACCTGTGCCGACTGGATTTCCAGCAGGAGCAGGGGCTGATGAGCAGCCTGCCGCTGGCAGACTGTCAGATTGAAATTCAGCGAGGGCTGACCACCAGCAGCACGGCCATCTTCATTCCGTTCACCACACAGGAACTTTACCAGTCTGGCAAAGAAAGCCTGTATTACGGCCTGAACGCCCTGTCCAACAACCTTATCATGGTGGACCGGAAAAAGCTGAAAAATCCCAATGGGCTTATCCTCGGCACTCCCGGCTCTGGCAAAAGTTTCTCGGCAAAGCGAGAGATCACCAACGCTTTTCTGGTGACGGATGATGATATTATCATCTGCGACCCGGAAGCAGAATACGCTCCGCTGGTGGAGCGTCTGCATGGGCAGGTTATTCACATCGGTCCCGCCAGCATCCAGTATATCAACCCCATGGACATCAACAGCAATTACAGCGAGGAGGACAATCCGCTGGCATTGAAAGCTGACTTTATTCTTTCTCTGTGTGAGCTGGTGGTGGGCGGAAAAGAGGGCTTGCAGCCGGTAGAAAAGACGGTCATTGACCGCTGTGTTCATGTGGTCTACCGCAAGTATTTCGAGAATCCGACCCCGGAAAATATGCCGCTGCTGGAAGATCTGTACAACGCCCTGCTGACGCAGGACGAACCGGAAGCGCGCCATGTGGCGGCAGCATTGGAGATCTACGTCAAAGGTTCTTTGAACATCTTCAATCACCACACCAACGTGGACATCCACAACCGCATCGTCTGCTTCGACATCAAGCAGCTGGGCAAGCAGCTCAAAAAGCTGGGTATGCTCATCGTGCAGGATGCCGTGTGGGGGCGTGTGACCGCCAACCGCAGTGCCGGAAAATCCACCCGGTACTATGCAGACGAGTTCCATTTGCTCTTGAAGGAAGAGCAGACTGCCGCTTATTCTGTGGAGATTTGGAAGCGTTTCCGTAAGTGGGGCGGCATCCCGACAGCCCTAACGCAGAACGTCAAAGATCTGCTGGCAAGTCCCGAAGTATCGAATATTTTTGAGAACTCGGACTTTGTGTATATGCTCAATCAGGCCAACGGAGACCGACAGATTCTCGCAAAGCAGCTCAACATCTCGCCCCATCAGCTTTCCTATGTGACCCACTCCGGCGAGGGCGAAGGGCTGCTGTTTTTCGGCAACGTGATCCTGCCCTTTGTTGACCACTTCCCGAAAGACCTTGAACTCTACCGCATCCTCACGACCAAACTCAACGAGATTTCGGAGGGGTAGAAATGAGCAATCCGAAGCTGAACATCAAGGAGGAAACCTCAACCAAAAAGACCCGTTCTCCCCCGAAGAAAACGAGGGTGGAGCAGTCGGTGCCCAAAAAGAAAAAGCTGAAACTGGATGCAGATAAGGCTGCGGAAAAGGCACAGCATCTGCGGTTTGGTAAGGCGGAACTGACCCCGGACGAGTTGAGCCGGTTGAGCAAGGCGCAGAAGCGTGAAATGTACGCCGCCCATGCCGCCCGCTCTGCGGTGCATCGGGAGGTTGACCAGTACGAGGATGAAAACGTCGGTGTGCAGGCTCTGAGCGAGGGCGAAAAAGCCGCCGAGACCACCCACGATATTGCCAAGAGCCGCTATGCCCGGAAGCTGAAAAAGAAAGCCAAGATGCAGGGCAAGAAGGGCACCAAAACCGCAAAATCTTCTGCACGAGAGCCGACTGCGGCACAAGATGCAGGCGCATCCGGCACCAGCGAGGGCGGTTCCAACTGGCTTTCCCGGTGGCGGCAGAAACAGGACATCCGGCAGAGCTATTATGCCGCCGCCCGTTCGGGCACAGCGGCGCAGACCGCAGGCGGTAAGGCGGTATCCAACGGTGCATCTGCTGCCCGGTCCGGCGTGGAACAGGCGGTGGAGAAAGGCAAAACTGCCGTCAGCACCGCTGTGAAAGGGCTGATGAATGCCGCCAAGGGCAACGCACACGTTCTGGTGATCGTGGGCGTTTTTCTTTTGCTCATCCTCATGGTGATGTCCGGCTTTTCCTCCTGCGGCATCCTCTTTTCCGGCGGCACACAGGTGTCCGGGCAGACCATGTACTCCGCCGAGGACAGGGACATCCGGGGCGCAGAACAGGATTACAAGAAGCTGGAAAAGGAACTGGACAAAAAGATCAAGCGCACTCCCACCGACCACCCCGGCTACAACGAGTACCAGTATCACCTTGACCCCATCGAGCATGACCCGTGGCAGCTCACTTCGTATTTGACCACACTCTACGACGACTACACCCGGTCGGAGGTGCAGGGCAAGTTGAAGGAGACCTTCAAAAAGCAGTACAAGCTGACCACATGGGTGGAGGTGCAGATACGGTATAAGACCGTGTGGGTCATCAGTCCGGCAGGAATCCCGGTTCCCACGCAGGTGCCCTATGAGTACCGCATCTTCCACACCAAGCTGGTCAATCGTGGCTTGGAAGTGGTCATTCGGGAAGAACTGAATAACGACCAATGGAAACGTTACGAGATCTTTCAGGATACGTTGGGTGGTCGGCCATATCTGTTCAACGGCGGACTGCCGCCCGGTGGCTCCGATGGCTCCGGCACACCGGGTATCGACTATCAGGTTCCGGCAGAAGCCCTGACGGATGAGGAGTTCGCCGCCATCTACAAGGAAGCCCAAAAGTATGTTGGCACACCCTACGTCTGGGGCGGCTCCACCCCGGAAACCGGGTTCGATTGCAGCGGCTATGTCTGCTGGGTCTACAACCAGAACGGCTACGATGTAGGGCGCACCACCGCCAACGGCTTGTGGAACAAGAGCCAGCACATCAGCGAAGCCGAAGCAAAGCCCGGTGACCTTGTTTTCTTCGAGGGAACGTATGATACCCCCGGAAAAAGTCACGTTGGAATCTACCTTGGCAATGGCATGATGGTCAGTGCCGGAGACCCCATCAAGTACGCAAACATTCACTCGTCCTACTGGGAGAAGCATCTCGCCGGGTTCGGACGGCTTTCAAAATGATTGGAGGAGTTTTATGAGCGAAAAATCGGATAAGCTGCGGGCAATGCTGGAAAAAGAGAAGGAACGCCGCATCAAGCTGAACAACCGCATCGAGATTCTGGAGCGGCGCATTCAGGAGGAGGATTCCGCCGAGGTCAACGAGATGGTGCGGACTGCAAAGGTCACGCCGGAACAGCTTGCTGCCCTGCTGCGGCAGTCGGCTACCGCCACCCCGAACCCGGCTGCGCTGTCTGCCGTGGGTGCAACTTTCGAGAAGGAGGTCGATGCAGATGAAGATTAAGAAACTGGGCGCGCTACTGGTATCGGCGGCGCTTTGTGCTGGCATGGCGGCTCCCGCTTTTGCCTTTGAGGGCGAAGCCGCCCCCGTGGAGCAGCCTGTTCTGCCGGAAGTGGTGGAGGAAGGTGTTGTCACCGTCACGGACGAAACCTCTGGTGCCCTGACCCCGGAGGGCAACCTGACGCTGGTGGACGACTACCACACCAACTATTCTGATGGCAGCGGTCAGCAGTTCATTACGCTGGTCAGCAAATCGGGCAGTACCTTCTATCTGGTCATTGATAGGAATAGTAAAGGGGCGCAGACCGTCCACTTTATGAATCTGGTGGACGAAGCCGACCTGCTGGCGCTGATGGAAGAAGATGCCGCCGATGCCTATACCGCTGAAAAAGAAGCGGCGGCGCAGGCGGAACAGGACAGGCTGAAAGCCGAGGAAGAAGCCAAGAAAGCTGCGGAAGAAGCGGCAGCATCCGGCACGGAACAGCCCAAGGAAAACAAGGTCACAAAGATCGCATCCGGCTTTCTGGGCGTAGTCGTGCTGATTGCGCTGGCGGCAGGCGGCATTTTCTACGCTTTCGCAAAGCAGAAGCAGAAAAAGCAGGCCGAAAAAGAAGCCCTTGACCCCGATGCAAACTACACCGAGGACAAGGGCGATTTTGAGATTCCCACCGAGGACGAGCCGGAAGACACCGGCGAGGAGGATACCGAACCCATCTGATTTTAAGGCGGCGTTTGCCGCCGTACATATCCAAATGAAAACAGATTGGAGGGAACGCTTATTTTAATTCTAGTTGTAGCAGAAAAGCCCTCGGTTGCCATGTCCTACGCCAAAGTCCTCGGTGCCACCAGCCGTCAGGACGGCTACCTTGAAGGGAACGGCTATCTTGTCAGCTGGTGTGTTGGTCATCTGGTGGAGCTTGCCCCACCCAATGTCTACGATGCCAAGTACACCAAGTGGAGCATTGCAGATCTGCCCATCCTGCCGCAAAAGTGGCAGTATCTGGTGTCTGCGTCCACCAAAAAACAGTTTAGCATCCTGCAAAAACTGATGCACCGCCCGGATGTCGAGAGCATTGTGAACAGTTGCGATTCCGGACGGGAGGGAGAACTGATCTTCCGATTGGTCTACCAGCAAGCGGGCTGCAAGAAGCCCTTTTCCCGCCTGTGGCTGTCCAGCATGGAGGAAACCGCCATCCGGGAAGGTTTCGCCCATCTCAAACCGTCAACTGAATACGATGCGCTGTACAATGCAGCACTCTGCCGGGAACGTGCCGACTGGATGGTCGGCATCAATGCGTCCCGGCTTTTTTCGTGCCTGTACGGTCAACCGCTGGCGGTGGGGCGTGTTATGACCCCAGTACTTGCCATGACGGTTGTCCGGGAAGCTGCCATTGCTGCCTTTACCCCGGAAAAATTCTACACGGTGGATCTGGAACTGACCAGCGGCTGCACGGCATCCAGCCGCCGCATTCCTGAAAAAAACGTTGCTGAAAACCTGCTGAAAGCCTGTCGAAAGGAGATGGTGGCAACGATCCAGCGCATCACCCGCAAGGAAAAGTCTGAGAATCCGCCGCCGCTGTACGACCTGACCACCCTTCAGCGGGATGCAAACCGCTTGCTGGGGTACAGCGCACAGCAGACGCTGGACTATGTGCAGCGCCTGTATGAGAAGAAACTTACCACTTATCCCCGAACTGATAGCTGCTATATCACCGACGATGACGAGGAAATGCTGGAGGAACTGACTGAGGAGTTGGAGGTTTTTCTCGACATTACCCCGGCAGATGTGGACGAGGCTGTGCCCCGGACACGGCGCACCGTCAACCGGGAAAAAGTCACCGACCACCACGCCATTCTGCCCACTCGCAGTATGCTGCAAGCAGATCTGGACGCACTGCCCAAGGGCGAGCAGAACGTCCTGAAGCTCATCATCGCCCGGACGCTGATGGCGGTGAGCAAGCCCTTCCGGTATCTGGAAACCCTGCTGACCACCGAATGCGCCGGGGAGGAATTTACCGCCAAGTGTAAGGAGGTTCTGGAGGAAGGCTGGAAAGCGGTGGAGCGCAAGGTGCTGGCAGACATCCTGAACCGGAAGCAGGAACTCACAGCCCTGCCCAATGCAGCGGAAAACGAGTGCGGCATTCTCAACGCCGAACTAAAGGAGGGTCAAACGTCTCCGCCGAAGCATTTCACTGAGGACCTTCTACTTCATGCGATGGAAACCGCCAGTGCGGATAGTATGCCGAAGGGTGTGGAGCGTCAAGGCATCGGCACTCCGGCAACCCGTGCCGCCACCATTGAAAAGCTGGTGCAGAAGGGCTTTCTGGAGCGCAAGGGCAGCAAAAAGACCAAGGTGCTGCTGCCCACGGATAAGGGCAAAGCCCTCATCACTGTGATGCCCGAAGAAATCCAATCCCCGGAAATGACCGCCGATTGGGAAACAAAGCTGCTGCAAATCGAGCGCAGCGAAATGGAGCCAGAAACTTTTATGACTGAAATCAAAGAAATGATCTCCTCGCTGGTAACGACCACCGAGGCTGCGAAAGGAGCGAATGCGCTTATGAAAAACAAAATTATTGGTGTCTGCCCGAACTGTGGGAAGCCTGTCGTGGAGCGTGAAAAGGGCTGGTTCTGCGAGAACCGGGAGTGCCGTTTTGTCCTGTGGAAGGACAATGCGTTCTTCAAGCGTCTGGGCAAGCGGCTGGATTCCCATGTGGCGGACAAGCTGCTGCGGGATGGCCGTGTCCGCCTGAAGGACTGCAAGAGTGCCAAGGGCAAGACCTACAATGCCACCGTGCTGCTGTCCTGTGAAGCCGATGGCCGCAGCAAGTTTTCGCTGGAATTTGAAGGTGGGTGCTGATGGAGCAGATAAAAGAAGCGGTCTACCTTATCAACGATGAACGCTATCTCCACCTCCGGGAAAACGGTGCAGGAGTCGGCTTTGCCACCTACAACAAGGTAACTGGTGAGCCGCTGGAAAGCGGGCAGATCTCGGAAAAGAACCTGCCGCCCGATGGCAGGAACGCCATTTCTGCCGCCCGGAACTGGTATCTGTTTGAACTTTCGGACGATGACCGCAAGGTCATCCAACAGGAAAGCGTAAAGATCCTCGAAAACATCCCGCAGGCGGGCATCGGCAGACGGCGCATCTGGGAGCCGGAAACGCTGCCGAAGGATATTCGTCTCATCAACAGCCACTATGATGACCTCTATCGCATTCCAGATGGCGGCGTGATTCAGGTGGATTACCCGGATGGGCGCAGTTTTACGGCACGGGTGGAACATCTGGATGATTATCACTTTGACATGGGCGGTTTGGGCAATGTGTTCCACATCTGCCAGTTTGCCGAGGTCATGGAACGGAACCATGCCGACTTCTACCCGGAGATTCAGACACAGGACGAGCAGGCTGCATGGGAACTGGGCGGCAAAGGCTACCTTGCCATCCAGTCCTGTGAGGATGGATGGGACTACACCCTCTACCACAGCGATTATTCTGTGATGGACGGTGGGCAGCTGGATGCCCCGGAACTGACCATTCAGGAAGCCCGTGAGCAGATTCTGGAAGCACACCACATGGAAAAGGGCCGGCGGCTACTGCAGGACTACGATGCAGTCATGGATAAAGTTGCGGAAGCCGAGGAACTGAGTGCAGACCATCGCCCTTCCACACTGGAAAAGCTGGCAGAACTGGCAAGTGATACGTCTGCGCCAAAATCCTCTGCACGTTCTGCGCCAGAACTGTGAGGTGGACGATGCAGCAAAAATGGAACCAGAATTTTGACGGTGAACCCATGACGGACATCCCGCAGAAGTTTCTGAACGCAGGGTGCGATGTTTATATGGTGATGCAGCTGCGGCATGACGAAAAAATCTTCGATGAAAGATTTGCTTCTATGCGGGAGTTGAATCGTCGAGGCAAAACGCCCGACCCGGAGCATTACGAGGTCACCTACTATGCTGATCTGCCCGCCATGTGGCAGGATGTGCCGAGCAACGAGGTTTTGGAAGAACTGTTTCAGGTGTTCAACCTCTCCCGTCCGCAGGATTTTGAGGGACACAGCCTGTCGGTCAGCGATGTGATCGCACTTAAACGCAATGGCGAGGTGTCTGTGCATTATGTGGACAGCATCGGCTTCAAAGATTTACAGGGGTTTCTGGACAAGCAGCCGGAACGCCCTTCGGTGCTGATGAATCTCAAGGAAAAGTGCGATGCCCCGGAGTGCAATCCTACCGTCTGCCGGAAAGCGAGGGATGCGCATGAACTTTAACCATGAAGAACTCATGCTGATGATGCTCTACAACTCTGGCACCCGGCTGGGGCTTATCCACGAACTGCGGCTCATGCAGTGCTACCTGATGCCCGATGAAACCGCCCTGCGGGAGCTGTCGGAGGGGGTTATCGAAAAGCTGAAACTGCTGACCGATGCAGAGTTTGCCGAACTGGAATTTCCCCCGGACTGACTTTTGCCGCCTGCGGGCGGCATACATACTCTCTTTTACAATGCCATTTGGTGTGATATACTGAAATCGACAACTCGGAATTTGAAAGGAGCGTTTTCAATGGCAAGCAAGAAAGTCGAAATGTATGCTAAAAAACGATATGAATTAGATGAAATCAAAAATAAAATCAAAGAAGAATTTGATAAACGTAAATTCTCCGATGTGGAATTCAAAGACGAAATTATACGTGAATTGGGAGACACCAAAACACTACTATTAATTTTTGAAAACTGGTTTTTACGAACAGGAAGTTATGCCAGTTTAGTAATTATGTTATCCGAGTATCAGGGGTATCAGAGTGCAGATATTATTGCCACTGGTGGTAAAGAAGCTTTCTTTTCTTTTGGTGCAGAAGGTGACTTTGCAAAGTTTGGAGAAGATGCTTTGAAGAATTTAGGCTTTCAAGGAAAAGTTAGATAAATTCCAGTTTGTGGGGAAGGAACAACTATATGTCAAAACCCAAAGTCGCCTTTATCTGTGTCCATAATTCCTGCCGCAGCCAGATTGCCGAAGCCTTTGGCAAGGTACTGGCCGCAGATGTGTTTGAAAGCTACTCGGCTGGAACCGAAACCAAACCGCAGATCAATCAGGATACTGTGCGCCTGATGAAAGAACTATATGGCATCGACATGGAAAAGACACAGTATTCCAAGCTGATTTCTGCAATTCCAAAGCCGGATATCGCTATTTCCATGGGCTGCAATGTCAGCTGCCCGTTCATTGGCAGACCTTTTGATGAGAATTGGGGTCTGGATGACCCTACCGGGAAAAGCGATGATGAATTCAAGGCAGTCATGGAGCAGATTCGTCAGAATATCCTTGCGTTAAAATCGAAACTTTGCAACGGTTCCAGTTTTTGAAACCCTCAAAAGTATGGTCTTGATAACACAATTGGATTCATGCTATACTAAAACCAGTTTTAATATTAGAAATAGAAAGCGAGGCTTGCCAATGGACACCACAAAACGCTCTCCCCTTGACCGCCTGCTCTTTTCCACTTTTCTGAAAGGCCGCACTTCTTCCCGTGATATATGGGAAGAAAAGGGCGATATGACCCCCGAAGATAACCAGAAGATCATCGAGGAGACCAACGAGATCATCAATGATGATTCCACCTATCCTTATCTCAGTTATCTGACCAACCTGCTTGCTAAGTCCAAACCCTCCGATGATGCTGTCAAAAAACTACATGAACACATTGACACTATCGCAAAAGGATTGTATGAGGACAGCACCGACGTGTTCCGTGCGCTCCTTGCAAAACTGATTGAGGAGCCAGAAGAAAAGCAGACCTTCGAACGTCTGCTGGAAATGGCAGAAAAGTTTGCAGCACGATACGAATAAAACGCCATAGATTCCATAAGCGAGTGACCTGAAAAGGCCGCTCGCTTTTTTGTTTACAACGAGATTGAAGGGAGGAACGCTATGCCAAGCAAAACCGAAGAATATCTCGCCCTTGCCCAGCGCACGGCCAACGGCTTGACCCGGTACTGGGAAAGCTGGACGGACTACCTGACCACCGCATCCCGGCTGTACAAGTACCCCTTTGCAGACCAGCTGATGATCTACGCTCAGCGGCCCGATGCCACCGCCTGCGCCGAATTTGACATTTGGCGCAACCGGATGAACCGCTATGTCAGGCGTGGCTCTAAGGGCATCGCTCTGCTGGACGAATCCAGCGGATTCCCTCGACTGCACTACGTTTTTGACGTAAGCGACACCGGGGTGCGCCGCAATTCCCGTGACCCGGAGATGTGGCAGTACAATGACGACCTGAAACAGCCGGTTTCGGAAATGTTGAGCAAGACCTACGGCATCAGCGGAGAGCGTGTAAGCCAGCAGCTTGCGGATGTTGCCGGAAAATTGGTGGCGGATTACTGGGACAACAACGGCGAGGACATCCGTGCCATCGTTGACGGTTCGCTTCTGATGGATTATGATGAAGCCGGGGTGGAGATGCAGTTCAAGTCCGCTGCCGCCATCAGCGTCACCTACACGCTGCTGGAACGCTGCGGCTTTGAGCCTGCCGGGTGGTTCGATAAGGACGATTTCCGAGCCATCCACGAGTTTTCCACCCCGGATAGTGTCTACGCCCTCGGCGCAGCCGTCAGCGACATGAGCCGGGAGGTGCTGCGGAACATCGAGCGCACCGTAAAAACAACCATTCGCCGCCGCAATGCAGAAAGGAGCCAATATGAATACGAACAGCAGGAACGTGACCTACTCGACCGTCGGGGACTACCAGCTCCCGAACCTGACCCTGAACCAGCCCCGGAAGCCGCTGGGCAAGTACGGCAGGCTGCGCCGGACGTACCTGATGAACCATCGCCCGGTGCTGTACAACACGATGCTCCTGAACGGGAGCCTGTACCCGCACCTGATGGAGGTGGAGCAGACGGCAGAGAGCCAGATGCAGCAGACCATGGAGCAGCTTCTGAAACAGAACCCGGCCCCGGACAAGGAGAGCCGGCAGATGGCATGGGTGCAGCACATGAACAGCCTGAAAGCGCAAGCCGAGGAACTGGTGCTGACGGAACTGATCTACAGCTAAGTTTCTTCGATGCCCACATCCCCACCGAAGTCCAGCAAATTGAAGCCATCGACCAAGCGGAGAGCGAAAAAACGCCCTCCGCTTTTGTTTTGTCGCAAGCGGAAATTGAGAACGAACTGCGCAAGCACGGTTCAGGATTTGAGGGCGGTAAGCAGCGCATTATGACGCTGTATCAGGCCCAGCCAGACCGCAGCCTCCGTGCCAAGGCGTTGGCAAAAGAGTACGGCACTGGTGGGCACTCCTATGATTTTCTGGACGGCAGCAGGGGATTCGTCAACCATGACTGGAAGGGGCTGGAATTTGACCATTACCCCGATCACCAGAAGATCACCCTGAAATGGGCACAGGTGGAAAAGTATATCGACCTGATGATCCAGTCCGACCGTTACCTGTCGGACAAAGAAAAGGAGCATTACACGCCCCCTTCGCCCGTCAGCGCAAAACCGGATGCCGACCTGACCCATGCCAAAAACCTGATTCGGGAGTTTTGTCAGGAAGAATACGATTCCGAGCCAGACTTCTCCAATCTGTCCAAGATCGGCATTGCCTACACCAACGCCACCGATGAGGATATTCCCATTCAAGTTAATGTGGATTTGGTGGGATACCGGGTGGAACGGTATCTGGGTGAAGTGCTGATCGACGAGCGGCAGTACGAAAGTCTGGAAGATCTGACCGAAACCGAATTGGAGGCTCTGGATTTTTCGGAACTGGTCAGCGTCACAGACGAGGAACTGGAGCACTATCACAGCAAGGCAGAGGAACGCCCGGCACTGCTGCCGCTGGATGCCGCCGCCGAGTACAACGCTCTGAAGGAACAGTACCCGGATGCGCTGGTAGGCTTTGAGCAGAACGGATACTATGAGTTCTACGGTGAGGATGCCCGGAAGGTCTGCGAACTTCTGGGCGGCAAACTTCTGGAAAAAGAAACAGCACTGGGCACCGTCCCGGTCACCGGCTTTCCCAGTAACCAGTGGGTGTACCGTGCCAAACAACTATGGCAGCGCGGCGAGAACGTCTACCTTGCCGGGCTGAACGAGGACGGCACCCACCACCAGACCAAGTATCTGCGCCGGGAGGATTATCTGCCGCTGGATGCCACCGTCCACATGGAAGGGCGGGCTTTCCGAGTAGATACGGTAAACTATGATAGGGGTAGCGTGACCCTGCAGGATGTGGCACTGGCAGAAATGCGGATGCCAGTTTTCCGGGAGGAACCGCTGGCTCTTGTCCGGGAGTTGTACGAGGAGCAGGATATGATGGAATCCCCCCTGCCCGATTACAAGGTCGGTGACAATGTTGTGGTCGAACTCCCCACTCGAACTATTGAGGGGAAAGTTGGCTATGTGGGTGAAACGGATGTGCGCATCGACACCAGTGCGCACGGGCAGTCATGGGATAACGAAGTTGTCAATAAGCAACAATTCGAGGAGGGCTTGCGGCAGAACGAACAGGTTACTACGCAGCCAGATGATACTGTAAAAACGGTTGCCATATACCCTGCTGAAGAAAACCGTATGCCTTATGATATTGTGATCCAGACGATTGGCTCAAAATCACCTGCTCTGGATGCAGTTGAACCGGAACGATCCACACTTGAACTTGCCGGGAACTTCCACATCACGGATGATGATTTGGGTGTCGGAGGCCCCAAACAGAAATTCGCCCGGAACATCGAAGCCATCCGTACCCTGTTCAAGCTGGAAGAGGAGCACCGGGGTGCCACCGCCGAGGAGCAACAGGTGCTTTCGCAATATGTGGGCTGGGGCGGTTTGGCGGATGCCTTTGACCCCGGCAAAGATAGTTGGGCAAAGGAATATGCAGAGTTGAAAGGGCTGCTCTCCGAAGATGAGTACGCCGCCGCCCGTTCCAGCACCCTGAACGCCCACTACACCAGCCCCACCGTGATCCGTGGTATCTACGATGCGGTGGAGCGTATGGGTTTCCGCAGCGGTAACATTCTGGAACCTAGTATGGGCGTGGGCAACTTCTTTGGAATGCTGCCGGACACCATGCAGGACAGCCGCTTGTACGGTGTGGAATTGGATTCCATCACAGGACGCATTGCGAAAAAACTGTATCCGCAGGCTGACATTACTGTTGCTGGCTTTGAGACCACCGACAGGCGTGACTTTTATGATCTAGCCGTGGGCAACGTACCTTTTGGTCAGTATAAAGTCAACGACAAGGCGTACAACAAGCTGGGATTTTCTATCCACAACTACTTTTTCGCCAAAGCCATCGACCAAGTGCGTCCGGGCGGCATTGTTGCCTTTGTTACCAGCCGCTACACCATGGACAGCAAGGACAGCACCGCCCGCAAGCACATGGCAGAACGCGCCGATTTGCTGGGGGCTATTCGATTGCCCAACAACGCTTTCCGTGCCAACGCTGGTACGGATGTTGTCAGCGATATTATCTTTTTGCAGAAGCGTGACCGCCCAGCGGATATTGAACCTGCATGGGTGCAGCTTGGCAAGACCGAAGATGGCTTTGCTGTCAACAGCTACTTTGTTGAGCACCCGGAGATGGTGCTGGGCGAACTGACCGCAGAAAGCACCCAGTACGGACGAGAGGAACTGACCGTTGCGCCCCTTGAGGGCACCAGCCTTGCCGACCAACTTGCAGAAGCAGTACAGCATATTGAGGGGCAATACGCCGAAGTTGAGGTAGAAACACCAGATATTGCGGATGCCGAAAACGAGAAGCATATTCTCCCGGCTGACCCGGATGTGAAAAACTTCTCCTACACGGTGGTGGACGGTGAGGTGTTCTACCGGGAAAACTCCGTGATGACGCAGGTGGAACTGTCCGACACCGCCAAGGGACGTGTCACCGGCATGGTGGAGCTGCGGCAGATCGTCAACGACCTGATTCAGCAGCAGTTGGAGGATTACCCCGATGCCGATATTAAGGCAACACAGGAGCGTTTGAACATCGCCTACGATGCCTTTACCGCCAAATATGGCTTGCTGAACGACCGCAGAAATGGGCGGCTGTTTGAGCAGGATTCCTCCTACTATCTGCTGTGTTCGCTGGAAAATCTGGACGAGCAGGGGCAGCTCAAAAGCAAGGCGGCGATGTTTACGAAACGGACCATTCGCCCGGAGCGCACCGTCACCAGCGTGGACACCCCCAGCGAAGCGTTGGCGGTATCTATTGGTGAGCATGGCAAAGTGGATTTGCCCTATATGGCAGAACTGCTGGGCACTCCCGGTGAGTACGGGCGCATTACCACCGAACTTTCCGGTGTGATCTTCAAAGACCCTGCCGCCGACCCCACCGACCCGGAAGCAGGCTGGCAGATGGCAGACGAGTACCTGTCCGGCGATGTCCGGGCAAAGCTGCGGATGGCGCAGTTTGCTGCCGAGACCAACCCGGAATTTGTGGTCAATGTGGATGCGCTGACCAAGGCACAGCCCAGAGAACTGGAAGCATCTGAAATTGATGTGCGGCTAGGTGCAACATGGCTGGACCCGAACATTATCCAGAAGTTTATGACCGAGACATTCCAGATTCCCTACTATCTGCGCCATGCTGTCAAAGTGCGTTATTCTCCCTATACCGCAGAGTGGCGCGTGGAGGGCAAGACCGCTACGGGACGGGGCGATATTATCTCTTCCGAGACCTACGGCACATCCCGTGCCAATGCCTACAAGATTCTGGAGGAGACCCTGAACCTGAAAGATGTCCGCATCTATGACACGATCGAGGATGCCGAGGGCAAGCCCAAACGGGTGCTGAACAAGCGGGAAACCATGCTGGCACAGCAAAAACAACAGGTCATCAAGGATGCTTTCGCCAACTGGGTCTGGCAAGACCCTCAGCGGCGCATTGCACTGGTGAAGCAGTACAACGAACTGTTCAACTCTACCCGCCCCCGTGAGTATGACGGAAGCCACATCCATTTTGTCGGCATGAACCCGGAGATCACCCTCCGGGAACACCAGCGAAATGCCATCGCCCATGTGCTTTATGGCGGTAACACGCTGCTTGCACACGAAGTTGGTGCGGGCAAGACCTACGAAATGGCGGCATCTGCCATGGAAGCAAAACGGCTGGGGCTGTGCCAGAAATCCCTCTTTGTGGTGCCCAACCATTTGACAGAGCAGTGGGCTTCGGAGTTCCTGAACCTCTACCCCAATGCAAAACTTTTGGTGGCACGGCGCAAGGACTTTGAGACTGCCAACCGCAAAAAATTCTGTGCCCGCATCG
>ENA-UONX01002058-UONX01002058.1-human-gut-metagenome-genome-assembly--contig:-P74old-NODE-2058-length-15688-cov-6.882556_pt1 | contig 15688 bp, 12 predicted proteins | sample MGYA00242466_ERZ724013 | MGnify/ENA metagenome assembly ERZ724013 | reverse complement strand
TATTATTCTTTAATATTGTGATAAAACGCGCTCTCGCTTCGGAATCCAGCTTCATACGCTATATCCAAGATACTATGATCCGAATGTCTAAGCAGATTGGCCGCGTAATTCAGTCTTTTGATTCGAAGGTATGTATTGGGTGTCATCGATAGGTATTTTTGAAAACTTCTGCATAGATGCTCCGGCGTTAAACCGCTGCTTTTTATAAGGAAATCCATCCCCTGCGCCAGATTAGCTGGATCATCCAATTTTGCGATCAACTCTCTGAGCCATTTAGGATATGTACAGCCAGATACCTTTATCGGCAATATATCTCAGGTTTTTGTTTCCAATTTCATCGATAAATTGCCGATAAAGGAATGCTCTGAAAAAGGACCCGCCAAATCTTTCCAGCAAGTCCTTAATGATATGATACTTATCCTTTCACGCTGCCCGCCGTGATACCTTCCACAAAATACTTCTGCGCAGAGAAAAACAGGATCGTGCCCGGAAGCAGGGAAAGCACCGACATCGCCAGCACGCGGTTCCAGTTAGAAGCAGAAGTCGCATCCAGCGACATGCGCAGCGCCAGCACAATCGGGTACTTGCGCACGCTGTTGATGTAGATGAGCGAGTTGAAGAAGTCGTTCCACGTCCAGATGAACTGGAAGATTGCCGCGGAGAACAGCGCCGGTTTGCACAGCGGCATCAGAATCTGCCAGAAGACCTGGAAGGAATTGCAGCCGTCAATCCATGCCGCCTCATCCAGTTCCATCGGCACACCGCGGAAAAACTGGATCATCATGTAGATGAAGAACGGCGTACAGGCAAACAGCGTCGGGATGATAAACGGCAGATACGTGTTCAGCCAGCCCAGCTTGTTGAAGAGCAGATAGCGCGGGATGATGATGACCGCGTTGGGCAGCATCAGCGTCGAGAGCATCAGGATGAACAATGGCTTGCGCATTCTGAAGCGGAAACGCGCAAAGCCGTAAGCAACCAGTGCGCTGGAAAACACGGTGCACAACACGGTCGGGAAGACCATGAGGAACGTATTCATAAAGAACGTCGCATACGTCACCTGGCCCGTGCCCTGCCAGCCCTTCTGATAGGTATCCCATACAGGCTCCTTGGGCAAAAGGGAGATGCTGCCGAAGATCTCCCGGTTCGGCTTGAACGAGGCGAAGAACATCCAGATCAGGGGATAGATCATCACCAGGCACATCAGCACCATCAGCGCGTGTGTCAGCGGCACGCGGAGGCGCTTCCTGAGTCTGCTTTTTTTCACAGTCGCCTGCATCACATTTTCCCCCCATCCTCGTAGTAAGTCGCCGCCTCAGAGAAGCGGAAGAACACGATGGTGAACAGCAGAATCATCACGAACAGCACCCAGGACAGCGCAGAGGCATAGCCCATCTTGTAATAGTTAAATGCCTCGTCATAGAGCTTGAGCGCAAACAGGTACGTCGATTTGAGCGGGCCGCCGTTGGTGATGACGAACGCGCCGGTAAAGTCCTGAAACGCATTGACGATCTGCATCAGCAGGTTGAAAAACAGCACCGGCGTTATCATCGGCAGCGTGATGCGGAAGAAGATACACACGCGGCTTGCGCCGTCGATGCGGGCCGCCTCGTGCAGATCTTCCGGCACCTGCTTGAGCGCAGCCAGGAACAGTACCATTGAGGAACCGAATTGCCATACGCTGAGCAGGCTGAGCGTGAACAGCGCAATCTTTGGGCTGGAAAGCCACTGCACCGCCGGAACGCCCAGTGCGCGCAGAATCTGGTTGATCAATCCGCTGTCCATAAACAGAAAGCGCCAGAGAATCGCCACGGCGACGCTGCCGCCGAAGATGGACGGAATGTAAAGCACCGTGCGGTAAAAATTGATGAATCGGATTTTTTGATTGAGAATGACGGCCACCAGCAGCGCAAAGCAGATCTTCATCGGCACAGACATGAACACGTACTTGAGCGTGGTGAGCAGCGATGAGAAGAACTGCGAATCCTTGGTGAACATGGTGACGTAGTTTTCTAGGCCTACCCACACTGGCGCGCTGGTGATGTTGTACGATGTGAATGAGTAATACAGCGACGCCGCCAGCGGATAAAGCTGAAACACCAGAAAACCGATGATCCACGGGAGAATATAGACATAGCCCATATGCTCCCTGCGAAGCGTTTTTTTCATATTTTGATCCTTTCCACCTGAAAAGGCCATCCCAGCGTCCACCCGGGCCGCGGGATGGCCTTGACCTTTGCGATGGTTTTTGGAAAGCCGTTACTCAGCCGACTTGATCTCCTGCATCTTTGCAGCCACGTCCGTCATCATCTTGGCAGCGGCCTCTTCCGGCGTCGCGGTGCCGTAGACAACCTGCTCGCAGATGTCCTTCACCATATCGGCAACCTCGGTGTTGCTCTGCACCAGCGGCACAGGCGCAGCCGGATTCGCATTAGTGAAAGCAACCATGGTCGCCACGTCGGCGTCGATCGCGTCGGCAGCCTGCAGGGTTTCAAACGCGGTGGTGCCGGTCGGCACGGAGCGCTGGGTGCCCAGGATCATCGCGGCTTCCGGATCAGTCATCATCCAGTTGGCAAAGTGGGTCGCAATGTCCACATGCTCAGAGCGGTTGCTCACAGCCAGCACCATGGACGGCTTCATCTGAACCTTCTGGTTGTCGCCGTCCTTGGCAAACGGCGGCATGGCAACAGCGAAGTTCTCCTCGCCGATGGACTCCTTGTATTTGCCGATGGTGCCGGACCAGTCGATGGTGAAGCCGATTTCGCCGTTGAGCCACTTCGGATTCTGTTCCATCTGGCCGGTGAACAGGGATGCCTCGCCCAGCGGCTGCGCAGCACCGCTCTCAAAGAGCTCCTTCACGATGGTGAACGCTTCTACAAAGTCCGCCTCGGTGGCATTGATGGTGTAGGCAGCGTCATCGGCCCAGTAGTAGCCGTGCTTGGAGTAGATGTACGCGCTCATCACGAACGGACCCACGCCGCCGGTAGAGGTGCCGGACTCGATGGCAAACAGGTACGCGTTCGGGTCTTCTTCATGGATCTTGCGGCCAACCTCGATCATCTCTTCCCAGGTCCACACGGTGTTCACGTCCAGGCCGTGCTTGTCAAAGAAGGTCTTGTTGATCATCGCGCCGAAGCCGTTGGTGCCCATCGGCAGGGCGATCACCTTGCCGTCGATGGAGCAGTACTCGCTGAGCACGCCCTCGGAGTACTCGGTCAGGTCGACGTTCTCGTTGGTGGTGTAATCCACGAACACATCGCCCTGCGCAGACAGCGCCGGATACCAGATGTAGTCAAGCTGCATCAGATCGGGCTCGGTACCGCCGGCAATCTGGGTCATCAGCTTCTGCTGATAGCCGTCATAGCCCTGATACTCGCAGTCGATCTGGACGTTGGGATAGAGCTCGCAGTAGCGCGCAACCGCTGCAAGCGTCGCCTCGTGGCGGGCATCGGAGCCCCACCAGACAAAGCGGAGCTGCGCGGTATCCGCAGCCAGCGCGGACATCGCCGAGAGGACAAGCATCAGTGCCAGACACAGACAGACCAGTTTTTTCATGTTCCGTTCCTCCTTGCCGATTTGGCGTTTTTGTTGTATCCAGCATACTGCGTTTTGTACGGATCGAACAGATATCTCGCTTGCAAAAACCTGTGGTTTTGCTGCACAAAATTTAGGTAACCTATCATTTCTTGACAAAACCCATCATTTCTTGTCCTTAGGCAATACCGGCGGAATGACAAACGAGATGCTCGTCCCCTCGTTTTCTGCGCTCTCAATATGCAGCTGTGCACATTCGCCATAGATGAGCGTGAGACGCTTGCTCAGGTTGTATAGCCCGATGCCGCGCTCCGGCGGCTTCCGTTCCAGCAGCATCGCCCGCACCTGATTCAGCCGCTCGGCGCTCATTCCCTGCCCGTTATCCGTCACCACGACGCGGATATTTTCGCCCTCCCGCTGCACGCTCAGCGTAAGTTCGCCGTCCTCGCGGTCGGTCAGGCCGTGGGAAATGCTGTTCTCTGCCAGCGGCTGAAGCAGGAACTTGATGCAGGGCACATCCAGCAGCGTTTCGTCCACTTCCCAGCGGACGGAAAACGCCTCCTGAAAGCGGGTTTTCTGGATGCTCAGATAGCGCATGGTCTGCGCCTGCTCCTCTCGCAGCGTCACCGGCCGATCCGGCTTGACCAGCGTATAGGACAAAAGCCCCGTCAGCAGGTCGATCATCTCGCTGGCCTTATTGGGCTTTCCGGTCAGGCTGACGGTCATCCAGTAGATGTTTTTCAGCGTGTTAATCAGGAAATGCGGATTCATCTGCGCCTGCAAAAAGGCGTAATACATGCCCTGCAAGGCATATTTTTCCTCCGCCAGCTTTGCCTCCAACACACTGCGCATAGCAAAGTTCTGAACGATGTTCTGCATGATCACGTCATACATATCCTGCCGCGTGGAGACAGGTCCGTCCAGCACCTCGCCGCGCTCCGCACGCTCGATGAGGTTGGCGATGTTCATGATGCTGTGCACGTTCTTATGCGTCACCCACAGCGCCAGCACCGCACCAACCAGCAGCGCCGCACCCGCGCTGAGCAGCACAAATGAGATCATCGCCTGCACGCGGGAGAAAAGCTGCGCGCGCGGGATAATCGTGCGCAGCTGCATACCGTAATCCGCAATCGCTCCGGTGAAGACGACGGCGTTTTTTCCCGTGCTCTCCGTCGCGGCACCCGCCTCCGCCAGCAGCATGCCCGCATCATCCACCAGTTCAAACCGCTGACCGGCGTAAACGATCTGCCCTTCCAGCAAATCCTGCACGGCTTCCAGGCGGACATTCAGCACAATCACGCCCATGGGCTTTTTCTGCCCCGCGCGATAGAGCTTTTTGAACAAGCTGATGACGTTCGTCTTCTGGCGCGTAAGGCTGTACTGGCCCACTTCCCGCTGGGAGAGCCACTGCGCCTGCTCATATGCAGACGCCTCGTACTCCTCCAGCCACTGGGTATCGCGGTAGTTGTACTGGTTAGCCAGGCCTACGCCGGAGACGAAGAACGAATGGTTGTCGTTGTTGAGATAAATGAGAATCGAGTGGATGTACGGCTTGGCATTTACCGTCGCATCCAGGTTGTTTTTGATGAGATTGGCGCTGTCCATCAGCGATTTTTCGGTGTATCCGTTTTCGCGCAGAATCGCCTCCATGCGCAGCAGAATATACGAGGAGGACTGATAATTGAGGTTCTGCGCGTCCACATCGCTGAAATAAATCCCTAGGCTGTCCGCCACGCGGGAGATGGCCTGCTGTTCCTCACGGGCCACCGTCTGGCGTGTCTCCGCATACGCGCGCCAGACGGACAGCACGCCAAGCAGTACGACGACGCACACGACAGGCAATACAATCGTGATAAAATTCCGCAGGAAAAAACGCTGCCGCGTGCTCATCCGTGCTGCTTTACGAGCCATAAATAGACCGTCCTTTTTCGATGGTCAGCGTGAAATCACGCCTCGGATTGGGGAACTTCACCCGCACATGACGGGTGGAGAGATCATACCAGAAGCATGCGCTGGACGCTGCATAGTCGTCCTCGTCCAGACAGCATGCAAGCGCCTGATCCCCCACGCATACAGATGCGGGCGCCGTATCAAGCGATACCACGGTCAGTTCATACGCATCCGTCACGCTCTCAAATGCGCCCTCATGCGCAAAGCGGAGGAATACGTAGTCCGCATCCGCAGTCATGTCGATCTCTGTCTCCAAGTATACACCATCGAGATAACGATTGGAAGTTCCATCGTCCTGATAGAGCGTGAAGTGCCCAGGTCTGGAGCACTCCACCAGCAGCTCCACGCTGGCAAAGTTCTCCTTCTTCACCGTCAGTGCCGGCGCAACCAGCGGCAGGATGCATCCTTCGGGATAGAACATCGGAATGGAGTCAAGCGTCACATCCAGCTCAATTTCCTGCCCGCCCGCATAGCGCCTGTGCGTGCTAAAATCATACCAGGCCGTACCCGCAGGCAGGTACACGCGCCACGTTTTGGTGCCCGGTTCCAGCACGTTGGCGATCAGCAGATTCGGTCCCTGCATGAACGTAAAGCTCTCTTCCGCTGCGCGCGGATCATCTTCAAACGCGTAGACCAGCGGACGCATGATCGGCTCACCCGTACAGTGCGCATGCCACAGCAGCGAATACAGATAGAGCGAGAGCCGATAACGCAGTGCAAAAGCCGCCTGAAGCTGCGGCAGATACTTGCCGTACGCCCACGGCAGCGTGACCGTGTGATCGTCGTTCTGGGAATGGATGCAGAAGCGCGGCTGGAAGATGCCGTTCTGCACCCAGCGCACGAACAGCTCGCCTTCCGGCGCAGGACCGTCGAAGCCGCCCACGTCGCATCCCTGGTTTGCCACGCCGCACAGACCCATACCCAGCATCAGCGGAATATTGTAGCGCAGGGAGTTCCAGTCCGTCCGGTTATCGCCCGCCCAGGTCTGCGCATAGCGCTGGATACCCGCATAGCCTGCGCGACTGAGCACATATGGGCGCAGCTGCGGGTCATGCTCGCGATACGCCTCAATTGCCGTCCTCGCCATCAGCAGCGACATCAGCGGACGCATGCCGCGCGCAGGCATCGGCTGTCCATCGTTTGCGCAGACGGGATTGCCATCAGTCAATTCAAACTCGTTATTGTCATCCCAGATTCCCGTGATGCCCTTTTCAAGATAGTCCTTCACCAGATGCTTCTTCCACAGCGTGCGCCCCGCCGGCGTGGTGAAATCCACCAGCGACGCCTGGCCGCCCCAGAACATCTCCTCATGCGGCGCGCCGCCCACCTCGTTTTTCAGGAATGCGCCCGCCTGCCTGAACTCCTCATACAGCGGGTGGCTGAGCAGCATAGCGGGCTTCACATTCGGCGATACCAGTGCGCCCTCCTTCTCCATATCGCGGCAGAACTGTGCCGGATCCGGGAACTTTTCCCCGTTCCAGTTGAAGACATAGCGCTTGCCGTTCACGGAGGAATAGCCGCTGGACAGATGGAAACCATCACAACCCAAGCCGTGCTCGTGCATTTTGCGCACAAAGCCCACGATGGCCTCCTGCACACCGGTCTCCTGCTCTGTATAGTGCATGGTCGAGCCCACGAAACCCATGGTGGACAGCGGCTGCATCACCGTTCTGCCCGTCAGGCTGGTGTATCGGCGGACAATCTCTTTGATGCTTCCGCCGAGAATGACGTAATACTCAATTTCGCCGCCGTCGCAGGTGAAAAAGCCATAGTGCGGCCAGTAGTTGCTGTGCTCGCAGCCCAGGTCAAACGCGCCGGTGTAAGGCGAATCGTAAAACACACCGCAGGCGAGCTTCTGTGCGGGGTCGCGCTTGATATAAAACGGGATGTGCTTGTACAGCGGATCGCTGAACTCGCTGTTGTAACCCATTGCGTCGTGGCAGTCCATGCGCAGGTGCCGCCCGGCTTTGTTGAGCCTGCCGCTGCGCTCGCCAAGGCCATAGAACGCCGTAAAGCCCATGCGCTCAAAATAGTGAAAGCGCCGCAGGTTCGCAACCTTCAGATAGGCCTTGCCTGCAAGATCGCGATGCACAATGCGTCCCTGCGCATCGCGGATTGTGATGGCAAACGGCTTTTCCTGCACATCAACCGCCGTGCCGTCTTCAAGGTGCATCACGCAGCCCTCCGCCGTCTCTTCCGCCACAAACGCGCTCGGCTCCTGCGGAAGAATCACCGCCTGCATCGCTTTGCGGCAGTTCACCTCACCATCAAAGGCATAGCGTACACGGAGAATGTTCTCCGCGTACCGCTCCACGCTGCACACGTCCGTACCCACTGTAAATTCCAAACCATACGCCGTCTTTGTGAATTGCATCCCTCACCGCTCCTTTTTGTTCTTGGATGATTGTATTTTAATTGCAATTCATTACGGTATCCATAGCCGCATTCGCATATTATATTGCAAATCACGCACTCCTGCGCGTATAATAGGAATCAGGGAGGGAGAGCCATGGAACGCACCGCCAGACAGGACCGCATGGTCATGGAGGGCTATGAAGCTCATATCTATTCGCATGTGGATACACCGCAGGTCACGCTGCACTATCACGCGGACTTTTTTGAAATCTACTGTCTGCTCGAAGGCAGCGTGCTCTATCAGGTGGAGCGCAGGCAGTATGCGCTCACCCCCGGCAGCCTACTGATTCTGCCGCCCGGCACGCTGCACTGGCCCGCGCATATCGACGCCAGCAAGCCATACCGCCGCATGTTTCTGTGGATTCAGCAGGATGATCTGCGCAGGCTTTCCACCGCGCAGACGGATCTCTCCCTCGGCCTGCTGCCGCCTTACAGCGAACAGATGCTTCTGCTTTCCCTTTCAGAGCTGAACGATCTGCAAAGCAGCATCAGACAGCTCATCGCCCTGGGTGACTGCCGCAGCTATGGTCAGGACATTCAGCGCCATGCGCTGCTGAGCACCATCCTGCTGAGCGTCAATACTCTCAGCCTGCACGGACAGGAGCGTGCCAAAGCTTCCCTGCCGCCCAAGAGCCTGATTGAGCAGGCGTTTGATTATATCGACCAGCAATTACACACGTCGCTGCGCACAGAAGATATCGCTTCTTCCCTGCTGGTGAGCAAGAGCTATCTTGAAAAGCAGTTTTACAAACATCTGGGCGTGAGCATCCATCGCTATATCGTGCAGCGGCGCATGCAGCGCGCTCAGCAGCTCATAGAAAACAAAACGCCTGCCGCGCTTGCTGCGCAGCAGGTCGGATATTCGGATTATTCGGCGTTTTACCGGGCATTTCTCAAGGCACACGGCGTGCCGCCGGCGACGCTCAAAGCGCGCGCGGCGATTTCAGATTCTTCTGTCGGTACTGCTGGGGCGTCATCTCATAATAGCGCTTGAAGGCCCTGGAAAAGTTGATCGGGTTGGCATAGCCAAGGCTTTCGCTGATGGCATAAATCTTCTGCTCCGGCATGGTCAGCAGCTCCGCCGCGCGCTTCATGCGCAGCTCCATCATATAATCGGCAAAGTTCTGCCCGGTCTGCTGCTTGAAATAACGGCTGACGTAGGACGGGCTCAGGAACACCTGCGCGGACACCTCTTCAAGGCTGGCCGTATCCAGGTGTTCTTTTGCATACGCAAGAATCTGAGCAATCAGCCGGTCCTCATGATCCGGCGCAGCCTGCTTTCTTTCGTCATCAAGCGTCTCTTTGAACTTTCTGAATACCTCGATCAGCTCGTTATAGCTGGCCGACTTGAGGATGTACTGGTCTGCGCCCAGCGCAATGGCCTGCTGCGCATAAGAAAACTCGCCGTACGCGCTGAAAAACAACAGCTTTGCCCCACCGCGCAGCTTCTGACGGTTGATCTGCTCCGCCATCTCAAGCCCGGTCACGCCCGGCATACGCACGTCGGAGACGATCACGTCCACCGCCTCGTTTTCAAGAAAAGCGATGGCTTCCTTTGCACGCGCAAACGTCCCGGCCACTTCAAACCCAAGGCTCGCCCACGGAAAAAACTGCGCAAAGCCCTGGCTGATTTCCTTCTCGTCGTCGATAATGATCAGACGGTACATGCGCAGTCCCCCTTTCATTTCATTCATTATACAGAAAACAAAAGGGAAACGCAAGAATGGAATATTGTTCCATCGCGTTTCCCTTTAATCGTCGGGGATGTTCTGCAAAGAATCCTGCAAAAAAAACATCTTAATGTTTACAGACACTCCACCTGCAAATTGCCCGTCGCTGAATACATTGGCTTCACGACCGCATGTCCCGATACTCGCGTTCGAGTTCTCGTGTCTTTTGAAAGATTTCTTCAGCAATCCGCCTGCAATCTTTCACGCTCATCCCTGCCGCCTTGCCAACCGCCAGCAGTTCCTTCATCCCCGGATCCTTTCCATTTCCATCGACCGTCGTGCTGTGCTCGCCAAAGTACGTCGTGCTCCACGTCAGGTCATACGCCGGAGACGGATGCCAGCAATCCATGCGCTCATCATAAATCCAGCTGAAGTTCTTCGCATGGTCATCACGGTTGTGCGCAAACACATTGAAGCACATTCTGCGGTACATTTGCTCCAAATCCGCCTCATTGCCCAGAGACAGAATCTTTGTCAGCTTCATCAACGTGTGATAATCCAGCGCTGCCGTGCGCCAGTCCACTTCAAGAATCGCAGTAGCCGTGAGCATGTGATGCCGCACAATTCCACTCTGCCCCTGTTCCCGGTCAAACCTACGGACAGCGAAATATCCACCGCATTGCCTGGACGGCATCAGCTTTGATTCCGGCACAATCATCCCACAATCCGCAGCGCAGTCCATATATGCCTTTTCCATCAGACCGCTGTCCTTCATGTCGCCGGACGCAGGAAACTTAATGATCCACTCGTCCGTCATGATCTTCGGCCTTGCTCCGCCGGAACTACCACCCATGCGGAACAGCTCGTCCAGATCGCTGACGTCCTCGTGATTCAGAATCGCATGACACTTTTCAGAAAGCTCATCCAGATCACCAAACGTCGTATCCTTCTGCACATTCCATGCCGGACGGTATGTCAGCGCACCCATGCCGGAATCACCGACAATCGCCAATCGCTCAAGCTGCGTAACATCAGCAGGAGATATGCCCCGTTCTTTCAGTATACGATCCACCAGCAGTCGGCCCCAGGCATCCGGCAGGCAGTCCGCGAACACGCCCCATAGGCCGGAAAATGCCTGACTCGACGGAACAAACACCTTTTGCTCTACCGGCAGCGAAAATGGGCTGATCGCAAAGCCGCCGTCGAGCCATTCGTCCGAGTACGCAAACGCGACGCGCCGATCCGCCGTCTGCGCCATCGTTCCAACCAAGCGTTCGCCGAGGTACACATCCAGCTTACGTTCTTTCACGGAGAACCTCCTCAATGCTGCCATACTCCACATTGGTGAACAGATTCTTGATTTCATCCACGCAGTCCAGCGCTACGCACAGCTTCGTCAACGAAATCAGCGATATCTGCCCTGTCGTCTCAAAGCGCTTGATGCTGCCATAGCTGACGTTGCTCTTTTCACTGAGCGCAAGCTGCGAAAGATTGCGGCGTTTACGGATACGGCTCAGGCGCTGCGCTAAAGCCATGTTGATCTCTTCCGGCGTTTCCCAAACGAACTTCATGCAAACCTCCAACGGATCATATACGATACAATTAGAATAAAATTTCTCATCATAGATAATATTTTATCCCATTTAGTATAGCATAATGCATTCGTCTTTTCAAGTCCATGAACACTTATCGTATTGTCGAAGCACTTTTATAACAACGCCGTATCCGCATGCAGCCAATATGTGATAGAATAAAGCAAACGCAATGGCCCGCTCTCTGAAAAAGGAGTCAATCCATGTTCATGCACACCAAGAACGGTACCGTCCACTTGAAGGACGACACCATGTACTACATCCGCTTTGGCAGCGGCAGCAAAACCCTCATTATGCTCCCCGGGCTTGGCGATGGCCTCACCACCGTAAAGGGAACCGCCCTGCCCATGGCGCTGATGTACCGCGCGTATGCCAAGGAATATACGGTATACATGTTCAGCCGCAGAAATCATCTGCCTGATGGTTACAGCACAAAAGAAATGGCTCACGACCTAAAAGAAGCTATGGACGCGCTGAACATCGAAAAAGCAGATTTCATCGGCATATCCATGGGCGGTATGATCGCGCAGCATTTTGCCGCCGATTATCCTGATCGCGTCGGCAAGCTCGTTCTGGCAGTCACCAGCGCGGAACCGAATCCCATTCTCACCGAATCCGTCAGCGAATGGATTGAGCTCGCCAAATCAGGCAATCACACCGCCCTCATGGACGGCAATGTGCGTCGCATGTATTCCACGACGTATTATCAAAGAAACAGATGGCTCATTCCCATCATGGGTAAGCTTACCAAGCCGAAGTCGTACAATCGTTTCTTCATTCAGGCCGACGCCTGCCGAACCCATCGCGCATCAGATCGTCTTTCTGCGATCACCGCTCCCACTCTTGTCATCGGCGGTGCAAAAGACCAGACACTTGGCGGAGATGCCTCCCGTGCACTCGTTGCCGCTATCCCCAATGCAACGCTTAAGATGTACGCGGAATGGGGACACGGGCTGTATGAAGAAGCAAAGGATTTTAACCAGATCGTGTTGAATTCCCTGTGCGACAAATAATCCATCCGGCAATGTATGCCAGATTTCTAAATCTTGCCATTTCGCCACTTGACCCCAGTTCAATTCAAAAGAGGTACTTCATGTCCGGCGTACTCAACGACTTACTCATTTACGAGATTCTTTCGGTCGTCAGTGAAATCCCAGAAGGGCGTGTCGCGTCCTACGGACAGATCGCCGATCTGATCGGACGCAGCAAGAATGCTCGTCTCGTAGGCAAAGTGCTCAGCCAATCCGAGCTGTACGGCGATTATCCCTGCCACCGCGTCGTCAACCATGTCGGCAGAACCGCACCCAGCTTCACTCTGCAGCGCGTCCTGCTTGAGCAGGAGGGCGTTGAGTTCAAGCCAAATGGTTGTGTCGATATGAAACGATTCCAATGGGACTGCGAATAACTACATAACAAACAAGAGGACTCATGTCAGCCGCAACTTTCATGAGTCCTCGTTTCATTTATTCGTAAACCAATTCACTCAGCACAATCTCTTCTGACTGTGCCTTGATCCCGTTCATCCTTCTCACCCATTCCATCGGATCATGCGCTTTCAGCTCTTCTGTGATTCCCTCTTGTTCAGCATAGTGCCCCACGATGCACTCAATCCGTTTCTGTGCCGCCTCGTCAATCTCCACCAGATGCGCTGGCAGCGTGCCGTTTAGCAGCATCACACTATACAAACCCTTCCGGTATTTCCTGTAAAACCAGTGAATTCGGCAGTAACTTTGCATAACTATTAACTTCGCATAACACCGTTTATGTAAAGCTTTACATAACCTGTGTGCAACCGCATTGACGATTAACTCTTTCCATGCAAATTCCGGATATTCCGATTCCGTAACAAAACGCGCGTCCGCGCCTAAATACGTCCTCTCTTTAATCTGGCTGCGTACAAACTCCAACGCTTTTTCCGTCACCTGAAGAATCCGCCCTTCAAACGACACATCTTTGATGACATTCATTGCCGCGCCGACTCTGGCTTCTGTTCCTTCATAGCGAATAAAGCGAATACGTGCACGTGGAAAAAAGTGCTTCGGATTTTTTCCAAAGAGCAAAACAGCAGCCGCGCTAACCTCTTGCCCGCCATTCTTTTCCTTGATAAACTCTTTATTCTCCAGCAGATATTCCTGCGCACTTTTCCTATATCCGAGTTTTGCCGTATATTCCCGTACAAAATCCAAGTCAATATCGTCCATTGTCGCATCGGGTACAGGCGCATCTTCAAAATAGCGCGTTCCCTTAGAATACATGAGCTGCAATCGTTCATCGAAATTCAGCTTTTTAGATTTATCGCCAATTCGGAAGAAAACCTCGTCTGCCTGATTTGTATGAATATCGTTGCTCTGTAAAACTTCAATCAAGAGAATGTGATCGGACAATCCCTTCGCATTTTTACAGGGTATTCTTTCGGTTTCAACCTGCACAGACGGCTTGCAAAAATCAAACGGCACTCGCAGCAATTCATTGATGTTTTCGGCATACCCATCTATTCCGGTAATTTTCCCGTCATCCTCTACGCCAATAGCCAATGTTCCGCCATCTGCATTAGCAAACGCAATCAGGTGAACAGCCAGACTTTTCGCATCAATTTTTGCACTTTTGCGGTCAAATACGGAAGATTCCACCATGCTACAAATTTCTTCCAACGATATTTTACAACTCATGTGGTTTCCTCCTCGACTTATCGTATAGCTTAATATAGCACATAAAACCGCATCTATGCAATCTCGTTTTGCTGATTCACTCCCATTTTGCCCAAAGTGAAAGAGCTTTTCTCCTCAAACAAGTCTGTTTCTTCTCGTTTTTTCCCGTCCCATCGCATACCTGCAAGCAGGGCACACCGGTACCCTTTTGTGTATCTGCTTGTTGGTGGCGTTGCCCCCAAACCCCCGTTCCACGCAGTCCTTCGTCCTGCGGCTGCGCATCTTTCTGCGGAAAGACGCTATTTTCAAAAACTGTATCTGCGTAAAATGCCGTTATCGTTCCTGCTTTTTCTGTGCAGCGTCATCTCTTTGTTCCATTGGTTCGTTCAGAATTCGCTCCACGTTCGCCCGAACGGTCAGCAATTCGCGCATTTCGTTCTTTGCGTCTCTATACTCGGCATAATCCTTTTTTCGCTGCATTGTCAAGGCTTCATATTCCGTTTGCAGTGTTTGAACAGTCGGGAGCCTCGTCAGCTTCCGTTCATCAAAAGCCTGCTTAGCAGCTCGATGAATCAAAATCTCCTGTTCATGCTCAACGAGAAATTTCTTTGCATAGCCGGACTTTTTATATGCCGCATACGTTTCGCGCGTTCTCAGATAACCGAGAACGTGCTTTTTTAGTTCTGCAGCTTCCCTTATTTGCGCTTCTTCGTTCTTCACCTTCTTGAACAGTTCCCCGTGTCGTAAAGTCGCCGCTTCCGTCTTTTCTGCCAATTCTGAAAGGTTTTGAATATGATGCTCTGAAAGATACGTCAGCGTCTGCGCCATCTGCTTGGCATTAAACACCTTCGCCCACCGCGCATAACCGCCGCCTTTGCCCTGTTGCAGCTTTGCCTGCACATCAACCAGCAGACTTACGCTTGTGTGCTCAATCTTAGACTTTTGTCCTTTTCGCCGTTCCTTCGGTTTCCATTCCCGCCTTTCATCCAGTGCCGCGCGCAGCGCCTTTTCCGAATACTCCTCGCCCAGCGAATCAAGCCGCTTAAACCGAACCTGTCCCGGCGCACGAGCGCTCTTGCGCTTCCCATGTTTAATCTCCCAGCCTTTTTCCCTCAATACGGAAAGAAGGGCATCGAAACTCTCCGGCTTTTGCCGCATGATTTCATCAATGGTCGCCCGCATTTCTTCCCGCTGTGGCTGCTTGGCTCTATCGCCTAACCACTTGTCATAGGTCAAGGTCGTATGTTGTGGCTTCTCAATGATCGACAGCCCGTTTTCCACACATAGCGTATCGCTCAATCTGCCCAGCGCTCGTCCGCTTCCTAAAAAGTCGCGGAATTTCCGATCGCACTCAAGATTTACTGCTGAAAAGACCAAATGATTATGTACACTTGAAGTATTGGTGTGAGTTGCCACAATGAAAGCATGATTTCCATGTGTAAACCGTTTTGCCAGTTCGCAGCCAATTCGATTCGCTTCCTCCGGCGTAATCTCACCCGGCTTAAATGACTGTCTTAAATGATAGGCAAGCACATCGTCTTTGCCGCGCCTTCGCCCTGTAATGGTCAAATACTCTCGCCGCATCAGCATAAACTCCGCTTCCGCCGTCTGCGGTGTGCAACCATAGCTTGTCACCAATATGCCATTTTCAGTTTTCATCGGGTCTTTGACGTAACCGAGCGCGCGTTTAATCGCGTCTCCGGCAGTCTGTCCCTTGCCGATATGTAAAGGCATCAATCGTGTTGTTGCCAATCGTTCCTCCTCTTTTAGATCAAAAAAGAAGCCGTTCGTTCTTTTCAAACGAAATGACCTCTTCCCGTACAAGTTTTCTTTACAGTTTAAGCAAACTTTTCCGCTCTTTCCATCCCGATTATTCTCT
>ENA-UONX01002056-UONX01002056.1-human-gut-metagenome-genome-assembly--contig:-P74old-NODE-2056-length-15715-cov-5.735504_pt1 | contig 15715 bp, 11 predicted proteins | sample MGYA00242466_ERZ724013 | MGnify/ENA metagenome assembly ERZ724013 | reverse complement strand
TTTACCTTCTCCTTGCCTGTCCTCCATCGAATCACTGCATGAAACATTTCTATCATCCTCCATTCTACAGCCTGACAATAATAACAAGGCAGTCATAATACATGCCATGGTTTTATCAAATTTCGCCACAAAACCACCTCTGGTAATCATTATACATTATTTTATTTTATTTGTCAATAGAAATATAAATTTTTTCTTAGTTTCCAGTAAAATGAGAGACAAAACCATATGCAATTCACAGTTGTCTGAGGAAAAGCGGCACTGCTTCAAACAGTACCGCTTTTGGGCAGAGATTTGCTGTTACTCTTTGCTCTTCATAAGGCAAAGGTCTATTACGTTTAGCACATCATTATCGTCAAAATCTCCTTCCTTCCAGTCCGTGAGATTGCCAACATTTAAAATCCATTTTTGAAATGCTACTACATCTGCAATCGTAAAACTACCATCTGCATTTACATCGCCGGTTGCTTCTTCATATATTCCAAAATGAATATTCGAATTGATAAGGTATTCGTTTTCGCCGGAATAAATTCCATGGTAAAGGTCCATATTGATTTTCACTTTTTTCCATTGACTTCTTGAACCGCTATAATAGACATCTTCTAAACGGATACAGTTGTTAAAAGCTCCCATTGCAACATAAGTAACACTGTCTGGAATGGTCACACTGGTTAGGCTGGTACAGTCGGAGAAGACATACGCCTCAATCACCGTTATACTATCCGGAATTAAGATGTTTGTTAATCTGCTACAGCCTTCAAAAGCACGTGCTTCGATGTTGGATATCCCGTCCGGTAAGAGAATTTCTGTTAAATTGATACAGTTAGAGAAAGCAGAATTTCCAATGATTGTAACACTATCTGGAATGATTACACTGCTGAGTGCAGTGCAATTTTCAAATGTATAGCCAGCGATACCAACGGTATCCGGTAAAATTTCTATTTGTGTAGCAGTTTCGTCACAATCGACTGCCCATTTTCCGGCATATTTTATGGTGGTTGTCTGATTGCTTAAAAACGGTGTTCCTTGAAATGCATTTTTACCTATATATGCAATGCTATCTGGAATTGCAATTTCTGTTAAACTGGTACAATCTTGGAAACAGGAGTCTCCGATGCTTGTGACATGATCGGGAATATGGATGGTTGTCAAACTGGTACAGTTTTTAAAAGAGGATTCCTCCAGGCTTGTCACGCTATCAGGAATGATGATGCTGTTCAAATTGATACAATTTTCAAAAATACCAATTGGGAAACAAGTGAGATTGGCAGGAAGACGTACAGTTGTCAAGTTGGTGCAGTTAGCAAATACACGATTTCCAATTTTTTTTACACTATCAGGAAGAACCATGCTGGTTAAGCCAACACAACCTCGGAACGCACCAGCTTCGATCGTTATCACATGTTCTGGAATGGTAAGTGCTTCTAAATTTTTGCATTCAGAAAAAGAAGAGCCTTTTATGGTTGTGACACTGGATGGTATGACGATATTTTTCAGTTGGGTACAATTCTCAAAAGCACACCATCTGATTTCTTCCAAACCCTCTGAAAGATTGACATTAGTCAATGCTGTACAATCGTAAAAAGCATAATTTCCAATTTTTTCAACCCGTTCCGGAACAGTAATATTTGTGAGACCGCTGCAGGCATAGAAAGCATAACAACCAATGTTTGTCACGTTTTCTGAAAGGGTGATATTGGTCAGTTCTTTGCAGCCAGAAAAGGAATAGGGTTCTATATTGGAGATATTTTCAGTATTTGTGAGATTGGATAAACTTCTGCAATTGTAAAACGCATATGCTCCAACTTGAACCGTACCATCTGGAAGTATAACATCTGTTAAATTGATACAATCGTAAAAAGCATAATCTCCAATTGTTCTGATACTGTCTGGGAAAGTGATATTTTTTAAGTTGCTACAGGACTGGAACGCATCATTTGCAATGCCAACAGTTTCGGCTGAAATTTCCACGTTTTCTATATCTTTATTGCAGGAAATCAGCCATTTATCCACGTATTTTACATCATCAGACTGCTCACTTGCAGATAAAACAGGCGTATTGTAAAAAGCATACGTTCCTATTTTTCTGACACTATCCGGAATTGTAATACTTTCTAAACTGATACAATTATAAAAAGTTTTTTCTTCAATATGAGTGACGCCATTGGGAATGACAATATTTTTTAGGCAGATGCAGTTGCAAAAAGCACTTTTTCCAATATAAGCAACATGCTCTGGAAGGGTAATATTTTCTAAATTGGTACAGTTATAAAAAGCGTTTACTCCAATACTGATCATGCTATCTGGAAGGGTAATGGTCTGTAATGCTGTGTGTTCTTCAAATACAGAATTTGCAATGCCGACCGTTCCTGCTGCAACTTCGACAGATTCTGTATCTTCACAGGTAACCAACCATTTGTCGACATATTTTATATCTGCAGTTTGTTCTTCTAAAATGGCGGTTCCAGTAAATGCGTTTTTTCCGATGCTGGTAACACTGTTCGGAATGGTAATATCGGTCAGATTTGTGCAATTTTGAAATGCAGAATCGCCGATGCTGGTAACACTGTCCGGAATGGTAATGCTGGTTAAACTCGTACAGTTTTGAAATGCAGAATCACCGATGCTGGTAACACTGTCCGGAATGGTAATGCTGGTTAAACTCGTACAGTTTTGAAATGCAGAATCACCGATGCTGGTAACACTGTCTGGAATGGTGACGCTGGTTAAACTGGTGCAACTTGAGAAAGCATCAACGAGATGCGTAACCGGCAGATTTTCTATTTCTGATGGAATTTCAAAAGATTGCATAGATTTGGGACAAGATATCATAGATATATAGTCTTGGTCTCCTATAGCATTCCTTTCATACACAATATCGTCCACTACTAGAATGTCAGTCATCAACGGCGGTTCAATGTACAGTTCCTCTGCCTCTGCCGTAATTGACAGATTAGGGAAATGCATTGTGCCAGATAATGTGACAGCTGTCCCCGTACACATCATTGCCATAATACAGAAAAGCAATCTTTTTATTTTTTGTTTCATAAAGAGATCCCTCCTCTTCATCTTTTTGTATTTTTATTATAACATTTTTTCAGAAATGTGAAATGAATTTTTTTCGAATAAGTGAAAAACAAACTCTAAATAGGAATGGGATGAAATGCATACTCTTTTTCAGCAAAATTTGCACATAGAGTCCAAAATAGCACTTTACAAAAAAACAGTCTGTTAACGATACCGCATGAAACAGTACCATCTTCTCTATGCGTAAAAGAGACCCAACGAAAACCTGATTTCTGTGGGTTGACATTCTTTTCCCAAAATGCTATAATGGTAGCGGTATCGCCGCTTAATAATAAAATGGTATATTGCATATTTCAAACGCTTTCCGGTTATCCTATCTTGCAAAAAGAACATTCCGGAAAGGCGGTTATATTTTATGTCAGAATTTACAGATCCATCCGCTCCCACAAAACACACGGCAGCACCCGCTCCTGAATCGGAGACCGAACAGCAGCTGCAGGAAGCGGATCTGATTGCGGAAACCGGCAGCATCCGACCGCAGAACGCCAAGCATTTGATTCACTGTTTGACCATTATCGGACAAGTAGAGGGGCATTATATTTTGCCGTCCGAAAATAAGACAACCAAGTATGAACACATCATTCCCGCTCTAATTGCAATTGAACAGGATCGCAGTATTGAAGGACTGATGATTCTGCTCAATACGGTCGGCGGCGATGTGGAAGCTGGTCTTGCGATTGCAGAAATGATTGCTGGCATGGAAACCCCAACTGTTTCCCTGGTTCTAGGAGGAGGGCACTCTATCGGTGTCCCGCTGGCAGTCAGTGCAAAACGATCTTTCATTGTTCCCTCTGCAACGATGACCATTCATCCCGTCCGTACAAACGGTCTGGTCGTTGGCGTACCGCAGACATTTGCTTATTTTAACCAGATTCAAAATCGTATTACAGAATTTATTACACGGTGCAGTCACATCCCATCCGAACGGCTGCTTTCCTTGATGCATTGTACAGACGCACTTGCGACCGATGTCGGCTCCATTCTCACTGGAGAGGAGGCGGTTTCCGAAGGACTGATCGACCAGCTCGGTGGTCTGCATGATGCGATCTCCTGCTTGTATCAGTTGATCGAAGCCGCACCGATTCGTTATCCAGATGCGTCTGCACCATAAATCTGTAACAGGAAAGGAAGGTTGCTGTGGGGAAAAAAAAGAAAAGTGCACCGCGAAAAAAGAGCAGTGACAATCAGGATACACAAAAGCTGAATGCGGCTGACATCAAAAATGCCGCCAGCAAAGAAATAAAAAAAGAACTGGATGAAAAACAAAAGGCTGACCTCAAGTTTAAGTCTGTTTTGATGATGGTTCTTGCTGTCCTGTCACTGCTGATCATTCTCATCCCCGGCTCTTCCGGCTGGCGACGAATGCATAATCTCCTGCTGGGAGTATTCGGCGTATCTGTACTGACGCTGCCGATTGTATTTTTTCTCGCCAGCCTCTTTATGGAACGTACCATAGAAGGGAAAAAACCAAAAGAACACCGTCCGCAGTCCATCGGCACTTATTTTCTCTATGGAATTGGCATTGCCATCCTCATCAGCGGCACCATACAGATTTGGTTCGGCGAAGAACTGCGAACGAAAAACATCATCGAAGCCTTTCAGTTTTTCTATACATCCGGTAAAGAAAATCCACTCTTTCACGGCGGTGCGATCAGTATTGTGGTCGCCTATCCGTTTTCTGCCATACTCGGCAACCCGGGTGATAAAATTTGTGTGCTGATTCTCCTATTTCTGGTCATTATGTGGCTAATGGGATGGGATATGCACGACCTTGGTACATGGTTTTACAGACTGGGTGCAACCTGCCGTAATCTTCTGTTCCCATCAAAGGAGGATCTGCCTTCAGAAGAGGACGTGCCGGACCTAGAAGAACCAGAAAAAGGAGATGGTTTTTTCTCCAAATTCCGAAAAAAAGCAAGAGAGGAAGAAGAGATTGCTTCTTCAGAAATAGAAAACACACAACAGATTCCGCCGATCCCAGCAGAAATTACAACAACACCAGAAGAAAATACAGAACCCTTGATAGAACCGTTTCCCATTGATATTCCAATTGCAGAGGAATTCGCTGCCGAGGAAACTGCATTCTCTGCGGATCATCCCGTTTCTAATCTGAACGTTTCACCAACCACAGAACAGGTGGACGATGTCAGCCCAGTATGGCCGCAGGAACAGGATGCTGCCCCTACTTATCACTTGCCAGAACTCTCCCTACTGAGAAAGGGTCATAATTCCTCTAACAGCCGGGAAATTCAAAGGGAATTAAACAGCAATAAAGAAAAATTACAGAAAACACTCAGCGATTTTCATGTTGGGGTGGATATCAAAGAACCGCAGCGTGGACCAACGGTCACTCGATACGAAGTGCAGCCACATGCTGGCGTCAAAGTTTCCAAAATTACCGGCTTAGCCGATGACATTGCCCTCAGTCTGGCGGCACAGAGCGTCCGCATTGAAGCCCCCATCCCGGGAAAATCTGCCATTGGCATTGAAGTCCCGAATACGGCAAAAGATGTGGTCATGCTGCGGGATATTTTGGAATCCCCTGCCTTTCAGGGAACGCAGAGCCGCTTGGCATTTGCGGTCGGCAGAAACATTGCAGGAGAAGCCATCGTTGGTGATATTGCAAAAATGCCGCATGTGATCATTGCTGGTGCAACCGGCTCTGGTAAGTCCGTCTGCACCAATTCCATCATTATGAGCATTCTGTTCCATGCCACACCAGATGAAGTGCGGCTGATTCTGATTGACCCGAAAATTGTAGAATTTCGGGTTTATGAAAATATTCCGCACCTGCTGATTCCAGTGGTCACCGATCCAAAAAAGGCAGCCGGTGCACTGAATTGGGCAGTACAGGAAATGGAACGACGCTATCAAACCTTTGCAGACAATGGTGTCCGTGATTTGGGAGACTATAACCGCAAGGTACAGCAGCAAAAAGACGCTGCACCAATGCCACAGATTGTCATTGCCATTGATGAGTTGGCAGATCTGATGATGACAGCTTCCAAGGAAGTAGAAGACGCCATCTGCCGTCTGGCACAAAAAGCAAGAGCCGCCGGTATGCATTTGATCATTGCAACGCAGCGGCCGACGACAGATATTATCACGGGTCTGATTAAAGCCAATATTCCAAGCCGGATTGCCCTTTCTGTCATGTCACAGGTGGATTCTCGTACCATTCTGGATACCAGCGGGGCAGAAAAACTTCTGGGACACGGCGACATGCTCTATTTGCCGAATGGTATGCCAAAGCCAATTCGAGTACAAGGCTGCTTTGTTTCCACAGAGGAAATTGAAAAAACAGTTGCCGTCATCAAACAACAGGCACAAACCGACTATGACTCACAGGTATTAGAGGGAATTGAGCAGAATATTCCAGTCATAAAGGGAGAACGCAGCAATACAGACCTCAGCAACAAAGATCCTATGCTGGAAGAAGCCATTGCCGTTGTAGTAGAAGCGGGACAGGCATCCACTTCCTCGCTGCAACGTTATTTGAACCTGGGCTATGCCCGTGCCGCCCGTATTATGGACGAACTGGAAAAAATGGGCGTAATCGGTCCCTACAATGGTGCAAAGCCAAGAAAGGTGCTGATGTCAAAACAGCAGTGGGAAGAACGGAAAATGCGGAATCTACCGTAAGTAACATCATAAAAATATGATTTTTCAGATGGGAGGAAACGCCGTATGGCACTGGACTTTTTACCAGTTACAAAAAAAGAACTGCTGGAGACCGGTGTCTCCCAGCCGGACTTTGTCTACCTCATAGGCGATGCCTATGTCGACCACCCAAGCTTCGGAGCGGCGATTATCTCCCGTCTGCTCGCTTCTCAGGGTTACAGTGTCGCTATGCTGCCGCAACCGGACTGGCACAGCAGCAAAGACGTGACCCGTTTCGGCAAGCCACGGCTTGCCTTTCTTGTCACAGGCGGCAATATTGACTCCATGGTCGCACACTATACCGCTGCCAAGCGAAAACGCAGCAAAGATATGTATTCCCCCGGCGGAAAGGCTGGTCTGCGGCCGGATCGTGCAGTCATTACCTATTGTCAATGTATCCGGCGTGCCTATCCCGATGCTGTCATTGCCATCGGCGGTCTGGAGGCCTCCCTCAGACGTTTTGCCCACTATGACTACTGGGCAGATACTGTCAAGCCCTCTATTCTGGTGGAAAGCGGGGCGGATCTGCTGATGTACGGCATGGGCGAACATCAGATTACAGAACTGGCTGCCCGTCTGGCACAGGGCGAACCGATTTCTACTATCACCGACATTCGGGGAACCTGTTATCTCACCGATCCTGTCCACACGCCATGGGGTGCCGTACAGTGTCCGGATTATGCACAAGTTGCCAGTGATAAAAAGGCATACGCCAAGGCAACCCGACAGCAGTATGATCAACAAGACGAAATCTATGGCAAAACCGTCATTCAGCGACACGGAAAACAGATGCTGGTGCAAAATCCCCCGGCATATTCCCTGACACAAGAGGAATTGGATGCCGTTTATCGTCTGCCCTATCAACGAAAACCGCACCCCATGTATGAAGCACAGGGCGGCGTGCCGGGCATTGCAGAAGTACAGTTTTCCATCGCACACAACCGTGGCTGTTTTGGATACTGCAATTTTTGCTCCATTGCCCTGCACCAGGGACGGCGTGTCACCTGCCGCAGTGAGGCATCCATTTTAGAAGAAGCAAAGAAAATTACAGAGATGCCCAATTTCAAGGGCTATATTCATGATGTCGGCGGACCGACTGCCAACTTCCGTGCCCCATCCTGCAAAAAGCAGCTGACACAGGGACTTTGCAAGGGAAAAAAGTGCCTTGCACCGCAGGTCTGTCCTGCCATTCATGCCGACCATTCGGAATATCTACACATTCTCCGCAAGCTGCGGGCACTGCCAAAGGTAAAGAAAGTCTTTATCCGCTCGGGTATCCGCTTTGATTATCTGTTAGCTGACCCCGATGATACTTTCTTCCGGGAACTGGTACGGGAGCACACCAGCGGTCAGCTGAAGGTTGCTCCGGAACATTGCAGCAATCACGTGTTGGATAAAATGGGGAAACCACACATCGAAACCTATCAGGCATTTCAAAAGCGGTTCTATGAAATTACCAAGCGTATCGGAAAAGAACAGTATCTTGTTCCTTATTTGATGTCCTCTCATCCAGGCAGTACATTGCAGGATGCCATTGCCCTTGCAGTTTATCTAAAGGAAAATCACATTCATCCGGAACAGGTACAGGACTTCTATCCAACACCAGGCACGATTTCCACTTGTATGTATTACACCGAACTGGACCCTTATACCATGGAACCGGTTTTTGTTCCGAAAACCGAACAGGAAAAAGCATTACAGCGTGCGTTACTGCAATACTACCTGCCGCAGAACCGCCCCCTTGTCTTATCTGCACTACGACAGGCGGGCAGAATGGATTTAGTTGGAAACGGTGCCCACTGCCTCATTCCGGCAGGTGCTGCAACCCATAAACCGCCACAAAACCATACCACAACAACAAAGCGAAACGGAGGGACTTCTAAATGGCAGCAAAAAACAACAACCGCACAAAAACCACCACAAAATCAACCACGCAAAAAACACGCCAACAGCCGGAAAAAATAATCGGTCTGATTGCACTGATAGTCATCGCCTGTGCAGGCAGTGCAAAGGTCTTTGGATGCAGCCAAATTGATACCGACACCCGTGCAACCATCTCCTTTCTGGATGTCGGACAGGGTGACAGCATTCTGATTCAGGCAGAGGAAAAAACCGTTCTGATTGATGGGGGTGAACGAGATCAGGGCAGCGTGGTACTGGACGATCTTAAGCAATATGGTGTCACAACCATTGACTATCTGATTGCCTCCCATCCCCATTCCGATCACATTGGCGGTTTGATTGATGTACTGGATACGGCAGCAACGACCTCTGACCTCACGGTTTCAGCGGTCATTCTACCGGAAATTCCGGAAGATGACGTACCGACTACCCGTACATATGAAGCGTTCTTAGACGGCATAGACGACAACCATATCACCCCTACATTTCTTTCCGAACAGAAAACGCTGACACTGGGAGAACATACCACATTACAGTTGATTCCGCCGCCGGCAGAAAACAGCTACTCTTCCCTGAACGATTACTCGATTGCCGCTTATCTGGACTGCGGTGGAAAGACGTTTCTGTTTACCGGTGATGCAGAAAAGGAAGAGGAAGCAGACTGGCTGGAGAGTGGTGCACTGCGTGGCATCCATGCAGATGTGTTTAAGGCAGGGCACCATGGCAGCCGTACTTCTTCCAATGAAACCTTACTGGAACAGATCCAGCCAACCTATGTGGTCATTTCCTGCGGTGCGGATAACTCCTATGGACATCCGCATGAAGAAGCTCTGAATCGTTTTCAAACTTACTGTGATAAAATCTATCGGACGGATATGGACGGTACTGTGATCTGCAAGGTAGAAAACGGCGAGTTGAAATGGTCATTTGATTAGGAGGATGCATCATGATCATCATTGACCGAATAGATGACGGTATTGCCGTACTGGAAACCGACAATGGGATGCAGACGATACCAGCAGAACAGCTGCCAGAACAGGCAAGAGACGGTGATGTGCTGCAGAAAACCGAAACCGGTTATGAAATTGATACCGCCGCAACGGAAGAACGGCGGCAGAAAATACGGAATCGTCTGCAAAACCGAAAAAAAGGATGAAACAAAATGGAAACCGACTTACTCATCATTGGCGGCGGTGCTGCTGGTACGGTTGCCGCTTTGCTGCTGGCAGATGCCGGAAAACGCTGCGTCATTTTAGAAAAAAACGGACAGATCGGACGAAAACTTCGCATCACCGGAAAGGGTCGCTGCAATCTCACCAATGCCTGTGACTTGGATACGCTGCTGGCAAATGTACCGAGAAATCCAAAATTTTTGTACAGTGCCTTTACCCGCTGTATGCCGCAGGATGTCATGCAGTTTTTTGAACTGCTCGGTGTCCCGCTGAAAATCGAACGGGGCAATCGGGTCTTTCCCGTCAGTGACAAGGCAGAGGATATCGTTGCAGCTTTGCAGCGTGCCCTAAAGCAGGCAAAGGTTCCGGTTTATCGGGAAACCGTCACAAAACTGCTGCTCACAGATGGCAACTGTAACGGCGTACAGACGGCATCCGGAAAACAATATTTTGCCAAACAGGTTCTGCTGGCAACCGGCGGTGCCTCCTATCCAGCTACCGGTTCTACCGGGGATGGCTACGCACTGGCAAAACAGGCTGGCCATACGATTGTCCCGCCGAAACCGGCTCTCGTACCGCTGGAAGTACAGGAGAAGTGGTGTGCAGAACTGATGGGGCTCTCGCTCCGCAATGTATCGCTCCGGCTGTACAACGGAAAAAAATGCCTGTATGAGGCTCTGGGAGAAATGCTGTTCACGCACTTCGGTGTGTCAGGACCATTGGTACTGACCGCCAGTTCCCTGTTGCCAGATGCCATTCCCAAAGACGGCAGCTGCCAACTGGTACTGAACCTGAAACCAGGTTTGACGCCGGAGCAACTGGACAGACGCATCCAGCGGGACTGTGCCGCCCATCCCAACCAAGCAATGGGAACAATTTTCCGTGGCCTGCTGCCGCTGAAACTGGTGCCTGTCTTTCTGGAAACCGTTTCCGTTCCGCCGGAAACAAAGGCAAATGCACTGACCAGAGAACAGCGGTTCACACTGGTAAAGGGCTTGCAGGCATTTCCGCTGCACGTGACTGCAAGACGCTCCCTGAAGGAAGCGATCGTTACCAGAGGCGGTGTTTCCGTCAAGGAGGTGCAGGCAAAAACAATGGCTTCAAAATTGTGCAGCGGTTTATATTTTGCCGGTGAACTACTGGATGTAGATGCCTACACCGGTGGCTTTAACTTACAGATCGCTTTTTCCACCGCTTCCTGCGTGGCAGATGCCATACAGGCAACAGAAACCTGTTTCGTTCCCTCTTCGGCATATCATGCTGAATAAAAACATTATACTTTATCATTTCTGCGGCAGAACTGCTGCAAGCAAAGGAGAAAAAAGGAGTTAGCTATGAAAACCATTAACGTCGCCATTGATGGCCCCGCCGGTGCCGGTAAGAGCAGCATTGCAAAAGAACTTGCCGCTGAGCTGGGCTTTGTTTACGTGGATACAGGAGCCTTGTACCGTGCCATTGCACTGTACACACAGGAGCACCATTTGTACAACAAACAGGACATCATTCGGCAGTTGCCGAAAATTGACCTGAAAATCAAGTTCATCGGCGGAACGCAGTGCATTCTGCTGGGCGGAGAAGATGTTACGGATGACATTCGTTCCCCAGAAATCTCTATGCTTGCCTCCAAGGTTTCTGCCATTCCGGAAGTACGGGAATTTCTCTTTGATTTACAACAAAAAATTGCCAAAGACCATCACGTGATTATGGACGGCAGGGACATTGGCACTGTTGTGCTACCGGATGCAGATTTAAAAATCTTCCTGACGGCTTCTCCAGAAGAACGTGCCAGCCGCCGCTATCTGGAATTACAGGAAAAGCCAGATGCCCCTACTTATGAACAAATTTTAAATGATATCAAAGAACGGGATTATAAAGACACCCATCGAGAAATTGCACCACTGCGGCAGGCAGAAGATGCCGTATTGGTGGATACCACAAATATGGGCTTTCATGAAGTCTGTGATGCCTTAATGGAACTGATGGAAGAACGTCTGGATTTAGAATAAGGAGGAATCCATTTTGTACGACCACATTGTCGCATTCTTTTACCGTGTTGCTTACTATATTGTGCGGTTTGTATTCTTTTTCTATTATGATATCCAATTTGAGGGCAGAGAAAATGCACCGCCCAAAACCGAATCCGCAATTTTTGCCTCCAACCATCGCAGCTATCTTGATCCCGTTCTAGTTGCAATGGGAGCACCACACCCATTTAACTATATTGCAAAAGAAGAATTGTTTAAAAACAAGTTGTTTGCCCGCTTCATCTGGTTTATGGGGGCATTTCCGGCAACTTGGAAAACGGATCCGTCTTATGATATGCTGGAAGAAGCCGTTACCCGCCTGAACAACAACCGTCATCTGACAATTTTTCCAGAAGGCACCCGTCACACAGACGGCAAAGTCGGCAGCGGAAAAAGCGGTGTGTGCGTATTGGCTGCAAAAAGCGGCAAGCCGGTCATTCCGGTGGGGTTGATTTTCAATTCCAATAACCTGCACTTCCGCAGCAAAATCTGTGTACGGCTCGGCAAACCCATTTATGCATCTGACTACGGTCTGACACCAGACTCCACACCAAGGGAAATGCGACAAATGAAACAGGACATCATGCAGACAATCCGAACCCTAGTAGAAGAAAACCCGCCCTTTCCGATTGTGCATGATAAGCCAAAAACACAATCTTCTGTTGACCGACGCCGTGCCGAACGGCTGGAAACCCTGCACCAACAGCAAGAACCACAATCATCGGTATCCAATGAAATGGCAAAGGAGCAAACAAAATGAAATCCATTACCATTGCAAAATCTGCCGGCTTCTGCTTTGGCGTTGACCGTGCAGTACGGATGACCTATGAGGCATTGGAGCACTACCCCCATGTCGCCACACTAGGTCCCATTATCCACAATCAAACTGTCGTGGAGGATCTCTGTCACAAGGGAGCACGCATTATTGATGACGTTTCAGAACTGCATCCAGAAGAGTGCATTGTTATCCGCTCCCACGGTGTCAGCAAACAGGTGGAGGATGCCATTGTCGCTGCCGGAAATCCCTGCGTCAATGCCACTTGTCCGTTTGTATCGAAAATCCATAAGATTGTAGAAAAGCATACCCGTCAAGATGATTATATCTTAATCGCAGGAGATAAAAATCATCCTGAAGTACAGGCGATTGTCGGACATTGCAGAGAAAACTGCACCGTTTTCGCAGATTCGGCAGCCCTCGCCCATTTTTTTAAAACAAATTATAAAATTTTAAAAAAAAAGCTTGCAATTGTTGCCCAAACAACGTATAATATATTAGTATGGGAAAGGTGTATGGCGTTGCTTCCCAGCGACGACCCGAACATTATGGTGTATGATACCATCTGCCATGCAACGCAGGTGCGGCAGTCAGATGCGGATAAATTATCCCGTGATTCCGATTTAATGATTGTAGTCGGCGGCAAACACAGTTCCAATACTGTTAAGCTGTTTGATGTCTGCAAGCGGAATTGCAGGTCTTATCATATTGAAACGGCGGACGAGCTTTACACTTTAAACCTATGTAATGCGAGGAAAATCGGCATTACCGCCGGCGCGTCCACACCGGCACATATCATTAAGGAGGTAGAATCGACAATGAGCGAAATCATGGAACAGCACGATGAAGAGGACATCAATTTTGCGGAGGCACTGGATCAGTCCTTCAAAAAAATACATAAAGGGGAAAAAGTCAAGGGCACTGTGGCAGCTGTGAACAACACCGAAGCAATTGTGGACACCGGTACGAAGTACACGGGCTATGTGCCGCTTGCAGAACTGACAGATGATCCGAGCCTGAAACCGGCTGATGTGGTCAATGTCGGTGACGAACTGGATTTGATTGTCATTCAGACAAACGATCAGGACGGCACTGCTACCCTCTCCAAGAAGAAGGTAGACGAGCAAAAGGGCTTTGAAGAAATCGTACAGGCCAAAGAGGCAAACACTGTTCTGGAGGGTACGGTTCAGAGCGTTGTCAAGGGCGGCATTATTGTTGCTTATGCTGGCGTGCGTGTCTTCATTCCGGCTTCTCAGAGCGGTCTGCCGAGAGGTGCCGAACTGGACAGCCTGGTAAAGACCAAGGTTCATTTCCTGATTCTGGAGGTCAACCAGCACAGAAGAAGAGCAGTCGGCTCCATCCGTGCCGTACAGAAAGCGGAAAAGGAAGCTGCTAAGGAAAAGTTCTGGGAAACTGCAGAAGTCGGTGCAACCTATAAGGGCGAAGTTAAGTCTCTGACCAACTATGGTGCATTCGTAGACTTGGGCGGCATTGATGGTATGGTTCATATTTCAGAGCTGTCCTGGAAGCGGATTAAGCATCCGAGCGAAGTGGTAAAGGTTGGCGATGTCATCGAAGTTTACATCAAGGAACTGGATCAGGACAGCAACCGGATTTCTCTGGGCTATAAGAAAACAGAGGACAATCCGTGGGAGAAGTTCAAGGCAAATTATCAGATTGGCGATGTGATCGATGCAACCATCGTATCCATCACCCCGTTTGGTGCATTTGCACAGATTATTGACGGCGTAGACGGTCTGATTCATATTTCTCAGCTGGCTGACAAGCGGGTGGAAAACGTAAAGGACATTGTTTCCATCGGCGATGTTGTCAAGGTCAAGATCATCGACATCGACATCGAAAACAAGCGGATCAGCATTTCCATGCGTGCACTGCTGGAAGACAATGACGATGAAGCAGAAGAGGAAGAAGACGCTGAATAAGCAAATCTTTTTCATGCAGTAAAAAATAAGAACCGGTATGGGTATTCAGAAAATACCTGTGCTGGTTCTTTTTCTGTTTCCAAAAACAAAAAATTCCTCGCTGAACCACTGTCAGAGAGGAATTTTTTATATTGCTGGCACCCCCTACCGGAATCGAACCGATGACCAGTCCTTAGGAGGGACTTGTTATATCCATTTAACTAAGGGGGCAACACTGCTATTATACCACATTGCACAGAAAATTGCAAGAAGAAATTTTATCAAAACACGCAAATCCGTTTTTATATTTCTTAGGGAGAACTTGTTTAAACCAACTTGACCGCAGTTGCCTGCGGTGTGCAACGTTTTTATCTGGTATGCCAGCAGTCTTCTATTTTTTAAGCCGTTACGCCATACTGTGCCCGGTAAGCCAGCATGGCATCTAGGTATTCTCTGCCCGGAATGACAGCATTCTGAATAGCAGCAATGATGTCTTCCATATTGACAATGGCATACACTGGTACACCATATGTTTCATACACTGTCTGTACTGCCGATTTCTCCCCCTGCAATGCTTTTTCCATCCGGTCTACGGTAATCACCATCCCGATAATATCCACTTTTGCAGCACCGGTCAGTTTTGGATACACCTCCGCCATGGCCTTACCGGAAGTCATAACATCTTCAATGATGACAACCTTATCACCATCTTGCAGTGACTTTCCAACAAACATACCACCCTCACCATGGTCTTTTACTTCCTTCCGATCGAAACAATACCCAACTTCCTTCTCATATTCGGTTGCCATTGCAATGGCTGCACTGGTTGCTAATGGAATGCCTTTATAAGCTGGTCCAAAAAGGGTATCCGGCTCTAAACCGTGCTCCTGCATACAAGCAGCATAGTACTTGCCGAGTTGTGCCAGCTGTTTACCGGTCTTATAATTGCCGGTGTTGATAAAATAGGGTGCCTGTCTGCCGCTCTTCAACGTAAAAGACCCAAAGGTCAAAACCCCACAGTCTACCATAAACCGAATGAATGATTCTTTGTATGTCATAATCATACTTCCTCTCTTTTCAAGATAAAATAATTTTATTTTGTACTGTTCAACCGGTGTATTAGGGACACACTGAACAAAAAGCGATAGATAAAAAAGAATGCAACAACAATCA
>ENA-UONX01002054-UONX01002054.1-human-gut-metagenome-genome-assembly--contig:-P74old-NODE-2054-length-15725-cov-6.168602_pt1 | contig 15725 bp, 9 predicted proteins | sample MGYA00242466_ERZ724013 | MGnify/ENA metagenome assembly ERZ724013 | reverse complement strand
CATCGAATAATGCTTCACACCATTTGCATCCGTGTAATCTGCATTTTGCAGTCTACCTTCCACAATGATCATGGATCCCTTGCGGAAATAACGGCTTACAAACTCCGCCTGCTGCCGCCAGCAAATGACATTGATAAAATCAGCCTGCCGCTCGCCAGTACTTTTGGAGGTATAGCCACGATCCACTGCAACCCGAATTCTGCACATTGCAACACCATTCTGTGTCTGCCGGAAATCTGGATCCGCACACAATCTGCCCATCAAAATGACCCTATTCAGCACAACATTCATTCCTTTCCATTTAAAATGACGCTAAATTTCCCGTTCTATAAAAGATGGCTTATTCTACAACCGTTACCAGGAACCGCAGAACGCCGTCTGTGATGTTCAGGACACGCTCCAACTCAGCCGGAAAATCCGGTGTTGCTGTAAAGGTATACAGTGCATAGTAGCCGTCCGGTTCATCGTTGATCGGGTATGCGAGCTTCCGCTTGCCCCACTCGTTCACTTCGTCCAGTGTGGCAGATGCTTCGATCTTGCTCTTGAACTTTTCTACCAGTTCCTTCACAGCATCTTCGCCGTTTGCCAGGCTGTAAACTGCCATCAGCTCATACTTTGCATTCAACTTTGCCACGTAAAAACACCTCCTTCTGGATTTCGCCTGCAAAAATGCAAGCAAGGATAACGAATCTATTATATCAAATTTCGTTTTTTTTGTCAAGCATTTTTTCCGGTTTCTGCAAAAAATTTTTAAAACGCCAGATTGATTCCCAGAATAAACAACGCAGAAAACAGCACACGCACGCTGTACTGTACCAGAATGGCCAACAGAATAAACCAGAAGTTTGTTCCACCCATCATCCGTAGTTTATCTTTCTGCATACTGACCGGCAAATCCTCTGCACGGATTTTCCGCACTTTCCGCAATACAAAGCGGTAATAGATATAGTTGGAAAATGCAAACAGCAGCACTCTCACTGCAAAATTCAAATACATACAAATCACATGCAGCCATCGAATCACAGTTTCGTGCGGCTGGAGGATATGACAGAATGCCTCTGTCTGTCGAATGATCTCATCAAAAACACTGCTGTACAGACTCCCCATACTCTCCTGCATAGATCGCAGGTTAGAAATCAGCATGTCCCCATCTGTCACAAACGAATATAGTTCAGAGGGGAGATCCAGCAGTAAAAAACCAACAATCACCAGAAAGGTCATGCCCCACATTTTCCGACTGGCAAAATAAAAATGCGGAACCAGTGCACTGATGAGATTCATAGAGAGTTTAGAACCTGTCTCCCGAAATTTTTTAAAAATAGGAATATAGTAAATCGTATTGGTACATACAAAGTTGGCAACGTCTTCTAACCGTTCTCCCTCATATTGTTCATTCGGATCCAATCCGCAGCAGACATCTTCTGCACCGACATTCTGACGCTGGTATGCATTTTGTGATGCATCTGCTGATTCTGTTTCCTTTAAAATCATACCGCAATGTCCACAGAACGCCTGTTGCATAGGATTATCTGTACCACATCTTGGACAACGTCTTGTTTCTTCGGTCGCAGCCGCTTGAGATTCCTGCTGCACCGGTTTCCAGCTACCGCCGGTTTCATGCAATTGCACATTGGTACAGTGATCCGTCTCCTGCCAGCAGGCACGATGATACGGTGTACCGCATTCCGGACAAACAACAATATCATCCTCCGGCTGAAACGGCTTTTGACAATGAAAACAGGACTGCCCTGTATAATCTGCCATAAAGCAAATGCACTTCCTTTCCTGTTCCGCCACAGCGAAACGTGATTTTTTTCCTGACGGAAGACAGCATGCAGGGAATAGAATGGTTCACGATTGGTTTTTTTCCTCACTATCTGTCTTCTGTTTTTCGACTGCCTTTGTCTTTTTCCGCTTTAGAATGACAACAGATGCCGCTGTAATCCCCGCTGTTATGGTAAAAATTCCAAGTACCATCCACACTTCTCCGGTCTTTCCATCCGATTCTGTTTCTACTGCCACTTCTGAAGACACTGCTGTGGCCTCTGCCGCTGCCGGTAGTCCGCAGCTGAAAAGTAGTGCCAACACACAAAAAATGCCAATCATATATTGTTTCATAGACATCTCTACTTTCTCTTGCCGTATTCGTAGCATTTCTGCTTACTGATATAAAGGTACCGCACTGCATACAACATACAGTGCGGTATCCCTATGCCTTCCTTATCGATTACGGAAGCGGTGTAATGTGATGTGACAGATATTCTGAATGAGATTCATTCTTTTGCAGACGTACATCATTATAAACGTCCATACCAGTTCCGGCAGGAATCAGCTTACCAATAATCACATTTTCCTTCAGACCGTACAACATATCACTCTTACCACGAATAGCGGCATCGGTTAGTGCCTTTGTGGTTTCCTGGAAGGAAGCTGCAGACAGGAAGCTGTCAGAGCTAGAGGAAGCCTTTGTGATACCTTGCAGTACCGGCGTTGTAGTAACCAGTTCTATATCCGTTTCCCCATTTGTCATGCGTTCCTGTAATGCTTCGTTGATGTTTTCCACCTTCCGCTTGTCAATCAGCGTACCCGGCAACAAATAGCTGCTGCCAGCCTCTTCGACCTTAACCTTTCGCAGCATCTGCCGAACGATAACTTCAATGTGCTTATCGTTGATATCAACACCTTGCAAACGGTAAACCTTCTGTACTTCGCTGATAATATAATCCTGTACAGCGTGTACACCCAATACAGCCAAAATATCGCCCGGGAAGATATTCCCTTCTGTCAAACGGGTACCCTTTTCAATTTCTTCCCCTTCTCTAACCCGAATCTTCAGGTTATAGTGAATTGGATAGGATTCTGATTCCCCGCTGACCATATTGGTAACAATCACAGTTCTTGCCGTCTTTACCTCTTCAATATGAACGGTACCGGACAATCGTGCCAAAATAGCGGCATTCTTCGGATGTCTGCTCTCAAACAATTCCTCGACACGCGGCAAACCTTGTGTAATATCTTCTGCCGATGCGATACCACCCGTATGGAATGTACGCATCGTCAGCTGTGTACCCGGTTCTCCGATGGACTGTGCAGCGATAACGCCGACAGACTCTCCGACACAAACCAGATTTCCGTTTGCCAGGTTTGCACCATAACACTTTGCACAAACGCCCTGTTTTGCATGACAGGTCAGAACAGAACGGATGGAAATCCGCTCAATGCCAGCTTCTGTAATCCGTTTTGCATCCACATCTGTGAGCATTTTATTCTTAGAAATCATCAATTCACCCGTTGCAGGATCCCGCAGATCTTCTGTCAAATACCGACCAACCAAACGTTCTGCCAACGGTTCAATCAATTCACTTCCGTTGCGAATCTCATAAATTTCCAGACCTTCTGTTGTACCGCAGTCCTGTTCCCGAATGATAACATCCTGGGAAACATCAACCAGACGACGGGTCAGGTAACCAGAGTCAGCGGTACGCAATGCGGTATCTGCCAGACCCTTTCTAGCACCTCTGGAAGAGATAAAGTATTCCAGGATGTTCAAACCCTCTCGGTAATTGGAACGAATCGGCATCTCAATGGTCGCACCAGATGTGTTGGCAATCAAACCACGCATACCAGCCAACTGACGAATCTGACTGATACTACCACGGGCACCAGAGTCCGCCATCATGAAGATGGGGTTATAACGATCCAAACCACTTTGCAGTGCCTTGGTAACGTCTTCCGTTGCACCATTCCAGATCTCGATAAACCGCTTGGACTTCTCTGCAGCGGAGATATAACCATAGGCATACTGTGTATTGATATTTGCAACCTCTGCATCGGCTTGTGCAATAATATCCTTCTTTTCTTTCGGGATAATAGCATCACAAACCGCAACAGTAATGGCTGCCTTAGTAGAGTATTTAAAGCCAGTCGCCTTAATTTTATCCAGTACTTCAGAAGTTGTTGTTGTGCCGTGAATCTTAATGCAGCGATCAATAATCTGACCAAGCTGCTTCTTGCCAACCAGAAATGCAATTTCCAAATCAAACTGATGCTTCGAATCTGTACGATCCACATAGCCTAAATTCTGCGGAATATTCTCGTTGAAAATCAGACGGCCAACCGTACAGTCAATAATCTGAGAAACTCGCTTGTCACCGATGTCCCTGGTAATCCGCACCTTGATTTTGGCATGAATGGAAATGTCGCCCTCGTTGTAAGCCATGAGTGCCTCGTTGACATCTCGGAAGATTTTTCCTTCGCCCTTTTCGCCTTCTTTTTCCATGGTCAGGTAATAAGAACCCAATACCATATCCTGTGTCGGAACAGCAACCGGACGACCGTCAGACGGCTTCAGCAAATTGTTCGCTGCCAGCATCAGGAATCTTGCTTCCGCCTGTGCTTCCGCAGACAGCGGCAAATGCACTGCCATCTGATCCCCGTCAAAGTCCGCATTAAATGCAGAGCACACCAACGGGTGCAGTTTCAGGGCACGACCTTCTACCAGTACCGGCTCAAATGCCTGAATCCCCAAACGGTGCAGCGTAGGTGCACGGTTCAGCAAAACCGGATGACCCTTGATTACATGTTCCAATGCATCCCATACTTCTGAAGAGGCACGATCCACCATCTTTCTGGCACTCTTAATATTAGCAATGACCTTGGTATCGACCAGCCGCTTCAAAACAAACGGCTTAAACAGTTCCAGAGCCATTTCCTTCGGCAAGCCGCACTGGTACATCCGCAGTTCCGGTCCAACTACGATAACGGAACGACCGGAATAGTCAACACGTTTTCCCAGCAGGTTCTGACGGAATCGTCCCTGCTTACCTTTCAGCATATCCGACAGGGATTTCAGGGCACGGTTGTTCGGTCCTGTAACCGGTCTGCCATGTCTGCCGTTGTCAATCAGAGCATCCACAGCTTCCTGTAGCATCCGCTTTTCATTTCTGACAATAATGTCCGGTGCATCCAGTTCCAGCATCCGCTGCAACCGGTTATTCCGGTTGATCACACGGCGGTACAAATCATTCAAGTCTGAAGTGGCATAGCGTCCGCCGTCCAGCATGACCATCGGACGAATATCCGGTGGAATCACTGGCACAACGTCCAGAATCATCCACTCCGGACGGTTACCAGACTGCCGAAAGGCTTCTACAATCTCCAGCCGTTTCAACAGCTTCAGCCGCTTCTGACCGGAGTTCAATCCGACCAGTTCTTCCTTCAGTTCTTTTGAAAGGGCATCCAAATCAATTTCGCAGAGCAGCTTTTTAATGGCTTCTGCCCCCATTGCTGCCTCAAATTCATCGCCGTATTTTTCCCGGCAGGCAAGATATTCCTTTTCTGACAGCAACTGCTTTTTGAATAGATCCGTGTTCCCCGGATCCAGCACAATATATTTTGTAAAGTATAGTACTTCTTCCAATCTCTTCTGCGAGATTTCCAACATCTGTCCGATTCTGGACGGTGTTCCCTTAAAGTACCAGATGTGAGAAACCGGTGCTGCCAGTTCAATATGACCCATTCGTTCCCGGCGTACTTTTGCCCGTGTCACCTCTACACCGCAGCGATCGCAGACTTTCCCCTTGAAGCGAATTTTCTTAAACTTTCCGCAATGGCATTCCCAGTCCTTTGTCGGTCCGAAAATCCGTTCGCAGAACAAGCCATCCCGTTCCGGCTTCTGCGTCCGGTAATTGATGGTTTCCGGCCGTGTGACTGCACCGTAAGACCATTCCCGAATCCGTTCCGGTGAAGCAAGTCCAATTTTTATGGATTCAAATGTATTAAATTCCAAACCAGTACCCTCCTGCATTGTTTCACGAGATTTTCATACATGGTAATACTTAAATTTCGTCATCATCAAACGGATCGTAATCATCTGTATCTGCCATGGCATCATCCAGATAATCCTCCTCATCATCGTCAAACGGTGCATTGTCCGCATTCAAGTCCGCATCACTTGGCTCTTTTTCATCCGCATATCCCATTCCGGCATCATCCAAGTCTTTCTGTGCACCATCATAGCTGCCGACATCCATTGCATCATCTTCGTCCGCAAAGGAAACCGGCTGCGGTGTTGCATCATCCTCATCAAAGTTGGACCGCAGATCAATTTCATTTTGTGCAGCATCCAGTACCTTGACATCCAGCCCCAGTGACTGCAACTCCTTGATCAACACCTTAAAGGATTCCGGGATCCCCGGCTTCGGTACATTCTGTCCCTTTACGATAGCCTCATAGGTGTTGACACGGCCAACGGTATCGTCTGACTTCACCGTCAGAATTTCCTGCAAGGTGTATGCTGCACCGTAAGCCTCCAGTGCCCATACTTCCATCTCACCGAAACGCTGTCCACCGAACTGTGCCTTACCACCAAGCGGCTGCTGGGTAACCAGAGAATACGGACCAACGGAACGAGCGTGAATCTTTTCGTCTACCAGATGGTGGAGCTTCAGATAGTGCATATAACCAACGGTAACACGGTTATCGAACTTTTCACCAGTTCTACCATCATACAGGGTAAACTTACCGTCTTCGCACATTTCCAGAGCCTTCGGGTTAATGACCTTATCCATAGGCTTGAGTTCAAACGGATCATTCCGGTGCGGTTCATTCCGGCGGTTTGCTTCCCGGAAGCATTCCCGAATGTCATCTTCGTGTGCACCGTCAAAGACAGGCGTCATAACATGCCAGCCAAGACTCTTTGCTGCCATACCAAGGTGCACTTCCAGTACCTGTCCGATATTCATACGGGACGGTACGCCCAACGGATTGAGCACGATGTCCAGCGGTGTGCCGTCCGGCAGGAACGGCATATCCTCTTCCGGCAAAATACGAGAAACGACACCCTTATTTCCGTGACGGCCAGCCATCTTATCGCCGACAGAAATCTTCCGCTTCTGTGCAATATAGCAGCGAACCAATTTATTGACACCAGCAGACAACTCTTCGCAGTTTTCTCTGGTGAAGACTTTTACATCAATGATAATACCCGCTTCGCCGTGCGGCACTTTCAGAGAATTGTCCCTGACTTCTCTCGCCTTTTCGCCAAAGATCGCACGCAGCAGCCGTTCTTCTGCGGTCAGCTCGGTTTCCCCCTTCGGGGTAACCTTACCAACCAGAATGTCACCGGCATGTACTTCTGCACCGACACGGATGATACCGTTTTCGTCCAGATCCTTCAAGGCATCATCGCCGACATTCGGAATGTCACGGGTGATTTCTTCCGGTCCCAGCTTGGTATCTCTGCATTCAATTTCATATTCTTCAATGTGAACGGAGGTAAAGACATCCTCCCGCACCAGACGCTCATTCAATAGAACAGCATCCTCATAGTTATAACCTTCCCATGTCATAAAGCCAATCAACGCATTTTTACCAAGGGAGATCTCGCCGTCCGAAGTAGACGGACCGTCTGCCAGCACCTGTCCCTTTGTGACACGCTCACCCACATCCACAATCGGACGCTGATTGATACAGGTCCCTTGGTTGGAACGCTTGAACTTCTCCAGCTTGAACGTCAGTTCCTTATGGGTTTCATCGGAAAGCAGTGTAATCAAATCCGCAGAAACAGAGGTAATCACACCATCACAAGGTGCCAGTACGCAGACACCGGAGTCCACCGCTGCCTTATACTCCATACCAGTTCCGACAAACGGACGCTCTGTCTTCAGAAGCGGCACTGCCTGCCGCTGCATGTTAGAGCCCATCAGAGCACGGTTTGCGTCATCGTTTTCCAAGAACGGAATCATAGAAGTAGCAACCGAAACTACCATTTTCGGAGAAACATCCATGAAGTCAATCCGCTCCTGCTCGACTTCCAGAATCTGTTCCCGGTAACGGGCAGCCACTTTACTGTTTGCAAAGTGACCATCTTCCGTCAGCGGTTCATTCGCCTGTGCGACAATGTAGTTGTCTTCCATATCGGCAGTCATATAGACTACCTCATCCGTTACCACGCCGGTTTTCTTGTCCACCCGGCGGTATGGTGCTTCAATAAAGCCGTATTCGTTGATTCTTGCAAAGGTTGCCAGATAGGAAATCAAACCAATGTTCGGACCTTCTGGTGTTTCAATCGGACACATTCTGCCGTAGTGGCTATAGTGTACGTCACGCACCTCAAATCCGGCTCTGTCACGGGACAGACCGCCTGGTCCCAATGCAGACAAACGCCGCTTATGCGTCAGCTCTGCCAGCGGATTATTCTGATCCATGAACTGAGACAGCGGAGAAGAACCGAAAAATTCTTTAATCGCAGCCGTAATCGGGCGGATATTCACCAGACTCTGCGGCGTAATCACATCCATATCCTGTGACTGTACATTCATCCGTTCCCGAATCACCCGTTCCATTCTGGTAAAGCCAATCCGGAACTGATTTTGCAGTAATTCGCCGACAGAACGAATTCTCCGGTTACCCAGATGGTCGATGTCGTCTACTGTACCAACTCCTTCGCAGAGATTCAGGAAATAGCTGATGGTTGCATAAATATCATCCAGAATGATGTGTTTCGGTATCAGTTCATCCAGCCGTTTCTTCACCTGCTCCTCCACTTCTTCCGGTGTGGAGGCACTTTCCAAAATCTCACGCAGCACAGCAAACGAAACCTTTTCGTTAATCTCATACTTATGGATGTCAAACTGTACATATGGCTGTAAATCTACCATACCGTTACCGATGACCTTTACCTCCCGCTCTACAAAGCGGATGGCATTTTCACCATTTTCTGTCACATAGTATTCCTTGCATTCCACAGTCAGGAAAGCTTCCTTGATACCAGCCTCCTGAATCTGCTCTGCCTGTTCATAGGTCAGTGTTGTGCCGGCATCAAAGAGCAGTTCGCCTGTCATTTCGTTAACAACCGGACGGGACAGGGTATGTCCAGCCAGACGGCTGGCAATGCCAAGCTTTTTATTATATTTATACCGACCAAACCGGCACAAATCATACCGCTTTGCATCGAAAAACAGCATGTTCAGGTGGTTCAGGGAACTTTCCACGGTAGGCGGTTCTCCTGGACGCAGTTTCTTGTAGACATCCAGCAAAGCATCTTCTGTATTTTTGGTGCCATCCTTTTGCAGAATCGTCTGCCGCAGACGTTCATCTTCGCCGAACTTCTCATAAATCTCCTCATCCGAACCGATCCCCAGGGCACGGATAAAGGTCGTCAGTGCAATTTTCCGGTTCTTGTCAATCCGGACATAGACCACATCGTTGGAATCCATCTCATATTCCAGCCATGCACCACGGTTCGGAATGACAGTGGTTTTAAACAGATCCTTACCGGTGCGGTCTTTTTCAGAGGCATAATATACGCCTGGTGAACGAACCAGCTGGGAGACAATGACACGCTCTGCACCATTGATGACAAACGTACCGCTGTCCGTCATCAGCGGGAAGTCCCCCATAAAGATTTCACTTTCCTTGACCTCGCCGGTTTCCTTATTCCAGAGGGTCGCCGTGACACGCAGGGCAGCAGCATAGGTTGCATCCTGCTCCTTGCACTCTGCGATGGTATACTTCGGCTTGTCATCAATCCGGTAATCCACGAAGTTCAGAACCAGATTGCCGTTGTAGTCGGTGATAGAAGAAACATCACGGAAGACCTCTTTCAAGCCCTCCTCCCGAAACCAGCGGTACGAATTTTTCTGTACCTCAATCAGGTTCGGCATTTCCAGCACTTCGTTGATTTTTCCGAAGTTCATTCTGACATTTTTTCCACACTGCTTTGGCGTTACATTCACCATAGGCGAAAAAACCTCCTTCGTTATAATCGAAAAAAATTAGCACCTGCAAGCAGAAAAGGAAAAATCATTTGCATTTTTACATTTTCTCTTGACAGGCGGAAAAGGATGTGGTATACTAATATATTTCACGCATGCCACCCTCGTGACACTACGATACATTTTATTATTATAAAATAAGCAAAAAAAATTGTCAAGTATTTTTTCTAAAATTTACACATTTTTTAAAATGTAGCCCCTTTTTCGCAACATATGTAAAAATCCTTTTGCATCCCAGCGGATTCATTTTTTTAATTTTACAGCTGTCTCTCCAATAGGACCTTCATCGCAGAACTGCAACAAAGTATTACATTTTACGTTTTATTGTATTTACTTTTCGGCGGTCACATGGTATACTGAAAAAGAAACAAAAAACAGGAGGAACAAACTGTGTTTGCAAAAATCAAAAGCTTGGGATTATTCGGTTTAAATGCCTTTCCAGTCGATGTGGAAGTCGATATCAGTAAAGGTATGCCGCATTTTGATATTGTTGGTCTGCCGGATATCGCCGTCAAGGAAAGCCGGGAACGAATCCGTGCTGCCTTATACTCCATTGCCGTCACCCTACCGCCAAAACATATTGTTGTCAATCTGGCTCCAGCTGATGTGAAAAAAAGCGGCACAATGCATGACCTTGCCATTCTTGTCGGCATTCTCAAAAGTATGGGACATCTCTCCGTTTCCATGAACGACAAATTTTTCATTGGAGAAGTCTCTCTGAGCGGAGAAGTCCGCAGCGTCAACGGGGTTCTGCCGATGACCATCCTTGCCCGAAGTTTAGGCGTAGAGGAACTGTATGTACCGGCAGACAATGCAGCGGAAGCTGCCACAATTCAAGATGTCAAGGTCTTCGGGGTACATAACATCGGCGAACTGCTTGACCATCTGGAGGGCGATATTCCCCTCCTGCCTGCACAACCGGCAGACCTTGCCGCAGATGATTCCTTGGATAATCTGCTGGACTTTTCTGACGTCAAAGGACAGCAGCATGTCAAACGAGCATTGGAAATTGTTGCCGCCGGCGGACACAATGTCCTGATGGTCGGCCCGCCCGGCAGCGGTAAGAGTATGCTTGCTAAACGGCTGCCGTACATTCTGCCGGAAATGACCATGGAAGAATCCATTGAAACCACCAATATCTACTCCATTTCCGGCTTGCTGAACCCGAAAAAACCGCTGATTACACAGCGTCCGTTTCGGGCACCGCATCACACCATTTCCGGTGTTGGCTTAGTGGGCGGCGGCAGCATTCCCCATCCCGGCGAAATCTCCCTTGCCCACAACGGACTGCTCTTTTTAGATGAACTGGCAGAGTTTGACCGCCATACACTGGACATTATGCGACAGCCACTGGAAGACCATATGGTCACCATTACCCGTGCAGCTGGCACCATTTCCTATCCGTGCCGCTTTATGCTGGTTGGGGCAATGAATCCTTGTCCATGCGGCTATTTCGGACATCCGAAACGGCGTTGCACCTGTTCCCCACAGGCAGTACAGCGTTATCGCTCCCGTATTTCCGGACCATTGCTGGAACGCTTTGACTTACAAGTGGAAGTAGACCCTGTTTCCTACGAGGATTTGGCAGCCACAGAAAAAGCGGAATCCTCCGCTGACATCCGCAAACGGGTACAGGCTGCCAGAGAGATGCAGAAAGCACGGTTTTCTGGGACTTCCATTTTCTGTAATGCACAGATTCCAGCTGGAAAGTTACAGCAATACTGTCCGATGGAAACTGCGGCAGAAAAATTGATACAGGATGCCTTTGACCGTCTGGGTCTGAGTGCCCGTTCCTATGACAGACTGCTAAAAGTTAGCCGCACAATTGCTGACCTTGCTGGCAGTGACTGCATTTTGCGGCGACATATGGCAGCAGCCATTCAATATTGCAGTCTAAGCTGGAAGTATCTTCCACCAATCTGACAAGCTGGCTGCTGAAAAAAGAAAGATTCCCCCGCAACATTAGAAAGGAGTTCCCATGAAATCTGTCTTACAGGCAGTTGCCCGTTATTGGAGAAAGCTGGACAAGTCGCTGCTGCTCGCCGCCTTGCTCTGCTCTACACTCAGTGTGCTGCTGCTTTATTCCATTTATGCCAATCATGTCTTGGCAGAAATTGATGATGATGATTATATTGTTCAGTTAATGGCCGTCGGTATCGGTGTGTGTTCCGTTTTGATTCTGGCAGCAATTGACTACCATAAAATCGCCCGATTCTGGTTTATCTATGCTCCCGTTGCATTGATATTGGTACTATTGACGTTTACCTCCCTTGGTTATCAGCGTCCCGGTGCAGACGACCAAGCATGGCTGCAAATCGGCAGTATTACCCTACAGCCAGCAGAAATTCTCAAGCTTGCCTTTATTCTGACATTCTCCCTGCATCTTGCAAAGGACGAAGAGAATATGAACCGTCCGTTCCATATGCTGCTTTTGATTCTGCACGGCTGCCTTCCCATAGGATTGGTTGTCCTACAGGGCGACTATGGTACTGCCATTGTATTTGCATTTATTTTTGCAGCGATGATAATAATTGCACGCATTTCGTGGAAATATATCCTTGCCGGTATGATTGCGGTGCCAACGGTTTTGGTTTTGGCATGGAATTTTGTCCTTGGAAGCACGCATAAAAACAGAATCTTAGTGCTCCTACATCCCGGCACGGATCCAGAGGGGTTAGAGTATCAACAAGACCTGGGACTGACAGCACTTGCCTCCGGCAAATTGTTTGGTATCGGATTATTTGATGCAGAGGACTATATTTCTGTACCAGAAATGCACAACGACTTTATCTTTTCCTACATCGGCGAAACGCTTGGCTTTGTCGGTGCAATGGCAGTGGTATTGGTCATGGTCTTTCTCTGCCTGCGGACACTGACAAATGGCCTGCATGCCAATGACCGACAAGGGCTGTTTCTCTGCGTCGGTGTGTCCTCTATGATCTTCACACACTGCTTTATGAACATCGGTATGGTACTGAAAGTAATGCCGGTAATCGGTGTTCCGCTGCCGTTTTTAAGTGCGGGCGGTACATCCACCCTGAGTATGTATATCGCACTTGGACTGGTCATCAGCGTACGTACACACAACGAGCGAAAATATAATGTCTTCTACGATTACAAAAGTCCTGCTATTTCAGAACGCCGGCTGAAACCATAACGGTATGGAATGTGCGTCCAACTAAAATGCATCCTATCGCTGCCAATCACAAACCGTGCTAGCGGATTAAACTTATTCTTCGGACTCACGTGTACTTAATATAACTATATTTTGTACACAATTATTTATTATATAAAATTTAAATTTGGCATTCCATAAAAATGTTGCAAAAACACAGAAAATCCATTGACAAAAAAAGCACATTGTGATAAAATAACGGTGAGATGGTGTCATTTTTATACCATTTCACCCATAAAAACAAAAAGATAGAGATAAGAAAGTGGGAATTGGAACATCATGAAAAAACGCATTTCTTACTATGTGGCTGCCCTTGTCGGAAAAGCCATGATTCACGGAATGCATCTGATGAAGCGAAATGCGACAAATCTGCCGGGCGAAGCTGCCTTAAAGCTCTGTCCGCAGTTGCTTTCACAATTTCAGATGCCGAAAAATGTAATTCTCGTCACCGGCACCAATGGAAAGACAACTGTCACCAACCTCATTGGCAATGCCTTGAAAAAGAGAGGTGACACACTGATTACAAACCCATTCGGCGGGAACGTCGATACAGGGATTGCCTCGCTGCTGCTCGCAAATTCCAACTTGGACGGTACCCTGCGTGCAGATACTCTGCTGTTGGAAATGGATGAACGCAGTGCAGAACGGATTCTGCCGTATGTGCAGCCAGATTATCTGGTTTGCACCAACTTGCAGCGGGATTCTATGAAGCGGAATGCACACGTGGAATTTATTTTTGATTTTCTCAATCGGAATATACCAAAGAAAACGACACTGATTTCCAACGCAGATGACCTCATTAGCAGTGCACTTGCACCCAATAACCCGCATGTTTATTTCGGCGTGTCCCTGCTTCCAGGTGAAGTGCCGACCAATGACAGTCTGGTCTGTGACATTGTGAATTGCCCGAAATGCGGCACACGGCTGCAATTTCAGTTCCGGCATTATAACCACATTGGTCAGGCTGTCTGCCCAAAGTGCGGCTTCTGCAATGCAAAGGCAGATTATCAACTCACCGCAGTGAAGGACTGCACGGCAACCATTCTGCATGATGGAAAAGAGGAACACTATTCCATTCCAAATGACAGAATTACAGATATTTACAACGCAGCGGCAGTCATTGCTTTTTTGCGTACCTATGGGCTCTCGGAACAACAAACAGCCACCTGTATGCAAAACAGTGAAATTGTAAAGTCTCGTTATGATACCCTCGCCTCACATGGCAAGCCGGTTTTTATCACATTGGCAAAGGGGCAAAATCCCATCGCCTGCTCTGCTGCGTGTGACTTTGTCCGGAAAGAATCCGGCAAAAAGGCTGTCATTCTCATTCTGGAGGATTTTTACGACCGCCGCCGCACCTCAGAAAATATCGCCTGGATTTATGAAACAGACTTTGAATTTCTCAAACAGGAAGACATTGTACAAATTATCGTCGGCGGAAAACGGGCAACAGACTATCTGGTTCGCCTGCTGATTGCTGGAGTAGACCGCAGCCGCATTTTCTGCTGTGCCAGTGAAACGGAAACCGTACAGCATTTACAATGGGACAAGTTTGATAAACTGATGATACTGTATGACCTGTATAATACAGAATCACTTGCACAAATCAAACAGCAGTTGCAAAAGGAGGCAGAAGCATGAACAATTGTATCATTGAGGCACTGTATCCGGAAATATGCAACTTGTTCGGTGACACCGGAAACCTGCGTTATCTGCGGCAGTGTCTGCCAAATGCACGAATTTTAGAAACGGCTCTGAATGACGAACCATATTTTATAAAGCATCCGGTATCTATGGTTTACATCGGACCGATGTCAGAACGCACACAATGTGCCGTTATTGCCCGGCTCTCTCCCTATCGGGAACGCATTGCGGAATGCATTGCAAATGGTACGGTTTTTCTGGCAACCGGCAATGCAATGGAAGTATTCGGCAAACAGATCACAGACAGGCAAACCGGTGTAACAGAATGTCTGGGGCTGCTGGATATTACAACCACACGAGATATGATGCACCGCTTTTACAGTTTGGTACTTGGCACATACAATAAATTGCAAATGGTGGGGTTCCGTGCACAATTCACACGTTCTACACTGGGGAAAACAGAAACACCATTTTTGCAGGTCACAAAAGGCACACCTATGTGCGAAACCGCACGCATCGACGGCATCCAGAAACACCATTTTTATGGCACCTATCTGCTCGGTCCGATGCTCATTCTCAACCCTTACTTTACGAAACAGCTTCTACGGCAAATGACAGGAGAAGAGATGCCGCTTGCCTTTGAAAAAGAGGTCATCGCCGCCTATCATGCACGGTTGGCAGATTTTCAAGATAAACGGGTTGGCATTCATTAAATAAAAACAGAAAAACGAACAAATATGGAAAAGCCATATAAACAGAATGACCGGAAGGGATATTTTCCTCCGGTCATTCTCATATCTATGATGATAATTTATTGCCTTCATACAAATATTCATTAAGAGGATAAAATTCTTCTACATGGGAGGATCTGCTGTTTTTTACAATAACATAGACAGAGTCACCCTCCACAACTGCATCAAATCTGCTCTTCCCCACTTTCACTTTATTCTCATATCCATAAAAATAAATACCATATTCATGGTTACGTTTGTTTCTTTTGTAATGATAACTCTTACCCGAAACAGTTGTAATTTCCACATGCCAGTTATCTTCTGTCAGTTTTGTAGCATCCATGAGAAAATACACGCCGATCCCCATCATGACAAAAATAGCACTTGTAATCAATAAGC
>ENA-UONX01002044-UONX01002044.1-human-gut-metagenome-genome-assembly--contig:-P74old-NODE-2044-length-15831-cov-4.966975_pt1 | contig 15831 bp, 8 predicted proteins | sample MGYA00242466_ERZ724013 | MGnify/ENA metagenome assembly ERZ724013 | reverse complement strand
GATGCGCCGCCTATCCGTTTATGGTGTACCTGCCAATAAGGATACTATACTTCTCAACAAAAATCAATATTTTATTCGAAAAGAGGCTCCTTCACATCGTAAGATTATAATACATCTTGTTTGATTGCAAAATTATATATCTCCTGAACGGAATCAAATAAATCCTGCTCTCGTTCTCTTTGCGGGCAGTCTCCTGCGCGATTCATTAAGAATTTTTTTATGAGAATTGACAATTCCATCTCACGCGGTTATAATCTAAGTAGAAAAAGGGGCACTACCAGTAGACGGTTTGTCCCCCTACCGTGTTAAAGAAGTAACCGCAAGTCTGGGAAACGGGCGGTTACTTCTTTTTTGTATGATCTAAAATCTGTAGAACTACAGAAATGACCGCTGCAATGGCTGCTGTATAAGCAAATAACGCTTCATATGTAACCATCGTGCATCCCTCCTCCCCGTACAGATTGGAGGGAAAAGAAGTGTTCCCTCCTAAAAGAGAGGGACAACCGCCTACCGTTTGTGATAGTGCCAAAATCATAGTAACACACAATAGACACAATAGCAAGGCAGGACACACCAGCTCAGAGGTTTTCTCTGAGCTGGTGTTTGTATCCATACATGTTTATCTCACGATAATCAGGACAGCTTCCACCCCAGCGCCTCTGTGCGGACGTTGATGAGCGAAGCATAGATGCCGCCTTGCTTCATAAGCTGCTCATGCGTGCCGCGCTGGGCAATGCGTCCCTGATTCATTACAATGATCTGGTCTGCATTGCGCACGGTTTTGAGCCGATGGGCAATCATAATAATGGTCTTGTCTCTCGTCAGCTCCTCCATCGCATGTTGAATCAGCTGTTCATTTTCCGGATCAATGTTAGAGGTCGCTTCATCCAGAATAACAATCGGCGCATCCTTAATCATCGCGCGCGCAATGGAAATGCGCTGCTTTTCGCCGCCGGACAACGCCGCACCGTTCTCTCCGATGACCGTGTTGTACTGATCCGGCAGCTGCATGATAAAATCATGGCAGCACGCACGCTTTGCCGCGTCAATCATTTCCTTGTCCGTCGCATCCGGCTTTCCAAAGCGAATGTTATTGGCAATCGTGTCGTTGAACAAATAGACGTTCTGGAACACAACACTGATGTTTTCCAGCATCTGATCGGTATTATATTGACGAATATCCTTGCCGCCGATGGAAATCGAACCGCTGTCCACATCCCAGAATCGGCAAATCAAATTGCACAGGGTAGTTTTGCCGCTGCCGGAATATCCGACAATCGCCGTCGAGGTCTTTTGCGGAATGGTCAGCGATACATGGTCAATCACATTTTTCTTCTCATAGGAGAAACAAATATCGTTCACTGCAATATCGCAGGTTTCTCCGGTGAACGTCTCGCCGCCGTTTTCCAGCTGCGGCGGATTTCCGCTCTCCTCAATTTCACCCAGTGCCGTGTCTACATTCTGCAAAATTGCAATCATGCTGCCTGCCAGCTGGAGCTGGTTGAAGATGACAAACAGCCAAATGACTGCCAAAGCAGATTTTTCGACAGCAATTTGTCCATTGAGCCCCATCACCACCGCAACATACATCGCCAGCACCGAGCCGCATTTCAAAACAATCTGCGAAACCACGGTGTACGGCATGACCTTTTTCTCATACGATGTCTCTGCCGCGCGGCTTTCATTGAGTACCTGCTTCATACGCACTTCGGCGCGATTATTGTCGTCCTGAAACGAGCGAATGATGACAATGCCCTGAATGTATTCCAATACGCCCTCAATGAGCTTGGTCACAGCCTGCTGCTTGCGCGGGGCTTCGTTTTGCGTCGCGCGGAACATGCCCTGCACAATGACACAGTAAAGCACGGCAGAAATCACCATAATCAGACCGATTTTCCACTGAAAGCACAAAAATCCGACGAGAAGAACCGCTGTGTACAAAATGCCCTGCAGGACATTGCTCAAAATAGACGGCACGGTGTTCTCGATCATATACAGCTTCGAGGATACCGCCGCGGTAATTTTGCCTAGGCTGCTGTCGTTAAAATATCCCATCGCCGCATGGCGCAGCTTGTTGCCAATGTCAATTCGCTTGTCTGCCGCCATGTATAGGCCGGCGCGCATCTGCTTGATGTTAGACTGCGCGTGCATGACAATACAACCGGCGATGCTAATCAGCATGACCCCAAATGCCTGCATCGGAATATTTCCCTCTGCATGAGTCGCTACCGCACGCAGAACCAGATATACCGCCAAAAACTGAAGCAGCTCAAAGGCGGAATACAGCAAGCCGTACACGACCGACTTTCTAATATACGGCTGTTCTTTCTCTGACAGGCAGTATAGCTTTTTTAGAATGTCTATCATGGTTATTCCTCCATCTCCTCGCTGCGCACACCGACATGGGAATCCCACATGTGCCGGTACAGCGCACTTTCCTGATACAGTCGGGCATGCGTGCCGCACGCCTCCACCTGTCCGTCGTGAATTAAGGCAATCTGATCCGCATCCGCGATGGTAGACAACCGGTGCGCAATGATAATCAAGGTCTTGCCCGCAACCAGACGAGAAATCGACCGCTGCAATACCGCTTCATTTTCTGGGTCCGTGAACGACGTCGCTTCATCCAAAATGACAATCGGCGCATTTTTCAGCATGGCGCGCACAATGGTGATTCTCTGCCGCTCACCGCCGGACAGATGGCCGCCCTTGTCACCGACCATCGTCTGATAGCCGTGCTCCAGCTGTTCGATAAATGCATGACAGCCGCATGCCTTTGCCGCATTTTTTACATCCTCATCCGTCGCACCCTTTCTGCCAATGCGGATATTTTCCATGACCGTATCATTAAACAGAAAGCTGTCCTGCGAGACATAGGCAATGCTTTGGTTGAGATTTTCCTGTGACAGCTGCCGCAGCGGTACACCACCAATAGATATTTCTCCGGCATTGACATCCCAGAATCCGGCAATCAATTTTGCAATCGTGGATTTACCGCTGCCCGACGGGCCAACCAGTGCCGTCACTTTGTTCGGCTTCATGGTCAGATTGATGCCCTTGAGGATCATCGCGCTGTCCTCCGCATTCTGATAGCGGAAGCTGACGTTTTTCAGCACGACTTCATGGCTCGTGAGCGGTGCGCTCGTCTCCGGGCGAACCAGCTCCGGTGCCTCCAGTACAGCCGCGATCTTGTCAAACTCCGCCTCCATCTTGGTTGTTGTCTCGAACATAAACATCGCTTTAATCATCGGTGTCATGAGGCCAATCGCCAAAATGATAAACGTCAGCAGTACTTCTACCGAAATGCTGTCCTTGTGCCAGAAGTAATATCCCATCGGCAGAATGGTCAGCATGGTAGAGTGCAAAATGCAAATGGCACCGGACAAAAATCCCTGTGCGCCCTTTTGCCACTCATAGCCAAATTTGGCGTTATTATACACGGCGTTGGAATACTTGGCATAGGAGTCCGCCGAACGGTTGAACGCTTTGATGACCTCAATGCCATTGACATACTCGATGACTGCATCGTTTACGGCATCTTTTGCCGCATAGAACTTGCGGCACTTTTCGTCAAAGCCGCGCATCATGCCGACACAGCACAGCACAACCGCCGGAAGCGTCAGGAACATAATCAGCGTCATCTGCCAGCTGACGATAAACAGATACACGAGCAGCACCAGCGGAACCAGCAGATTGGCGGTCAGCTCCGGAATATAATGGGCAAGATACTGCTCCAAGCCGTCTACATTGTCAACAATGGTGTTTTTCAGAGTGCCGGTCGGCGTTTCCTGAATATATCCCAGCGGCACCCGCTTCATCTTTTCGATGAGCGCACAGCGAATTTCATAGAGTACGTCAAATGTCGCCTTATGCGATGCCCATGTCGAAAGCGTTGTGAGAAGCGCACGTGCGATATACGCCGCCACGGCAATGCCAAGCGGCAGCACATATGCATGCAGATCGTTCTGCCCCTCATACATCATGCAGATGACCCGAACGCCGACAAAGTACGGAACCATTTCCGCGGCAACGCCCAACAGCGACAGAATGACGGACAGGATAAAGCCCTGCTTTCGCGCTCCGATAAAGGTATAGATAGACAGTTTTTTCTGTTTCACCGGTTATTCCTCCTTGCGGCATGTGCCGACGGCAACGTTTTCCTGTTGTTCGTGCAGCTTTTCCGCAACCAGCTTGCTCATATCGCCAATCGTGGTATGCTGAATCATGCCGGAGAAATCAAAGTCGATGCTGTATTGGTTCTGAATCGCCTCAACTACCATCATGGCGGTCAGCGAATTGCCGCCGATGCTGAAGAACTCGGTGGACGCATTCAGCTCCTCCGGCTCCTCGATATCCAGGACGTCCGCCACAATGTCTCTGATTTCGATTTCCAAATCACTCATGTCAATACCTCCTAAAACAGCCCGCAGGCTCTTACAATTTTACCATAGATATTTTTGGGAAACTCCTTCGTCCGCACCGTGATGTCCATGACGCGGGAATAAAACGGCAGCCTTTGGTTGGTCTGATTGACCGCCTCCAGCACGGCCGCCTCGCGCCCTGCCGCATCTTTTTCCAGCACGGCATCCGTCGGATAAATCTCCGCGAGAATATGGTCGTTTTTTTCCGACACGCACACCTCGCGGACACTCTCGCTTTCTCTGAGCAGCTGCTCGATGTACTCCGGAGAAATATTTTCTCCGCTGCTTAGCACAATCAAATTCTTTTTTCGTCCGGTCAAATACAGCGCGCCTTTTTCATCGAACCGCCCCAGATCTCCGGTTTTTAGCCAGCGATCAGAAAGCATTTCTGCCGTCGCATCCGCATCTTTGTAATAGCCAAGCATGACGGAGGGAGAGCGAATCCATATCTCACCGTCCACCAGCTTGATCTGTGTATGCTGCATCGGCTCGCCGATCGACGCGGCCTGCGCCGGATTCTGCAGCAAATTCACCGTAGCCATCGGTGCATTTTCCGTCATGCCGTAGCCCGGCCGTACCGTAATGCCATAGTCCAGCATAGCGCGCACCGTGTCCGCGTTGGACGCCGCACCGCCGACGCCAATATACCGCAGGTTGTGCCCGAACAGCTTTTCCGCCGCCTCTCGTTTGGACAGCTGCGGGAACCGCTTTTGCATCCCGCGCAGCCGCTGATACAAAAATTCCAGCATCATCGGAATCAATACCGTAAAGGTCGGCTGATAGCGCTGCATATTTTTGAGCAAGTCCAAATGCGACGTCGCAATCAGCATATCTCCGCCATTAAAAAACGGGGCGAGTGTGCACTGGGTCATGCCAAAGGCGTGCGCCACCGGCAGAACACTCAGAAAGCTCTGATCCGCTGTATAGTCACAAATGGAAATCGTGTCCACAATATTGCTGACAATATTGGTCTGACTGAGCATCACGCATTTCGCCTGCCCCGTCGTGCCTGATGTAAATACCATCGTGCACAGCGCATCCGACTGTGCCGCGCCCTCATATCCGAGTATATCTTCGGTCGATTGGTCTTGTACGGCCTGTGCCAGCGAAACCACCTGGCAGCCCTGCTCGCACAGCGCACAAGTCAGCGTCTCCTGCATGGTATCATATACCACGCACGTGACGTCCGCCCGCTTGACATAGCTGACAATCGTTTCCTGCGGCAGCCGCCTATCCAACAAAACCGCTACATTGCCCGAAATCACGATTCCCAAGTACGCGGAAATCCAGTCCGTAGAGGAATCCAAGTACACGCCCACGTGCTTAACGCGGTCGTTTTTCAGCCATCGTGCAACCTGCACCGCTTTTTCGATAATCTCCCGTCTGGTTTTGGCGAGATAGGTATTGCCAACGGCATCTCGCACCAGGTATTTCGGGTGTTCGCCCTCGTTCTCATACTGCTTTCGCGTCAGTTCCCAAAAGGTTTTCACTGCAAGTTCCTCCCATGTCCTCGATCATCTCTGCCAGCCTCTTGATATTGGTGCAGTTCATCACGCGCTCAAAGCTGACATCCATGCCAAAGGTTTTGCTCAGATCCGAGGTGATTTTTAAAATAGATACGGAATCCATGCCGATCTGCAAAAAGCTGTCATCCATGCCGAAATCATCGTAGCCAAGATTCTTTTGGAACAGGGCAAACACGGTTTTCTGCATCTCGGTCTCCGGCTGTGTTTTGGACTGCACATTGTACGCCAAAAACAGGGTCTGCAGCTGTTTTCGGTCTATTTTTCCGTTTGCCGTCAGCGGAATATCATCCACCGGCACATAAAACGTCGGCACCATATATGCCGTCAGCCGGTTCTTGGCCTCCTGCCGCAGCTGCTTCCACTCGTCCTCTCTTAGCTCATGCTCTCCGACAATGAACGCCGCCAGCTGTTTGCGCCCGCGCAGCTCTACCGGCTCCGCGACCGCCTGCTTGACAAACGGCAGCTGTCCCAGAACGCTTTCGATTTCGCCCTTTTCAATGCGGAAGCCATTGACCTTGACCTGTCCATCCATGCGCCCCAGAATTTCAATCCAGCCCTCCGGGCAGTACCGTCCGAAATCTCCGGTGTGGTAGATGCGTCCGAGCGTCGGATGCTGCTTAAACTGCCGCGCCGTGATTTCCGGCTGGTTCAGATACCCCTCTGCCACGCCGTCACCGCCAATGACAATTTCGCCGATGACATTCCACGGGCAAATGCGGTCGTTGGCATCCAGCACATAGCACTGCTGGTTATCCAGCGGGTATCCATACGGAATGCGGCTGTGCTCTCCCACGGTGTGCACAGGATAATAAATCGACCAAATCGCGCCTTCTGTCGCGCCGCCCAGACTGTACAACGCCGCGTGCGGCAGTTTTTCCCGAATTTCTCGCGCCAATGTCGGAGAAATCCAGTCGCCGCTCAGCAGTATCGTGCGCAGCGATGCGAGATTTTTTCCGCCCGTGACATCCATGAGCAGCTGCATGATCGCCGGAACCGAGTTCCACAGCGTGATGTGATGCCGCTGCACGAGCTGTGCCATGTGCAGGATGTCGTGCAGATCTGGAACCATGACCAACTCTGCGCCTGCCGCCAGCGTACCAAAGATGTCATATACCGACAGATCAAAGCACATCGAGGAGATGCCGAGCACCTTGTCCGTCTCATCGACGCCAAACCGCCGGTTGATGCTCAACAGCGTATTGGATGCCTCATGGTGTGTAATGACGACGCCTTTCGGATTTCCTGTGCTGCCGGAGGTAAAGATGATGTACGCCATCTCCGATCCGTCCAGCTCCACCGGCTCCCGTGCAGCTGTGCTCTCTGCCGGTTTCCATTCGCGCAGATAGTGGGTGATATTTCCCTGTCTCACAATGTCGTCCTTGCGCTCCTGCGGGTAGGACGGATCAATCGGGACATAGGCCGCGCCCGCTTTGAGCACCGCCATCAACTGAACAACCGTTTCTTTTCTGCGCCAGCCTTCCACCGCAACCAACGTTCCTTTTTTCACGCCGTCCCGCTGCAATGCCGCCGCCAGCGCATCCGACATCCGATCCAGCTGCACATAGGTCAGCGTTCCGGTTTCGTCCGTCACCGCCGGACGGTCTGGGAAGCGCGCGGCGGCCTGCTGAAACAGCACATGCATCGGCTTTACCGGCAGGTCCGCCTGTGTCGCATTGTAATGCGCAATCTGCTGCATCAGCGCTTCACTCACCGGACGCAGATACGGGATTTCCTGTTCTCCCTCTGCGAGCTGCTCCACCAACGCGCGGAACATCGCAAACATTTCGGTAATCTGTCTGCGGTCAAATTTGTGTACCAGATAGTCCCATGTCAACATCAGTCCGTCCTCTGTCTCCATCAGCTGGAAGTCCAGATAGACTTGCGGCGTCTGGCTGACGCTGTATTGTACCGTGCCGAGATATTGGTCAAAATCCTCAGTGTACCGCATGCCAATCATGCTGGTAAACACAACCGGATACAGTGCCTGCTCTCCGCGAACGCGGCCAATTTCCTGCTCCACCAGCACACCGTCAAACGCGCGATGCTGATAGTCTTTGAGAAATTGTGCCTGCACCTGCTGTGCCTTATCCCAAAAGCTCTCATTTTCTTTTCCTGCCGGAATTTCCAGCAGCAGCAGCGAGGTGAAGTCGCCCAGCGTCCGCAGCAGCTTTCCGGCAAAGCTGGTTCGATTGGTCAGTGTGACATTCAAACAAAAGTCTTTTCCCGGTGCGTAATGCCCCAGCACAGCGGCATAGGCCGTGAGGAAGAAATTCGATGCCGTAATCTGCCGCTTACCAAACTGCGCCTGTAAGTGTTCCCAGCAGCTTTTGCTCATGTTCCATGTCAGACGCTCAAACTGCGGCTTGTCGCTGTCCGTTGCAGCATACGGCAGATCCGGCGGCGGCGCGATACGCTCTAATCGCTGTTCCCAGTACTGCCGATCACCAGCGTATTTTTTCTTGCTCTTTTTGACCTCGGATTTGAGGACATAGTCTCGAAACGACATCGGCAGCGCGTCCTCTGTCGCCTCTGGATTGCGGTAATATTCCATGCATTCGCGCAGCAACAGGCGCAGGCTGCTGCCGTCCGCAATCATCAGGTCAAAGCTGTAAAACAGATAGGTCTCTGTCTCCGACAACCGAATGGCCTCCACCGCGAACATCGGCCACGCGCCAACCGCAAAGATTTTATGCGACAGCTCCTGCCGCCGCTGTAAAATCAGAGCCTTCTTTTCCTGTTCTGATGCCCCCGACATATTATATGTTGGGATCTGATAGGACGGAATCGGATTCAGCTCGCACTGATAGCCGCCCGGATAAATGACCGTGTGCAGCATCGGATGGCGGCGAATCGCCTTGTTGAGCGCCGTCTCATAGCGATGAATATCCACGTGATTTTGAAATTCAAAATAGACATGCGTCGATACACCGCCGGAGGAAAACGCCGCATTGCGCCCGAGCAAATAGCTCCGCTGAATATCCGTCAGCGGATACCCACCGGTCTTTTCCGCATACGCCGCCAGTGCCTTTCGATACTGCTCACACAGAAAATCCGTATACGCATCCAAATCCTTTTCAAAATAGAAGTGATCGCCTGGGAAAGTCTGCATCACGACGTCTTTGCCGACCGCCGTTTTCCAGTCTTCAACCTGTCCGATCCGGTACGCAAGGTCCTCTTGTCCATACGTCGCCACGATATAAGACGGAAGCAGCTCCCCCTCATGGGCAAACCGATAGGTTCGCAGCGTAGCCAAATCCGCCTGTAAAATCGGCAGCAATTCGGTCTCAAAAATGCGGTTTTTCAGCACATTTTCCTCCGTGCCGCCGATGTCACGCAGATAAGCGATCATCTCTTCGTTTGACATGCCCACTTTCTGCTTGGCCGCCACATACGGAGAGGCCGCGCCGGAGAGTATCGTCATCACAGGGGCATTGTGATGCACTTTCTGCATCTGATATGCCGTCTCAATCGCCGCATACGCACCCATGCTGTGTCCGAACAAGCAATACGGTTCCGACGGGCCGAGCATACCGGCAATCTCCTCGCTCATGCTGTGCGTCAGCTCGTCAAACGTCGAATAAAACGGCTGCCCATATTTTTTTCCTCGTCCGGCATATTCCAGCGCAATCAAGGTGATGCCGTCATTCGACTTTTTCGCCATCATATCTGCCATCGCGTCGTACCGCATGGCAAATCCACCCGCGTGCACCAAACAAAACATCTTCATTTTGCTGGCTCCTTTCCTGTTTAGATGTCCAAAATATCTATATCCTCCAACACATCGTCGGTCTGGTTTTCTTCCTTTTGTTCTGCAAATATTTCTTTCACCAAGCGCGCAACCGTCGGCGCATTCAAGATATCCGTCGCGTGAATGGTGCGCCCGAAGGCATCTGCAATCATGGCGAGCAGGCGCGGAATCTGCGCCGATGAGCCGCCGGAAAAAAAGAAATTATCCTGCTCTGTCAGCTGCGTGTTGTGAAGAACCGTCTGCCACAGCGCAAGCATTTTTTCTATGTGTTGCTTGTGCTCTTGGAACTCGTTTGCGCACGGCTGCATCTCCGGTTCGCGGTACGGGGTCAGCGCACCGCTCTCCAGCAGCTGCCGCAGCGTCTTGCGCCGGATTTTGCCGACGCTCGTCCGTGGGATTTGCTCCGGCGAGACGAACATCAGGACATCATAGCTGAATCCGAAATGCGCAATCAGTACCCGGTGCAGCTGCTCGCTGCACGCCGCCTGATTTTGTGGATCGCAAACGGCAAAGACCGCCAGTTTATCTCTTCCGCTGTGCGTATCCGGCAGCACCACGCAAACGACCTTCGCACAATCGCCTGACAGCTCTTGTAAGACGCACGCTTCCATCTCTGCGCAGGAAATATTGCGTCCGTTTCGGATAAAAATATCCTTTTGCCGTCCCACAATGACAAACGTGTCACCCTGCACAAAAATCTCGTCACCGGAGTGCAGCCATCCATCCGCGTCACAGCACATCTCATCGCATCCGCCGACATAGGTTTGTGCAACCGTGTCGCCGCGCACCAGCAGTTCTCCATATCCATCTTCCCGATACTGCACGCCGACTTCAACGCCTGCAATCGGTTCACCGGTCGAGCAGATGCTGCCGACAGACGCGTTATGTTTCCATCCCCGCGAGGTCAGCATATATCCTGCGGTCTCGGTCATGCCCCAGCCGACGTGAATCGCATCATCTTGCAGACCAAACGGCGCCCACTGCTGGACAAAGTGCTCGCATGCCGTCCTCGTCACGGTCTCGCCTGCGCTGAACAGGCAGCGAATGCGAGAGAGATCGAGAGGACGCGGCGGTTTAATGTTAGCGTCAGTTAATTCATAAGCAAAATTCGGCGCCCAACTGATCGTCACCTGATATGCACTTGCCAGCTGCATCCACTGCGCCGGTTCGGAAAGAATTCTGTTCGTGGAAATCTGAATTTGCGCACTCTGCATATATACCGGCAGCAAATGCGCCTGCACCATAGCGGCAGAGTGATCCAGCGGCATCCAATTCAAGAAAATATCTTCATCCGTGAACGGAAACGCGGCCGCATGTCCGGCAAGGTTTGCCCGCAGCATTCGCTCGGTAATCGGAACACCCTTTGGCTGTCCCGTGCTGCCGGAGGTAAACAGAATCATCATCACATGATCGTCGTCCAGCGGCTGCGCGTTCCATGCCTGCGCAGGCTGCGCCGTCAACTGCTCCGACGTTACGATCGGCACACTGCCTACTTGCTCCAACCAATCGGTTATCATCACCTTGGGCTGCGCGATGCGCTGGATACTGGCAATTCTGCTCCGCGTCTCCTCCTTCGGTCTGCCGAACGCCGTGCGCTCAATGGGAATCGCCGCCGCGCCGCTGAGCACGACACCCCAGAAGGCAGTCAAAAAGCTCGCTCTGTTGCACACGGAGACACACACACTGTCCCCGCAGCCGATGCCCATCGCCTGCAAATTTGCCGCCGCTTTTTCGGCGTTTTCCCGCAGCTCACGATAGGTCATCTCAACACAATCCTGTGGTTCGGACAAACAAATCAGCGTTCGTTCCTGCCACGCGCCCTCTCGCAGCAGCAGATCTCTGGCAAAGCGAATCGCACTCGGCGGTGTCGGTTTGCCTCGTCGCAGCACCACGGTCTGGCTCTCGCTCATTCGTTCTCTCCTCCCACGTAATAGACTTCATTGCCGCGTTGTTCCGGTGCCGTTCCCGGTGCCGTCGGCCATCCGATTGCCATCATTGCCCACACAATATGGTTGCGTGGAATATGATATTCCTCCAGCTTCGCACGAATGGTCTGCTCGTCGCACAGCGTCATCAACGCATTGAGCCACACGCTGCCCAAGCCCAGCGACGTCGCCGCCAGCATGATATTCTCTGCCGACACCGCGGCATCCTGAATGCCATCCTGATTGCGCCGATCGTTAGAGATCAAAATCAACAGCGGCGGATTCTCAAATCCGTTAAGCGGCAAGTTGTTCTTTGCCGTTGCCTCGTGTATTACCTGTTTGAATGCCGCGATTTCTCCAGCATCCTGTATAACTGTAAACCGGCGCGTCTTGAGATTTTTGCCGGACGGCGCGGCCTTGGCGCATTCCACCAGCACAGAAACCATCTGCGCAGGCACGGCTTTGTCCTGAAACTTCCGAATACTCCGGCGCTGAAAAATGGTCTCAATGGTCTCATTCGTGCTGCTCTGTATTTCCCAGTCGCACTTGAGCGCTTTGCGGTCAGGCTTTCCCATAGCATTGCGCGGAATCGCGGACAAGCTGATGTATTCCTGCGGCACTTTGTGCTGCGGCAGCTCTCGGCTCAAATACATTTTCAGCTCGTCTGCCGAAACCGGATGATTTGCATCCTTTGCCACATAAAATAGAGCGGGAACCTGTCCCATGCTGCCCTTTTTATCCTCTACACCGAGCACCATGCACTCAGTAAGCCATCCGGATTGCATCACCTGTTCTTCAATTTCGCGCGGCGCAACCTTTTCGCCGCCGACATTGATGATGTCATCCGCTCGGCCGACCATGTACAAATATCCATCCGCATCACGCCAAACCAGATCATTGACCAGCATCCAGCCGTCGCGCAGGGTTTCTCGCGTCAGCTCCTCCTGTCCGTAATAGCCGGACATCTGCATACCGCCGCGCAGCGCGAGCCGTCCGACGGTATCCGGGCCAACGCCGTCCATTAGCTCTCCGTTCGCACCCACAATACCGACCTCAATACCGTCTAATGGCCGTCCGGCAGAGGTAATTTTGTCTGTCCGTTTGCTGACAGGGAGAAACAGGCAGCCGCCGCTCTCCGAGGAACCCCACGTGTTGTGAATCTCCGTGTTGGGCAGCAGGTCTAACAGCCGCTTGCGCAGCGGAACCGATACGGCTCCCGCGCTGAATTCGATATACCGCAAGCCGCCAAACATGCGCTTCACCTGCTCCTCTCCTACCGCGTGCAGCATGGTCTCCATCGCAACACTGACGCTGATTGCCGCGGTGCAGTGGAACCGCCGGATGTTTTCCGCCGTCTCTTTGACGGAAACAGCGCTATTTTGCAGCACGACTGTCGCACCAACTGCAAACGCGGAACGCAGCACGCGCAGAGCAAATGAGTGATTGAGCGGCAGGGGGATGAGCACGACATCGCTCTCTCGCATTCCGATGCCGTCTCTGGTATTTTTGATATTGCACCATAGAGCACCTGCCGTGTGCATGGCTCCCTTGGGGCGTCCGGTCGATCCCGTTGTGAAAATCAGCTCCAACAGCGTCGTCTCGTCAACCGGTGCAGCTTCTCCCAGCGGCGCCTGTACCATGGCGCATTCCATATCGTGGTATGGTACCGCTGTTACGCAAAAGTCCCGCACCGCCGATGCATGTAAATACAGGCGCGCGCCCGTCAGCTCGGTGATATAGTCCAGCACATGGCGTTTTTCTGCCCGCGCTACCGGAATCGTTACAGCACCGACTGCCTGTACCGCGAGAAATGCCGCGACAAAAATTGGCTTCGGTACCGCCTCCAGCATCACGCGGTCTCCCGGCTGCAAACCCATGCTGCGCAGCAGCGCGGTCATGCGCGCTGCGCTCTCATACAGCTTTCCATAGGTCAGGCATTCGCCGCGATAGATGACAGCCGGATGCTCCGGCCGGCTCTCTGCCTGCCGTCTTACCAGCTGAACCAGCGTATTCATATCTAGCCATCCCCCTTACGATGCAGTCTCCAAAATACGATGCGCGAGCTTTTCAATGGTCTCGTTCTCGTAAATCTCATAAATATCAAAGTCAATGCCAAATTGCTGGTCAATCGGGTCCGCCATCATCTCAATGAGCAGCGAATTTCCGCCCAAATAAAAGAAGTCCTCGTCGTAAGCAATGCTATCCGAGAAATTCAAAATTTTCATCCAGAGCTTTTCCAAAAACTGCTCAACTTGAATCAGTTTTCCGTCTCCGTTTATCGGCGGCTCCGGTTTCATCTGCTCGTTCTGTGCCGATGCCTGTGCGAGATGCGGCATTTTGATTGGCTGCGCCAAATGCGGCAGCTGAATCGGCTCAGCTGGCGACGGAGCAGCCGGTGCCGATGTCGGCGGCACAACGCTCGGCGTCACGCCGGAAACGCGCTCCGCCTGCTTTTTTTCCGGTGTGATCCAGTGGCTGCACTTCTCAAACGCGTAGCCGGGCAGGCACACGCGCGGCTGCTTTTCCTGATAGAATGCCTCCCAGTCGATGGATTTGCCGTTGTTGTACCAATCGACAAATAATCCTGCCATCTCGCGCGGACGCGCCACAGACAAGACCTGTACGCCCTCCAGGCAAACCAACTGGCGCAGAGCGCCCTTATGTCCAAAATCGACAACCAATAAATTATTATCTTTTGCTAACTTTTCCAGCTGCTTGACCACTTTTGTATAATCATTGTCCGTCTGGTTTGCAGCCGCCTGCAAATCCTCTATGCTCCGGCGTCCCGCGGCATACTGTACCACCGCCTTGCCGGCTTTGTCTGCCAGAACGTAATCCGGGGTCATGCCGCACGCAGTGAAATACCGATAGGCCGCGCACTTAAACGTCAGATCCGGTATACCAGTCTCCTTCCAGAACGAGCGCATACCGGGAAACAGTGTCTCATACGCCCCGCACTGCGCCTGCTCACAGTCCTCCTGTTTGAGCACAAATACAAGTTTCTTGGGCTGCGGCTCCGTTGTCGGGCGCATCATATCCAGCCGTTCCAGCAAATCCTGTTTGCTGTCGCAATAGACCAGCCGACGCACAGCACCGTCGTCGCGCGCTGTGTTCATTGTGTACACGGCGGCCGCGTAATCGGTCTTGCCGTCACGAAGCGCCTGCGCAAACCGCTCGCTGTTGCCATAGAAGGATTCCTCACTCTGGGCGCTCAGTTTGACGAGGCTCGGCGCGTCATCGCGCTCCTGTACCTGCTTGTTGGCATAGTTTTCTACCAAAACATGGACGTTGGTTCCGCTGATTCCGAAACCGTCAATACCGGCAACCCGATGGCTGCCCGGTGAAAAATGTCGGGTTTCGGTCAGTGGAGCCAAACCCACCGAAGCGAAATCAATCAGGGCGTTCGCCTGCTGGAAGTTTGCCAGCGGATACGCCTCATCATAGCGGAAGCCCAGCAACACCTTTACCAGACTTGCCACACCGGCAGCTTCATACAAGTGTCCAATGTTGGTCTTGACCGCGCTGAGGTAAATTTCTTTTTTATCCAGCCCAGCGGCACGCAAATTTTCAAATAGCGCTTCTGCTTCGACAGAATCACCGATTTTGTTTCCAATGCCGTGCGCTTCAATCTCTGTGAGCTCCGGATTGCCGCTGTCGCGCCATGCCCGTTCAATGACCTGTCTCTGCGCCTCCGGACTCGGCATCGTCACCTTGCTGCACCGCGCGCCGTCACCGTTGACCGCGCCGGAGGTCAGCACGCCATAAATAAAATCCCCGTCGCGCTCTGCATCTTTTAATCGCTTGAGCAAAACAAAGGCAGCGCCTTCTCCTGCGCTCGTGCCGTCTGCCTGCTCATCGAATGCCTTACTACGGTACTCTGGAGACAATAAACCCATAGTCTGATATTTCTGTTTTTTCTTATCTTCGATGTCTGTGAACAAAGAAATGCCTCCGACCAGCGCATACTCCCATTCCTCCGTCATCAGCTTCATGCACGCATCGTGAATCGCTGCCAGCGAGGACGAGCAGCCCGCGTCATACATCGCATTGGCCGCCCGCAGATCGAGAAAATATGCAATCTTTCCACAGATCATCAGTTTCATATTGCCCAGCACCGACAGAGACGTCGATGCGGCGCGCTCTTTGTTGTACGCGATTTCCGAGCTGGAAACCAACACGCCGCAATTTTTTCCGCGGAACTGCTCTAACGA
>ENA-UONX01002042-UONX01002042.1-human-gut-metagenome-genome-assembly--contig:-P74old-NODE-2042-length-15846-cov-38.537965_pt1 | contig 15846 bp, 14 predicted proteins | sample MGYA00242466_ERZ724013 | MGnify/ENA metagenome assembly ERZ724013 | reverse complement strand
ACGGTCCAGCCGCTCGACGAGGACCGGTTGGGCTACTACAGCGCTGCTTCCCGGCAAATCGTGCTCTCCCGGTCTGTGCTGGAAAGCGGGACTGCCCAGGAGACCATGGACACCATCGCCCACGAGGCGTTTCATGTGCAGCAGGCTTATGTGGTGGAAAACATCGACTGGGACGATGCCGCGACCCAGGCGGCCTACTACGACCAGGCCAGACGATGGCTGCGGAACGATCAGAATGGGTACGTCTCGGGCGAGGAGGACATCCTGAGCTATTACTTCCAGCCGGTGGAGGTCGATGCCAGAGCCTATGCAGCGGAAGAGACCGAGCGCCTGCAGGGGCTGATCGACAAAGAGCTGCAGAAAGAGACCTGACAAGAAAAGCAGAGCATCCCGCAGAAGGGGAGCGCTCTGCTTTTTCAATATTCCCGAAACGCCGGTTCTGCGGTATAATGGAGCCGGATGGACCGGCCTGCCGTGTCGGACGCGGACCGGAAACGAAAGGAGCTCTTGTTTATGGAAAAAACGCTGCGCAGCTGCGCGGATCAGATCGTGGAAGCCAGCATCCGGGCGGTGCTGCCGGACGAGGCGGTCCGTCGTGCGCTGAAGGATTTTCACCCGGAAGGGCGCACGGTGCTGGTGGCCGCCGGAAAAGCCGCATGGCAGATGGCACATGCTGCCGTTGCCGTGCTGGGGCATGTGGACGGCGGTGTGGTCGTGACCAAATACGATCATGTAAAAGGGAAGATCCCCGGTGTGACCTGCTGCGAGGCAGGCCACCCGGTGCCGGACGCCAACAGCTTTGCCTCCACCCAGAAGGCGCTGGAGCTGGTGCAGGGCCTGCAGCCAGAGGACACGGTGCTGTTCCTGCTTTCCGGCGGCGGAAGTGCACTGTTTGAAAAGCCGCTCATCCCTGCAGAGGAGCTGCAGGACATTACGTCCCAGCTGCTGGCCAGCGGCGCGGACATCGTGGAGATGAACACCATCCGCAAGCGTCTGTCCGGCGTCAAGGGCGGGCGGTTCGCGCAGGCTTGCGCCCCGGCACAGGTGTTCAGCATCGTCCTCAGCGACATTCTGGGCGACCCGCTGGATATGATCGCCAGCGGCCCGGCGGTGCCGGACACCTCCACCTGCGGGCAGGCGATCGCCATTGCTGAGAAATACCACCTGCGCCTGTCGACCACGGCACAGGAGCTGCTGCGGCAGGAGACCCCCAAGGCTCTGACCAACGTGACCACCCGCATCACCGGCAGTGTGCGGGAGCTGTGCACGGCAGCCGCTGCGGCCTGCCGTGCGCTGGGGTATGAGCCGGTGCTTCTCACCGACCGGCTCTGCTGCGAGGCGCGGGAGGCGGGCAGCTTCCTTGGTTCGGTGGTCCGCACCCATGCGGGCGGAGGCCGGAAGCTGGCTTACATTGCAGGCGGCGAGACCGTGGTGCACCTGACCGGAAAGGGCCTGGGCGGGCGCAACCAGGAGCTGGCCCTTGCGGCGGCTCCTGCGCTGGCCGGGCTGAAACACTGCTGTGTGTTCTCGGTGGGCAGCGACGGCACCGACGGCCCCACCGATGCCGCCGGCGGCTATGTGGACGGCGAGACGGAAGCCGCCCTTCGCGCAGCCGGGCGGGACGTGTACCGCACCCTCGCCGACAACGACGCCTACCATGCTTTGCAGGCGGTGGGCGGACTCATCCGCACAGGCGCTACCGGCACGAACGTCAACGACGTGGCCGTGGCGCTGGTGGAGTGAACACCGGGGTCACGCCTGGTTCCGCAGAGGCAGCTCCGGCAGAAGCGCCCGGTCTTTCGGCTTGCAGAGGATGTGATACTGCACCATCGTCTGAAAAAATAATCCGCACACCGTAAAAGAATAGAGACTTGATTCGCCGTTTCAGCTACGAAACGGCGAATTTTTTGTGAGAGAAAATACCCCCGGCACAAACAGAGCTCTGGGGTTGCTCTGTCTATGCCGGGGGGTATTTCAGGCGGCTTTTGTCATTTCTGTTTGCGTTTTCTGCCGGAGACCAGCAGGCCGATGAGCAAAAGCAGCAACAGCGGCACGGCCAGCAGCGGCGCAATGAGGATGGGCTCAATGCGGGTGGCGTCAGCTGCAACACGGATGCGCTTGAGGTTCTCCGGGGCGGTGACACGGTGGCCGCGCACCAGCAGCCGGTGGGTGTTGATGCCGTAGGGGGTGCAGGTCATCAGGGTGACATAGTCCTTGCCGTCTACCACCTTCAGTTCGTCCACCTCGGTGGGCAGCACGATGGAGATCTTGTCCACCTCGTAGGTCAGCTCCCGGTCCAGCACGGTGATGGTGAAGGTGTCGCCCACCTCCAGCCGGTCCAGATGGGTGAACAGCTTGGCGCTGGGCAGGCCGCGGTGTGCCGAGATCACCGCATGGGTGCTCTCGCCGCCCACCGGCAGACTGGTGCCTTCCAGATGGCCTGCGGCCACCTGCAGCACGGCGTCGCTGGTGCCGTGGTAGATGGGCAGCTCCACCCCGATGCGGGGAATGGTGATGTAGCCCATGATGCCGGTGCCGGTCACGTCCAGCGTGGTGCTGTAGGTGGAAAAGTGGTCGGCGTGGTACAGGGCATCCGGGTCGGCGGCGATCTCCTGATTGAAGACGTCGGCGGCATCAAAATAGGCCGTGTAGTCGGCGTCGGACAGGCCGTCCACCTGTTGGGCGTAGCTGTTCACAACCCTGGTCTGGTTGCGCTGGTTGATGTAATCGCTGATGGTAGGGTAGAGCATCACCGCAAGGCCCACAAAGAAAATGAGGACGAGCAGGATGGTGCCGGAGTGCTTTTTCATGGCAAGGCCCTCTGTGCTGTGAAAAAGGAGCGGAGGCGAGTTGGTCGCCCCCGCTCCGGGTGTTTTCAGGGATGGTTGCTTAGTTCTTGTGCTCCATGCGCTTCTTGGTGACCAGCAGCACGACTGCTGCCACCATCAGGCCGCCGCCGATGACATAGAACAGGGTGGTGCCCATGCCGCCGGTGCTGGGCAGCACAGTACCAGCGTTGTTCTTGACCACAACGCCGCCGTCTACATAGGTCTCACTTTCGATGGTGGCAGAAGCCATGGAACCATCGGTCAGGTTTACGGTTTCGGGGGTTACCAGCTTGTTGTAACCGTCCGGAGCCTTGGTTTCGGTCAGGGTATAGGTTTTGCCTGCCAGACCGTAAATGTTGACCTTGCCGTTCTTGACGGTAATGGTAGTAGTTGCATCCTTCTCGCCAGTCGTAGCCACACGATAGTTGCCGTTAGCGTCCTTTACGAAAGAGAGCTTGGTATTACCATCGGCCAGCTCAAACTCAGCACCGTCCAGCAGTTTGTTGGTGGTGCCGTCCACCTTCACCAGGTCGAACTGGTAGGACTTGGTGGTGACCTTGCTGGGAACAGTGTTCTGATGATTGCCGTAGCCCAGCTTGACCTCGTTGGTGTTGCCATCGCCATCAATGACAGCATCCTTATTCAGGGTGGCATTGTAGGTCACAAGGATAGTGGTACCCTTAGTGAGAGTGCTGACGTAGGTTTCAGGAAGCACCAGAGTGAAGCCGTTGGTGGTGGAGGTGAGTGTATAATCGGTGGTCACAACATCATTGGCGGTAACCTTGAGGGAACTGTTGTTGAAGGTCAGGCCCTTGCTCATGGTATCGGTGACAGTGTACGTCTGAGCACCGTCAGCAACCTTGATCTCGACCTTGTACTCTACGGTATCACCGATCTTGGCGTTGTTTTTGTCGCCCCAGTCACCGGTGCTTGTCTGGACTTCCTTCTTGATCTCCGGCTTTTCGTTCTTTTCCTTGATGGTGGCATTGGGATTGGTGGTATTCAGACCGCACAGAGCACCCAGAGAGCTGTCCACCAGGTAGTAGCCCAGGTCCAGGTTAGAGAAGGTGACGGTATCACCAGTTGCGGTTTCCTTAGTGCCAGAGATCTTCTTATCAGCTGCCCAGGCCAGAGCTGCCTTAGCAAATGCGGCAACAGTGGTGGAATCGTTTTCGTCAGCAGCCGTCCAAGTGGGGTGGTTCTGGCCGTCCAGGGTGATGTAGTTTCCACCGGCACCCGTCTTAAAGAAACCCTCCCAATCCGATTCTACGGTGTAGGAATAGGTATTGCTTTCAGCGTCGTAGCTGTCCAGGTTAAACAGCTTGTAGATGGTGTAGGTCTCACCACTTACAGTGCCGTCGATCTTGATGGAACCTTTGGTGGCATTGGTCACTGCAAAAGCAGGCACGGCCATAGCCAGCACCAGCGCTGCTGCCAGCAGGGCAGCAAACAGTTTTTTGAACGTCTTTTTCATGAGGGGGTGATTCGCTCCTTTCCAGATTGGGGAAATTTATGCACACAACATTGCTTCGGAGGCGGGACGCATTCGCCCGCTCCGCAGGCACAAATCAGAATACCGCAAAGCGGTTCAGCGGCCAGATGCGCAGGAATACCCGCCCCACGACCTGGCTTTTTTCCACGCAGCCGATCACGCTGCTGCGGCTGTCGATGGACACCGAGCGGTGGTCGCCCAGCACAAAATACCGGTTCTCCGGCACCTGATAGGGGAACCGGATGTCACATTCGCCCAGTGCCAGCTCGTCCACATAAGGCTCGTCCAGCACAGTGCCGTTCACGGTCACATGGCCGTCCTCGTCCATGGAGATCACGTCACCGGGCTGGCCGATCACACGCTTGAGCAGGAGCTTGTTCTGCCAATAAAAGCCGCACAGGTCGCCGGTTTTCATGCTGTCGGACTTGACCAGCAGCAGAATGTCCTTATCTTCCAGCGTGGGGTTCATGCTGTCGCCGGACACCTGCAGCACCGGCAGGAACAGGGTGGCCAGCAGCACCGCAACGGCTGCCACCACCACCAGCGCGTAGATCGTGCTGCGCAGCACCCGGGTGTAGCGGGAGCGGTAGGCCAGCCGCTCCCGTTCGGCCTTCACTTCCTCGGTGGAAGGAATGGCCGCGAATTTGATGTCGTGCTCTTTCATGTTGTGTGCTGACCCTCCGGCAGAAAGTCGATCTTCTGGTAGTTGTCCAGCACCTCGCTGGCACGGCGGTCGAACTCGGCCCAGCGCGCCCGGACCTCCTGCTCGGCCTTGGCGACCATCGCCTTGCAGTCGGCTTCGGTCTGTGCACGCTTGCGCTCGGCCTCGTCGGTCATGGCCCGGCAGGCTTCTTCGGTCTGCCGCTTCATGGCCTCGGCCTGTTCGCGGGCCTGCGCCAGGGTCAGCTGCGCGTCAGCCGGGCCGTCCGCCGCAGCGGCTGCGCGGACCGATGCAAGATATTCGTCCGCTGCGGCCTGTGCCGCCTCGAAGACTTTATTCAGTTCCAGTGCCGCCTGCGCGATGGAACCGGCGTTCTGGATGTGGAGCTGCCGGTCCTCCAGCTGCGCGGTCAGCGCCGCGTTTTCGGCTTTGAGCTGGTCTTCACTCTGCTTGAGCGCAAAGATGATCTCGACCAGCTCGGTGCGGCTCATGTGCCGCAGCTCACGATCTGGCATAGTGATGTGTCTCCCTGTGATTCTTCGGCACGGCATCTGCACTGCAAAAATCGGTTTTTGCGACACCGGATAGATACATGGATTTTTAGGTCGCCTGCCGGAAGAACTGATATATCAATTTACGACCTGCCTTCGCAGATTTAGACTTGTCGTATCAAGTCATATGATAGCACAAAAGAAAGTATTTGTATAGGAAAAATCCATATATTTTACATCATTTAATCGAAAAAGATATACTTTTATCGAAAAAAGCGGAAACGCTCATGCCGTTTGTAAAATATGCACAAAACGGGCAGCCGAACGGCAGCGGGCAACAAAAAAGAGCCGCCCCCGGCTGGGGACAGATCTCAGAGAATGCTTATGAAAAGAGCAGGCTTAGGCCTTTGCGAAGCCCTTCAGCAGATCGTTCAGGCTCAGGAAGGACTGATAGATCACGTTGACGTTGTTGATGATGGAGCTTGCGCCGGAGAAGATGCGGGCGATGTAGTTGAACACCTTACCAACATTCAGGAAGTTGTTGTAAGCGTCGCTGGCACCACCGTCCAGGTAGACCATTTCTTCTTCATCAACGACAGCGTAAGAAGCGGGCAGTTTCATAGTAGACATAATAGTATCCCTTTCCATTTTTAAAAATTAAAATTAAATTTTAAAATCAGCTGTGGGTGAGATCAGAGCAGCGAAGCGATGGCCAGCGTGCCGAACAGCACACCCGCCACAACAAAGCCGCCCAGATGATCCAGGATCTCCGGGCTCTGCACAGGCTCGGTGGGAGCAGCAGGCGTCGTGGCCGAGGAGGCATTCTTGACCGTCCAGTGTGCATACACGGTGGTGTCACCGGTGAACACGGTGGAGGTGCTGATCTTGGTGCCGCCGACAGGCTCCGTGTACCAGCCGTCGAAGGTGTAGCCTTCCAGCGTGGGCTGCTCGGGCAGAGCCGAGAGCTTGCCGCTCAGGTTGGTGGTGACGACCACCACAGAGGTGGTGCCGCCCATGGCGTCCAGACCGATGGTGTAGATCTCTGCTTCCTTTGCGTCCGCAGCAAAGGCGGCGGGCACGGCGCTGCACAGCAGCACAACGGCCAGCAGACTGACCAGCAGCGTTTTCAGAACCTTTTTCATAAAATTCCTCGCTTTCCTGACAGAATCGGGCATGGAACCAGCGGTTCCAGAACAGACCTCTGCGTCCCGCAACGAAAGCAGACGGATCAGCCGGGGAAGGGAGGTTTATTCAATCTATTTTTACCATACGATGCGCAACAAAAGAGCAACAAAATGGGTCGTTTTTCCATAGGAACACAAAAAAATCTTCATTTTTTTCTTAAATTTTTTCAAAAAAGCGTAGAGAGCAATTTGCCCTGGAAAAATAGAAGAAAAAACCGGGAAAACCGGGAAAATTCATCTCCCGGAATAAGGGAAAGTGCACACGGATTCAGAAAAAATCCTGCCCCGTTTTCACAGGGCAGGAGGTAACTTTATTTGACGACTGTATTTTTAATATCCAAGTTTTTCGTGGACGGCCTGCGTAATAAGGCTGGCTCTATATTGTGTTCCATCCAGCTCGTTTACTTCCATAAAAACGCTTCCCCAAAGCATATAGCTGATAACCGTGTTTCCGCCAAATCCGTTTTGTGCAGATACGGTAAACATCCATCTGCTGTTGGCACCTATTCCTAAATGTGCATACCCGCGAACATCTGTAAATCTTACAGATTCAGGGTTCTTGAAGTTGTTCATATAGGGAAGCACATCATTCACAAAGGATTTTTCGTCAGCTGTCAGCTGCTGCCATACACTCATAGGCGTAACTTCGACAGAATATTGGGCACTTACACCATTTTCGGCCGTTGCAATAATAATGGTTTTTCCTTCGGATTTGGCTTCCACTTCGCCTTTGTCATTAACAATTGCTACGGACTCATCTGCAGAGGTCCAAGTAATACCATAGTCGCTGGCATCTGTATAAGTGTGGTGACAGATTTTACACTCACTCCCGGTATGTACCCAATCCGTAGGAACAACAAGCGCCAAAAAGATAATAATAGCTATTGCAATCAGGCATCCTTTTCCGGTGCTTTTCTTCTGAGTTTCCACCCGTTCCTCCTTGAAATCTTTGTATTGTTGCTCAGTAAACCTTAATTGTCACCTTCTTTATATTGAGATGATCATAGTAAGATTATAAGCTTTGTCTGACTGGATGTAAATAAAACTATACAGATTTAGATAATTTAATATCAAAGGCTGTATAGTAAAGTAGATGCAGGAAGGTGAACGACATGATTTCTGACAACATCAAGCGTCTTCGGGAGAATGCAGGGCTCTCACAAGCTGCCCTTGCTCGTAAGCTGGGCGTTACTCGCGCCAGTGTCAACGCTTGGGAAATGGAGCTTTCTGCACCGACTGCACAATACTTGATAGCTCTTGCACAGCTGTTTCACACGACCACGGATGATATTTTAGGGCTTGAATCGCAAGAACAGATCGTGCTGCGCGGCATGAACGAACAGGAAAAACGGCTGGTGTACGATTTGATTTCTTATATCACGGAGCGAAAAGAAGAAGAATAAGACAAAAAGGCTACTGCATCAGCGTGACACTGGATGCGGTAGCCTTATGATAAGGTGACCATTTGGACAGAATTTAGAGCGAATCGTCTTGACACAATGCAGATGTTCAGTTAAAATAGCATAGTAATCTTTTGAAAGCACGCATGATTCCTGCTAAATTTGAAATTATAAGGTGACCAATAAGGCTACCTGATAATTCAAAGCCAAGAAAAAGAATGATACTGCGCCATCGCCAAGCGGTAAGGCAGGGGACTTTGACTCCCCCATCGTAGGTTCGACTCCTGCTGGCGCAACCAAAAGCCCCGCCGGTCTTTTCAGACTGGCGGGGCTTTTTGCGCGGTGTTTTTCACAAATGGGAAGCAAACGGTGCAAAAGCTTAGCGGCGGCGGATCTTTTTGGTGGGTCTGCGGCGCTGCCAGCCGTTCAGCAGCAGCCATGCACCGTATATCAGTGCGGAGATAATACAAAGCGTAATAACGACTTTCAGGTAGAGACTGCCCAGAAACTCCCGGATGCGGGCCAGTGTGAACAGCAGCGGGTTGCGGTCGATGTCCTGCCCGGCGATCAGGTCCACCACGCCGATGGTCTCCCCGGCCAGCTTCAGCTCCACGGTGCCCACCACGTCGCCCTGCTGCACCGGCGCGCTGACAGAATCCGGCAGGTGGAAGTATTTCTGGGTCACACTGCCGTCACCGGTGGAGGGCAGCAGGGTCATCATGCTGTCGGCGGGGTAGAGCTGCAGGGTGTCGGTGTCGGTGGAGTATTTCACCGGGATCTCGGCCAGTGCCAGGTCGGTGTCCAGTGCAGCCTGGATGGAAAAGCTGTCGAACACCCAGTCGATCAGGTGCACGGTCTCGTAAAGGGCCGGGCGGCGGTTGGCATAGCCGAAGTCGTCACAGGTGTCGGGGCTGCCCATCACGCAGAAGATATAGGTGGCACCGTCCTTGTTGGCCCAGGAGACGTAGCTCTGCTCGCCACTGTCGTTCTTGAAGGCGGTCACGTCGCACATGCCGCCCTGCATGGCGCTGCGGTAGTATTTGCCGCCGCTGGATTTATTCAGGGCGGCATTCTGGCTGACGAGGACCGACGAAGAACGGTGCTTTTCCTTGGCGGGCATCGTGAAGGTGGGCGCGCCGGAAATTTCCACAAAGGCGTCAAAGCTCATCAGGTAGCGCAGGATCAGGTACATGTCCACGGCGCATGTCACGTTGCCGCTGTCGATGCCGCAGGCGTCGGTCCAGGTGCTGGCGGTGGTGCCGATGCGCTGAGACAGGGCGTTCATCTGGCTCACCCATCCGGCCAGGTCGCCGCCGGAGAGTGCATAGGCCAGGCCCATGGCAGCTTCGTTTGCGTTGCGGGTCACCATGGCGTAGACGGCCTCGCGGTAGGTGAAGGTCTCGTTGGAGCGCATGTCCGCGTTGTTGGTGTTATAGACATAGTCCGAGATGGCAAAAGGCATCTGGAAGGTGTCGTCCAGATGGTCGGCATAATTGGTCAGCAGCAGGGCGATGGTCATGTATTTGGTCAGGCCGCCGGCCGACACCTGCTTGGTGCTGTCCTTATCATAAACGATGATGTTGGTATCCGTGTTGACGATGTAGGCGCTTTTGGCCTGCACCTGGTAGACGGGGGTGGGGTCGAACATGGCCCCGGCGGGCAGCACGAGGCAGCTGAACAGGACAGCAAAGGACAAAATCAGTGCAAAAATACGTTTCATGTGGACAATTCCTTTAAAAAGCGATAATATAAGACAGCGGACAGCGCCGTGGGCGCGCCCGAAAGGACACAGAGAACAGCGGAATGCTGTATTCTTTATAATAACAGGTTTGCAGGGGCGTGGCAAGGCTTTTGGCACCGATTGCGCACAGCTTTCACACCCCAGGCAGGGAGGTTCGGAATGGTATATCTGACAGGCGACACCCACGGCGACATTGAGCGCTTCAAGCACGGCAGGCTGCGCTGGCTGGGCAAGCGGGACATCGTGGTGGTGCTGGGTGATTTCGGCTTTGTGTGGGACGGCAGCAAAGAGGAGCAGAAAAAGCTGGACTGGCTGCGCAAGCGTCCCTACACCCTGCTGTTTCTGGACGGCAGCCACGAGAACTACGACCTGCTGAAGCAGTACCCCGTGGAGGAATTGTTCGGCGGGAAGGTGCAGGCGCTGGGCGGCAATGTGTATCATGTGTGCCGGGGCAGCGTGCTGGAGCTGGAAGGCAAAAAGTACCTGTGCTTCGGCGGGGCGGAGAGCCCGGACAAAGAGGACCGGGAGCCCGGCGTCAACTGGTGGAAGGAAGAACTGCCTTCCGACGAGGAGTACGCCGCCTGCGAAGCAAACCTTGCGGCATGTGACTACAAAGTGGATTATGTGCTGACCCACGATGCGCCAAGCAGATTTCTGGATTTTACGGCTCTTGCCTGCGGCGAGACCAACCAGCTGCACAGTTTTCTGGACAAAATCTTGTTGAAGCTGACCTATGAAAAGTGGTTTTTCGGCTGCTACCATAAGGATGTGCAGCTTTCCACCAAGAGCCGGTGCGTGTTCTGCGATGTCGTCTGCATGGGCGAGCGGCACGCAAAGTGGCGTAAATGAGATACGGACAGCAATACTTTTCCAAAATATAACAAAGAGCACATGCGTCACAGCTTTTTTCAGCGTGATGTATGTGCTCTTGTTTCTTGTGTAGGGAACGCATTTATGCGTTCCGCTGCTTCCCGGCAGGCATAGCCTGCCAGCGGAGCGGATAAATCCGCTCCCTACAGAAGTCCGCGCAGCCCAACAAAAGAGTAAATCAGTTCATCGCTCCCGCTTTGTCAAACATCTGCTGCACCTGTGCTTCCAGCAGCGCATGTTCGGGTGCGGCCAGCAGCGGATCTTCCGCCAGCAGGGCGGCGGCTTCCGCCTGCGCCGCGTGCAGGGTGCGGGTGTCGTTCATCAGGTCGGCAATTTGTAACGTGGGCAGGCCGTGCTGGCGGCTGCCAAAAAAGTCGCCGGGGCCGCGGGTCTCCAGATCGTACTGCGCCACGGCAAAGCCATCGGTGGTGCTGCACAAAAATTTCAGCCGCTTTTGGACGGCTTCACTCTGGTTGTCGCTGACGAGGAAGCACCAGCTTTCCGCCGCACCGCGTCCCACCCGGCCGCGCAGCTGGTGCAGCGCGCTCAGGCCGTAGCGCTCGGCGTTCTCAATGACCATGACGCTGGCGTTGGGCACGTCCACGCCCACCTCGATGACGGTGGTGGACACCAGTGCGTCCAACCGCCCGGCCTTGAAGTCCTCCATGACGGCGGCTTTTTCTTTGGGCTTGAGCTTGCCGTGCATCAGACCCACCCGGCGGTCCAGCAGCAGGGCCTTGGCCACGTCCTCGTAGTAGCTTTTCACGGCGTTCAGCCCGCCGTCCGGAACGTCCTCGATGGCCGGGCACACCAGATACACCTGCCGCCCGCGCCCGATCTCCTGATCGAGAAAATGGTAGAGATCATGCCGCTTTTTGCCGGTGATGCACCGGGTCTTGACCGGGGTGCGGCCCGGCGGCAGCTCGTCGAGGATGGAGATGTCCAGGTCGCCGTAGATGAGCAGGCCCAGCGTGCGGGGGATGGGTGTGGCGCTCATCACCAGAAGATGGGGGTTCGCGGCCTTTTCGGCCAGCATCCCGCGCTGGCGCACGCCGAAGCGGTGCTGCTCATCAATGACGGCAAGGCCCAGCCGGGCAAACTCCACCCCATCGCTGAGGATGGCGTGGGTGCCCACCACAAGGTCGGCTTCGTCGGCGCGGATGGCGGTAAGGGTGGTGCGTTTGGCAGCGGCCTTCATGCCGCCGGTCAGCAGGGCCACCCGCATCCCGAAGGGGGCCAGCAGCCGGTTCAGCCCCTCGGCGTGCTGGGCGGCCAGAATTTCGGTCGGGGCCAGCAGCGCGGCCTGATACCCCGCCCGGATACAGGCCCAGATGGCAGCGGCGGCCACCAGCGTTTTGCCGCTGCCCACGTCGCCCTGCAGCAGGCGGTTCATAGAAGTCTCGCCCGCCATGTCGGCCAGAATTTCGCCCACGGCCCGGCGCTGGGCACCGGTGGGGGAGAAGGGCAGGCTTTCCCAGAACGGCCCCGGGTCGGCCAGCTGCATGGGGGCCCCAGTGGCGGCGGCACCACGATTCTTCATGCGGCCGATGCCCAGCTGCAGCACCAGCAGTTCTTCGTAGATAAGCCGCCGCCGCGCCGCATAGGCTTCGTCCTCGGTGGCAGGGCAGTGGATGGCCCGCACGGCATCCGCCTTGGAGAGCAGGCGGTATTTTTGCAGCATCTCCGGCGGCAGCGGGTCGGGCAGAAGTTCCGCGTGGGGCAGCAGCTGCCGCACGCACTTGGCGATGGCATTGCTGGTCAGGCCCTCGGTCTGGGGGTAGACGGCCTCAAACGGTGCGGCTTTGATCTGCTCGGCGGTGCGCACCTGCGGGTTCACCATCTGGCGGCGCAGCATCCCACCCGTGACGACGCCCTGAAAATAGTATTCCTGCCCCAGCTGCAGCTTCTGGGCGGCGTAGGGGTTATTGAACCATGTGATTTCGAGGCTGGACACATCGTCCCCGGCGGTGATGCGCTCCATCCGCCGCCCGCCCGGCAGGATGCGCCCGCCGGGTTTCGCGAACACTTCTGCCTTGACGACACACTCCACGTCGGTGGGTGCTTCGGCGATGGAGTAAGGCTTTGTGAAGTCGATGTATTTGCGCGGGTAGTGGCACAGCAGGTCGGCCAGCGTCACGATGCCCAGCTTCTCAAATTTTTCGGCAGTTTTGGGGCCGACGCCCTTCAGGTAGCGCACGGGGGTATCGGGCGTGAGGGTGGTGTGGTTTTCGGCAGGCATGGGCGTCAGCTCCTTTCGGGTGTAGTATAGCCATTGTAGCACCTTCCCGTTTACAAATCCAGCCAAACCTGCTATAATCCTTTTGGGAATGAAGTTCTCCCAAGGGGCAGTCCCCCTGAACCGCTGATTTTCAAGCTGATGACTTCTGTGATTTTTTACGGAATCGCAGGGGGCACCAGCTTTTTTGTTTGCCGCCTGCGAAGAAACGGAGGAACGATGCTCACATCCCTTGCACTTATTTTTCTGGTGGGGCTTGCCATGGCGGCGCTCTGCCAGCAGCTGCATCTGCCGCGCATCATCGGCATGCTGGTCACCGGCATCCTGCTGGGGCCCTGCGTGCTGAACGCGCTGGACGCGTCCATTCTGTCCATCTCGTCCGAGCTGCGGCAGATGGCGCTCATCATCATTCTCATCAAAGCGGGCCTTTCGCTGAACCTTGCCGACCTGAAAAAAGTGGGCCGCCCGGCGGTGATGATGTCCTGCGTGCCAGCTAGCTGCGAAATTTTGGCCTTCATCCTGTTTGCGCCCGCCATTCTGGGCATCACCCGCATCGAAGCCGCCGTCATGGGGGCCGTGCTGGGGGCAGTGTCCCCGGCAGTGGTCATTCCGCGCATGGTGCAGCTGATGGATGAGCATTACGGCACCGAAAAGAGCATCCCGCAACTGATCATGGCGGGTGCGTCCTGCGATGATATTTTTGTCATCGTGCTGTTTTCCACCTTTACCAGCATGGCACAGGGCGGCCATGCCAACGTGATGGACTTTGTCAACATCCCGGTGTCCATTCTGCTGGGCATTGCGCTGGGTGCCGCCGTGGGCTTTGTGCTGAGTTGGTTCTTTGAGACGGCTTACGCCCGGGCCCACACGGTGCGCAACAGCATGAAGGTCATCATCGTGCTGGGCATGGCGTTCCTGCTCATGTCCATCGAGAGCTGGCTCAAGGGCATCGTCTCGGTGTCCGGCCTGCTGGCGGTGGTCAGCATGGCCTGCGTGCTCAAAATGCGGTGTGTGCCCAGCGTATCCAAACGGCTCTCGGAGAAGTTCGGCAAGCTGTGGCTGGCGGCTGAGGTGATCCTGTTCGTGCTGGTGGGCGCGGCGGTGGACATCCGCTACACGCTGGCGGCGGGCATCCCGGCGGTGGCAATGATCCTGCTGGCGCTGGTGTTCCGTGCAGCAGGCGTCTGCCTGTGCATGGCGGGCACAGCGCTGAACCGGAAAGAGCGGCTGTTCTGCGTCATTGCCTACCTGCCCAAGGCCACGGTGCAGGCGGCCATCGGTTCGGTGCCGCTGGCCATGGGCCTGCCCTGCGGGCAGATCGTGCTTTCGGTGGCGGTGCTGGCAATTCTGATCACCGCGCCGCTGGGGGCGATCGGCATGGATGCGACGTATCAAAAGCTGCTGGAAAAGCAGCTATAAGAATAGGAGAGAAGAACCATGGAAATTCGCAATGCAGCGTTAAAAGATTTGCCCGCCATCGCGGCGGTGGAAGCCGAATGCTTCCCGGCGGCAGAGGCAGCCACAGCAGAGGAATTTGCCGGCCGACTGGAACACTATGCAAACCATTTCTGGCTGTTGTTCGAGGACGGGGAACTGGCCGCTTTTGTGGACGGCTTCTGCACGGACACGCCCGACCTGACGGATGAAATGTACGCCGACGCTGCTCTGCACGACGAAGCCGGTGCCTGGCAGATGATCTTTGGCGTAAACACGCTCCCGCGCTGCCGCCGCCGCGGCTATGCGGAAACGCTTTTGCGGCGTGTCATCGCAGACGCCCGCGCACAGGGCCGCAAAGGCCTGGTGCTGACTTGCAAAGAGAAACTTGTGCATTATTATGCAAAGCTTGGCTTTGTGAGTGAGGGTGTGTCGGGGTCCACGCACGGCAATGTGACGTGGTATCAGATGCGGCTGACTTTTTGAGCGGGACGATTGAGAATTGTCTCCGCTTCGCTCTGACAATGATAGCGGAAAAATTATTTTAAATAGAGCAAAACAGCCAGGCCTGCGGGCCTGGCTGTTTTGCATTTTCACGGGAAGGAGGGAATAATGGTAGGCAGTATCTGCCGGAGCTGGCTTCCTGTGCGGAGTGTGGACGAGTAGGGAAGATTCTATGGCTTTTATTGGCGGCATCTCCGCCGGGAGATGTTCTCTTTTGGTGGCAAAAGAGAACCAGAAAACCACCAGCGATTTCGACGCGCTGGACCCACGAGAAAGGGGCTGCACGCCCCTTTCAACCCCAAAGAAGAAGTCGAAGCGGAAAAATGCTAGCCGCTTCGCTCAACGCATTTTTTTTCGCTTCTCCGATTTGGAGTCGCTGCGCGACGGACGGTACGGTCAAGTACATTCTTTATCTGCTGCGCGACAGCCGCAGGCTGACAGCAGCAGATACCGCTGCCCGAAGCGCTCCCCTGCGGGGAGCTGTCGCGCAGCGACTGAGAGGCCTTCTAATGGCGGAACACAAAAAAGCGTGAAGCGCCTCTCGTCCACACTCCGCAAGGAAGGCTGCAAAACAAAAAAATCCCGGAAGCCGAAGCTTCCGGGAATCTTTTGGAGGTGACGACCAGATTTGAACTGGTGGATGAGGGTTTTGCAGACCCTTGCCTTACCACTTGGCCACGTCACCATATAGGGAGTGATTACTACCACTCCATTGGAGCGGCCGACGAGGCTCGAACTCGCTACCTCCACCTTGGCAAGGTGGCGCTCTACCAGATGAGCTACGGCCGCATATTCGGTGCATTTTTCCCTGCACCCTCCCGAGCGATTCTTGCGAATTTCGGGACCCCCGCGAAAGCTTGCGAAGCAAGATTTTGTGGGGAAGAGGAGGAATTTCAAAGTTTGTTACGGCGGTCTTACTTGTAAGACTGCCAGACAAATGACTGACATTCCGACGAGCGACCCGGATCGGGCTCGAACCGACGACCCCCAGCGTGACAGGCTGGT
>ENA-UONX01002012-UONX01002012.1-human-gut-metagenome-genome-assembly--contig:-P74old-NODE-2012-length-16031-cov-6.582874_pt1 | contig 16031 bp, 23 predicted proteins | sample MGYA00242466_ERZ724013 | MGnify/ENA metagenome assembly ERZ724013 | reverse complement strand
AATTGTAATTTATTAACCATCCATCCTTGAATAGTAATATAATTTTCATTTTTAACCATATTTATTTTTCCTCCTTAATATGTAAAAAACTTCATGTCACTTGTCGGCATACCTTTTTGATGAAAAGCTATTTATTGCTAATAAACAACATACACAGCACATATAATTGAAGGAAATTTGTTTGTAATTAAGGTATACCCACAAGTGACATGAAGTTAGTTCATGTCTAATTATTCAATTTTATTGCACTGTATATAGTTATTCCCTTCATACTTATAATACAACTTTTTATTGAATAATACAATATTTTTTTACATATTAAAAATGTCATTAACTTGATTATCAACTTCAGTATTTAATTTATCCCAAAGTTTTTTTCTAATGCTATCATCTAGATTTACACATTGCCATTCTTCTTCAGCCACAATCTTATAATAGTTATCACCTTTTTTAACAGTTGCCCCTGAAGTGTATCTAATTGACATTACTTTGATACCATCATCAGTAGTTACTTTTTCTTCTTTTTGTTCTTTTGAAGTTTCAATAACTTTAGCTTCTTGTTTGTTGGTTGATTTTTTAGCTGTAGTAGACGTTTTTTCTTTTTTAGTATTGTTTAATTCATTTTTATTTTCGTTTGTTACAGCTTGTTTTTTAGGGTTTTCATCAGGTTCGCCTACTTCTTCTTTAATTGGTTCTTCTTGTTTAATAGCTTCTTTTGGAGATTCTTCAACTGCATCTTGTACAACTTCCTCACCTGCTTCATAACCGCCACATTCAGTACATGATACTGATTCACCATTTACAAGCATAGTACATCCATTACATTCCTTACAAAATTCATCAGCCTTATCTCCTGCCCATTTACATTTAACACAATTAGTCATTTTATTTATCCTCTTTCCTATTTATTTTTCTTGATTCTTAAAGTTGAAGTCACTTTTTCAATAAATGCTCTTTCTAAAATAGACATATCAAATCCACTATATGATAATTTTTCTAAAGCATCCTCATCAATATATTCTTTTGTTTTAATTACAGTTTTTAACTCTTCCGGTTTTAAATTAGCTTTTAAAATTTCAATAGCTAAATCATCATTTAAAGATGTTTTAGTTGTGTTAGAAACTATTGCTGTGTATTTTTCACTTTCAAAACTTTCAAGATTATTTTTAGAAAAATAATCTTTAATTAATTTTGATTCTTTATCAATGTATTTTTTTAAACCTTTTTCTTCATCCTTATTTTTTCCATAGGAATCAATAATACTAGCAATATCTACTTTTAATTCTTCTTGTTTTAAAATTCTTCTACTCATAAATTAACCTCTTTTCTTTCCTCTTTTTCCCCATTGGTAATGAGCATTAAATTCACTCATGCATCCTCTATATTTCCCTTGTAAATCTTCTTTAAATTGTTTCAAAATCATAATATCCGACCAAGAAAAATATTTAATATTCCTACTATCAACAGTAGGTTTAGGTAATTTTAATCCTTCAGGTTTTTCATATTCAGCTGATTCATACCATTTATACCATCTTCTAATAGTCATATAGGATGTACCTAAAATTTGTGATACTTTCTGCATTGTAAATTTTGTATGTTCTTCTTCCATCTAATCACCTCCTTCAAATCTCAATTATATTGTAATACATAAATATTAAAAAGTAAATATCTATGATAATAGAAAGTTAATATCTTCTAATGATAATTTTCCATCAATGAGGGCATCACTCATTTTACCTTTTTTCTCAATTAAATCATGTATTCTATCATCTATAGTATCCTTGCACATCAAAGTTATAATAGAAACAGTTCCTTTAGTACCAATTCTGTGTGCTCTATCTTCAGCTTGATTCTTTAATGCTTTTGTCCAAGGTTCATCTAAAAATATGACATTTTGAGCGGAAGTCAAAGTTAAACCAGTACCCATTGCACCTATTGTGCCAACAATAACTTTACATCTTTCATCATTTTGGAATCTATCAACTTCATTCATTCTTTCCTCTTGTTTGACATCACCCGTAATATATGCAGGATTATATTTAGACAATAACTTAACAGCTACTTCAGTTATGCTCGTCCAATTAGAAAATATAATTGCTTTTTGATTGTTTGAAACAATATCCTCAACTAATTCAATCATACGTTGCATTTTAGCTGATTCTTGAATTGATTCATCAATAATTCCACACCAGCCTGTAACTTGTCTTAATCTTAATAACATAGATAGCGGGTTATTTGACATTCTTATTTGATGTATCAATGTTTTAGTGTTTTGTTGAATTTCTAAATAAAGTTTTGACTGCTTACTTGACATTTCTACATATTCTAATTTTTCAATTTTATCAGGCAAATCTAAAACTTCGGTCTTTAATCTTCTCAACATTATTTGGTCGACTAGACTTCTTAATTCATCAAGATTCTTATAACCCATTATTTCAGCATCATTGTAACCACCTAACCTACAGTAATGTCTTTTAAATTCAAATAATGAATGATTTTCATACCCTAGCCACTTAATTGGAAAATATAAATCAATAGGACTATTCATTAAAGGTGTACCACTCATAGCTATCATGTGTGGAGCTGAAATTTCTAACATTGCTTTTCCTTGTAAGGATGTTGAATCTTTAGCCCTATGACATTCATCAAAAGCTATCAATCCTATAGTTCCATCATTACATAATTCCTTAATCTTATTAGCTATAGGAAAATCATACTTGTATTTACCTATTTTTTTAGCTCCTAGACGTAAAGTTTCAATATTGGTAATAATATACTTGTTGTCAGGAAGATTGCTTAAATCATTAATTTTATCCTTTGTAGAGCCTAGATATTCTTTTCCATTTTTTCTATATCTAGTTCCTAAAACATATCCTTTTTCATTTGAATGTTTTGATACTTCTTCACGCCAATTATATTTAAGAGAATTGACACCGCATATAATTAAAGCTTTTTGAACTTTATCACCTAAACATTCAACTAAATCAATTATTTGAAGTGTTTTTCCTAAACCTTGGTCATCACATAATAAGAATCTATCATGATTCAAACCAAATCTAATTCCATCTAATTGATGTGGAAAAGGTTTTGTTTTAAAAATAATATTTTTAGGAATATCATTTTCTAATTCAATTTTATGCAAATCTTCATAAAATCCTTCAATAATAATTTCAATATCTTCAAATTTATTACATAATGATACTATATTATTGATAGGCATTTCCCAAGTACGATTATCAGGATTATAGATTCTAGTACCCATTTTTTTAATAAAATCTACAACCCTGCCATCATAATCAAAACTTACAAAAGCACTTTTCTTAATAAGTACATTAGATGTTAACTTATCAGGATTATCAATTTTTATTTTTATCATTTACTCACCTCCTTTAATTAAAATGATTTTACCTGCACATATTGAACATAGATAGTTTTCAAGATTTTTAACAACACCACGTCTTGTGTTAAATCCTTACGTATTTACTATTATTTTGTAATTGTATCATATGTATCTCTATATACTGTTTCCTGTGTTTCTATGTTTTTTATCAAATTATGAATAATAATATAACAACGTCCATCATCTTCGACAACATATTTTGTCACATTTCTATATTTTAAACTTCCTCTTATATATGTGTCTCTAACAATATATTCTTTATCTTTGTCATTAGCCTCATTGTACCTATAGGTTTTTGAAACACATTGATTATATCCAACATAATCAATATTTATTCTTTCACATACATATTCTTCATTATGTATATCTTTAAAATATTTTTTCATTTTTCTTTTCCTTGCCTTTCTTATTCTTCATAAGGTTCAAAATCATCATTATCATTATTATTTCTTAAAGCAATTTGATGATAAAGTGCTTCTAATGATGGACTATAGAAACTTTCTACTTGTCTAATGTTTCTTAATTCATCATTAATCACTCTCCCGAAGAAATAACCATCACAACATTCAATAACTTCAACTTTACTTGAACATTACTATTTATGTAATAACTTTCTCCGTCCGTAGGATAAACACATCCTACGTTATCACAATATCCCATTGCTTCGTTGATTTTTAAAATTGTTTCTACCATTTTTATATCCTCGTCTTTCTATTAAATTAGTGTTATAAGTGTTATCGCTTCACTATTTAATTAACAACCAATATCTCCAACATATCCTTTTTCATCAGTTATAATATCCATACCACACATAATATCCATGTTAACTAATTTACTCATGTAATTATAAGCGCTCATATAGTTTCTAAATGATTTATTGTATTTTTTATCATATCCTGCATATACTTCTACATTGTATGTTCCTCTACCATATACATCATTTCCTAATTTAATCATTTGTTCTCTTGTCATTTTTCTTACCCCTTTTTGATAACTCTTATTTGTTATCCCTTTCTTACTACATACATAGTATAACATATATTTTTATGTATAACAATATATTTTGTTAAATTTGTTAAAAAAATTTAACAATAAAAAGGTGTAAAATAATTACACCTTTAAATAATAGTTGTATTTGAAATTGATTCTAAATTTTTAAGATGATTTTTAAAAACTTGTTTTTCTTCTAATGTGCAAGAATTATAAAGTTCACTCAACATCTTTCTAATAGTAGATAATAATGTTTCAAGATTCTCAATATTTCTATTGTGTATATAATTAACAAACAAACCTTGAATATCCATAATAGTTTCATCAACATTACTTTCAGGAACTAAATCATATCCTGCATTCATTTTATTTATTTCCGCAAGTAATAAAAATGCTTCAACATCAAATCCTTTTTTAAGTTGATTTTCAGCTAACTCTTTAGCAATGGGAATACTTTCCTCAAATGTCATATAATTACATTCCTAGCATTACTTTTACAACTGCTAATTTATCAGTATATTTTTTGATGCATTTTTCCCAACACTCTTTATCTTCTTGAGATAAATATACTGAATCTAATTCATCATATTCTTCCATTCCCATTTCTTTTAAATTTGATGCGTGTTGTAATTCTTGCATTGCCATATCATGATACATTTTGGACCATTGAGGCTTCATATTTTTATAGTATACATATGATTCCGCATAATCTCTAGCACTGCATAATTCATCTTTAATAGAATCCATATACATTTCTAGTCTTTTCATAATAAACACCTCCTAGCAAATTTTAGTTACAACAACATCAAAATCACCTGTAACTTCTACACCCGTATTAACGAATTGTAATACTGTAGGAGAATCACAGCATCTTCCTAAATTATTGTCTTTCACTTGAACTAAAGTAGTAATAGGAACATTGACTGAAGTTGTAATTGTAGCTCCTGTGATAGTTCTAGTTGCTTGAGGTTGATTGATTCCATTTTTAGTCATACCAATAACCACATTTCCAGCAGTACCTGCTAAAACAGTAGCATTAAAAACAACTTCATAGATACCACATTTATTTAATTGAATTGTTGATACACCATTTAATTCAGCAGTACATCCTTTCTTTAAAGTCACGCTATTAAAAGGAATAATTCCTGTTGTAGCAACTACACTTTGACTTTTTGAATAAGCTTCTAACATAATAATTTCCCCTCTCTATGATAATTTATTTTTAATAAAAAGTGGGAAGTTGTTCTAGCATTCCCACTTAAACCTATAGGCATACTACAATGCTCATTTAATATTTAATTTTTAGATGTTTGAACATCCGCAACCTGAATTAAACACAGGGCTAAATCCTGCAGTATAAGTGGTTGCATTTGGATATCTAACTACACCACACATAGCGGATTGTAGTTGTAATTGATTAACTTGTGCTTGTAAGGTTTCAATTTTGTTTTGAGCCAAAGCATCAAGAATCTTTTGAGTTTGCGCTGTTGTATTAGCATTGATATTAGCAGTATTAATAGCACCATTGTAATTAACACCGTCAATCGCTCTTTGAGTTGTGCAGCAACAGTCAGCTAATTGTGTTTGAGTGACATTAAAGTTTCTTAATGTTTCATAACCTAAATTACTTAATCCATTTTGAAGTCCTTGATAGTTATGTTGAACGTTATCATTTAATCTTCCAACTGAATTTTCTAGATTATTGAAATTCATAGCGTTACATAATCCAGCTTCAGTTACGGGTTCTCCGTTTAAATTTCTAGTTCCTCCAAAGAAACCTCCTCCACCAATCATTAATAAAATTAGTAATGCGAAAATCCACATTCCGCCATCAGCACCACCGAACATTCCGTTAGTTTTATCAGTCACTGCAGCAATGTCGGCTAAAGATACTCCTGAATCCATAAGTCATTTCTCCTTTCTTTTGTTAAATTTATATGAAAAAGCTTTAAGCTTATTTCATCATTTTTAAGATTTCATTAGGGTCAATGTTCATATCTTTACATTTTTGATAAAAAACATCTTTTGGGTTTTTACCTTCACACATTTTCATAACCTCTTGAACTTGAGGATTAGATTGAGCCATATTCATCAAAGTTTGTTGAGGATTCCTAGCAAAGTTAAACATATTCATCATATTTTTAACGTTTGACATTATTGGATTTTGATTTAATTGTGTCGAGGTCTTGTTGAACAAACTGCTTGCCATAGTCCATCATCTCCTTTTTAAAATTTTCAAATTCTTCTCTACTTACAAAATCATTTGATGGTTGAGAGACTTGTTGATTGTCTAAAATTTCAGTGAAAGAAAATTTTCTAATATTCCCAAATCCTGCTCCATCCGTTTGCTTTATATACATAATGTCACTATTACCATCAAACAAAGCAACAGTACTATTTGGAGCCATTTGATAAGTTTGTGCACCTTGTAAGCCATTTACTCTTATTAATTCTTGGGGCACTAAATTATTTTGAGTACTCATATTATTTATATTATTTAAGTTTTGATTATTATAGGATTGCATGTTGTAAGGATATTGCATACCCATTGAGTATGGATTTTGATACATAATGTATAACCTCCTTTGTTTTTACAATAAAATTGTAAAATAAAAAGTACACTATCACAATGTAATGATAGTGTACTAAAAGTGTACATTTATAGAATTTTTAAAATTTTCTTATTAACTTTTTGACTTAATTTTCTTGCATAATCACTAGATATATCTAGTTCTTCAGCTATTTGTTCTAATGGGATACCTCTTGCTCTCATTTCAAATAAATCTTTTTCATAATTTACAAAATTGCATTTATTTCTAAATAGATCTAGTTCAGGTTCAGTGAAGTCAGAAATAATCATCTACGCTTACCTTTTCTTCTTCTACTTCTAGGTCCATTTCTTCTGATAGTTTTAGTTACTCTAATTCGTGCCATTATTAATAGTTTCATTTTCATCTACATAATTAGCATCACCATTATCATTTGTTTCAATTTGCGTAGTTGTAGTTTCTTCAGTTGGAAGATTCCAAAAATACAACCAAGCAATATTAGTAGCAAAGAATAATAGTAACATTGTAATAAATGCAATAAACCATCTTTTAGATTGAGCTTTGATTTCTTTAAGACAATCAACAGCTAGAGTATCATGTTTTTCTTCCATAGTGCTATACTCCCATTAATGCCATGATGGTATTTTTACCCGCGATACCATCAGCAGTTAAGCCTTTTGATTTTTGGAATGCTTTAACGGCAGCTTCAGTATTGTTTCCAAATTTAGCATCAGTACCTTGAGGGTTGAATCCATAACAATATAAAGCAACTTGAACTGCTCTAACCATTTCTTGATACTCACCATTTCTAACATAGTGACGACCTAAAGCATTGATGGTTTTAGACCCACATTTTCCATCAACGGCTAACCAAGCATTATAATCATGATTCATAGCAATTTGGAAACATCTAATAATATTAGCTTTTGTTTTAGGTCCATAGATTCCATCAGTATCAATTTTAACCCCTGTATAATTGATAGTATGTTGTTGACCCAAAGCGATTAAATCATTTCCTTTGGAAGTTGAATGTGATGTTGATTGGTGTGAAGTTGATTGTTCTTCATATCTAAAATGATAATCCCATCCACCTTTATAGGTATAGAATGAACGTGTACAAATTTCTTTTCCTGTTTGGTCACCAGTTTTACCACCTGTAGTTTTTCCTTTTTCATTAATTGAGGCGTGCACAATGTTTTTAGCATCAGTACACATAACCACATGATGTCCTTCTTTTAAGAAAATATCTCCACGTTTTCTAGGTGAATCAATAGCAATAGCTTTAAAACCATTTTTTAATAATTGTTCTCTTAAATTTCTAGTTGTAGAACCACTATTTACATTAAATCCGGCTTTATGCAAAGCAGTGCCAACTAATGATGAACAATCATAATTAGGACCATTTCTATGTGCTTGGTCATAACCATGTGAATTATCTCTAGCGATTGCTTCCATAAATGATACTGCAGTTTCAATTTTTGACATTATTTATCTCCTCCATATTTTCCCGATAATAATTTAATCCAATTTTTAACTAACTCATAGCATCCTGTAGCACCTAATCCAACATAAGCACCAATTACAGCTTTTTCAAATGTTCCATATAAAATAAAATATGAAACTCCACCAACAAATGCTAAAATAGTTGGAATAAGCTTATTATTAATCACCGTATCATTAGTCCATGTTTTAACAATATATCCAATTAAAACACAAACTAATAATACTGCAGGATTAATCGTTTCTAATAAAAAATCCATTTAAAAATCCTCCTTTCTTTTTAACATTATAACATTTATATACATAATTTAAAAGTATTTATAATTATGCAATTCTTTCCCAAATATAAGTTAACTGAGTATCTTGAATTTTGTCAGGCATTAAACCTGTACCCCCATCACGTACATATGTCGCATGATTTACCCTATTAGGACTAACTGGTCCAGATACATTACCATTCCAATCACAGTTAGCAGTTAATTTAAAAGTATAATTCATATTAGGAATTTTAGATCTAGGGGCATAACCAATAGATGCTACATTTGTATCACAAGCACCGATAGCAGCCGACAAGTCAATCCATCTACTACCAATTTTAGTACCAGATGGTTGATTATAACTCTGAAATGCGTAATTACCAGTAGCCTCATTATCATCTTCATTGATACCAGCTAAAACATATCCTTTGATTCTAACCCATCTAGTTCCGGAATAATATTCATTTGGGTCAAAGTCTTTTCTAGAATTATAAATTTGAGTCCCCACAGGTGGGTATAAATAAGAACTAGCTGGAAGTTTGATTGAAAAACTATATTGATTATTAACTCTTTTTAATAACAAATCTTCGCCTGCAAATGCTACACAATTAAAAATGATATAATCACTATTTTTTTCACTTGATAATAATCTAATTTTCATTTGAGCATTTCCATTAAAATAAGATTCTTGAACACTATATTCAAGTTGTCCATTTTCATTTTTAGATAAAACGCTCGATTTAATAATATTTGAGTGAGTATCAGTTATTTCAATAATATAATTTGTTTCTTGTGATAGTAAGGGGGTTAAATAAATCAATAAAGAATTATTACCACTATCCACACTATATAATCCATTTTTAGATGTATCATTAAAATCATAACTTAAAATATTTTTCATAATAATAATTTCCTTTCATAAAATATAATTTAAAAGTATAGTCTTTATTTTTGACTATACTTTATTCTCCCCACCTCTTCCTTAACTTCAGAAAGATTATCTTCAACTTCATCTATTCGTTCATGAATTCGTCTATGACTATCTTTATTTGAAACAGTAAATTTATTAATATTGTTTTCAATAGCAATAAGTCTTGTCATTAATTTAGTGATTGTAGAATTCAATTTAATTATAGGACTTCCCACTGCAAAGAATAAACCTACTAAAGTTGCAATAGATATAACTACAATCCAAGAAATTTCATATTCGCTCATAATAATTACCATCTTTCTCCATCAAATTCAATATATCCACCCCTTAGTTCACAATAACCAACAAAGCAATTCCTTTGCATTGATGAACTTCCTTTAACTGTTATATAAGCATTATATCTAGATGTTTGAGTGTCCTCTTGGACATCAACTCCAACAATAAAAGTAGTACCATCACCCATTTGCATATTGACTGTAGTCCCCGGAGAGAAAGTCATTTCAGCATAAGGTGGATTTAACATTGGTACAGGAAAATTAACAATTAAATCAACATATAGATTTCTAGTTAATTGACATGGGACCTTATATATTTCATCTTCAGTTAATCTCCAAAAGTATCTCATACAACGATTTTTTTCTTTGTATTTATCAAAAGTTTCAATTCCTGTAAATTTTTGCCCCCTTTCAAGTTTTATAAATTCTATAGGAACAACAACATCACCGGATGAAATATTAACTCTTAAACTGTCAGCATATCTAGTCACTGTAACTGTATAAGCTAAAGTTGTAGAATTTGGTTGATTAACTTCAATAATAACTTTATCTCCAGCTGATAAATTATCATTATATGTCTTTGAAATGACATCTCCATTTGCTAATTTAATAGTCAACGTGTAGTAACCACTTTTTATAGCTTCATAAATATCTTGGGGTATTTTTTGAGCTAAGTCCGCTGTAGATACTGTGATACCTGTATTCTTAACCTGCAAAGTAGGTGTATCTGAAGCACTTTTCTTAAAAATGTGCCACATATCGATTGTTCTATTGTTATTAGCATTATAAGTATATATTAAGGAACCGTTTTGATTTATAGGATTTAAAAAGTAGCCATTAATTAATAGATTCTTATTTTCAATAAAATCGGTTTTATTTTTTATATCATCAATTTGTAATTGTAAATTACCTGCTTGGTCCGTAGTTAATTGATTTTTAATTTTATCAAACCAATCTAAAAATTGTGATTGATATTGACTGAATAAAGCTGAATAATCAATTTCGGTTATTGTACCCGTAACCCACCCACAAATAGAAGAATCAGGTCTAGTATCAGTGATATCTAAAGTTGTAATAGTAGAAGCCTTTGCTTTAATAATTACATTTGCTAATACTATATCTTTAATGGTATCATTGTATACTCTTTGTGGCGGTGTAGGACTTGATGAAGCAGTACCCTTAATAACTTGAATAGTAGCACTTCTAACTGATAATGTATCATCAACTCGCATAACTACTCTATCAATTCTTGATTGTACATCAGCTTTGTCAAAAGTTACTTTAATATCCTCATTTACTAAAATAGTAACCCCACCAACCATACAACTTCCTTTTTTAACTAATGCCCCCAAAGTTCCATTTTCTATAACTTGTAAAGCATTTGATGGTTTTGGGAAAACACCCTCAGTAAAATAAGTTTTTAATAAATTTCTAAATCCTTTAGAATCAGTAGCTCTATCATAAATAGGTGTCCCATCACTTTCATAACTTTGAACTTGAGAATCAAAAGGAAAAGCATCTATAGTCGCCATAATAATTACCTCCTTAATTTATTTTTATTTCTAATAACATTTCCAACTTTTAGTTCTATAGAAATATTATTATCTTTCATAACTTCATAAATTTCAACAATTCTAACTTCTAATTGTAATCCATATTCTTCTAATACACAATCTACTTTAGTTCCTAAATCATAGTCTTTCATATATTCATAGCCTTGAGGAATAATTTTAAAATTTACTGTTTGTTCTACAACATAATCTAATGATTTTTCTAAACCTTTTTGAATAAGTTCTTCTTTATATTCTTCCAAAGTTTGTTTGTCATCATCAAATTGTATATCTCTTTGGTCTATGAACTGTTTATACTTATAACCACCATTCGATAAATCTAAATAAGCCACTATACGATTTTCATCTTTATCACTTCCTGCGATAATAAAGTAATTTTTATATTTTGATTTATCAATATTGATTGTAGGATTTTTAATAGTATCTTGAACTGTTGAAAATGTAACAAATTCATTTCCTTCAGCTGATTGTGTTTTATCCTCTCCCTTATAAATTATAACATTTAATTCATCTTTCTCAAAATTGTATAAACATTTATAACTCATTTCTTGTGTTTGTAATGTTTCATAGCATTTATCAGCTAATTCGCTTCCTGTTTCTTGATATTCAATATTAGAACTTATTAGTCCTTCTTGGTGTGTAATTTCTTTAATAGGAATATCTTCTTTGTATTGCCTTATCATATTTTCAACAGTTTGAATGAGTTGTCCGCTACCGTAGAAAGTAGGATAAATAACTTTGTCGTTTAAGGTTCTTTCGAGAAAATACCCTGAAAGTTGAACATATTTAGTATCTTCCATTTTTAGCATCTTTTTGACTTCACCTGTTTCAGGTCTATCTTTGGTATAAATGTATTTAATGTTTGATGAATACTGCTCTATAGGAATTATTATTGTAAAATCTCCATAGGTATAATATTTACGATTCCATTGAATATTTGTTGGTGTCAATAAAGTTAATAATTGGAAATTAGCATCTAAAGCTTTAAATTCCAACATATCTTTGATTATAGTAGATTGTGACACCTAATAAGTTAGTGCCTTCGTCAGCATTAAACTTAATAGTGTTAGTTCCAATATCAAATTTTAAATCGTAGAAAGAAGAATCTCTACTGGTTTTTCCAATTATATTAACACCATTTTTCTTAACAGTTGCAGGAGTACTCGTCAAATCAATAATAATAACATCATCTTTGTGCATGGTGTCTAAAATTTTAATAAATTTATCATCTTTAAATACGATAGGATTTTTAACACCGCCTTTGGCTAAAAGCACAATTTTAGGATATGTTTCAACATCACCATTATTTTCTAATAAAACCTCACTAGCAAATTTATAATGACTAAAAATAAATCCTTTGTTGACTCTTGAAATAAATGGGAATCCAAATTTAGGAATTACTGAAGCAATATCCTCACCAAATTCGTCAACACTCAATAAATAAGGTTGCATACATCTAATAGTAAATTGTAATTCTAATTTTTTATAAATGTTTTTATTTGGCAATGAAAATTTATAAAGATTTCCTTCGCACCATCTAGTTCTTCCTTGATATGTTAAATATACTTTAAATGTATGTTTAACTCCAAAAAAGCTAATACAAGAATCACGAATAATAGATAATAAATTTTTATTATTCATATAAGCTTTTATTGTTCTATCTTGAATACCAACTCTTTCTGACGATAAAATACCACCATCACCAAAAGCTTTATCTTCATATGAAATTGTATTTGTCACATAATCCCAGCCATCTAATCCATCACTAGGAATCATCCATAGTGTGTTATCAAGGATGAACTCTTGTCCATCCTCTCTAACTATTCTTACTTTTACATCTTGACTAGCCATCTATCATCATCCTTCCATTTGATACATTTGTTGTAACCTTAATTCCCTACTCATTTCATCAACTGATGCAATAGGTTGATTGATATTAATTTCTTGATTAAATTTGAATCCTTGAATTGCTAAATCTCCTAAACCATTTGAAATATCCATATTCATGATATGTCGTAACGATTTAACACCATTTAATAATGATGTTTCTATTTGAGACATTGGGTCATCTTCCATGAATCCTTCAACAATACCCATGCTCAAGAATTTACCAACTTCATTCTTCATAACCCTTGAAGGAGAATGAATTCCAAAGAATCCTTTGATTCCTCTTAAAATTCCACTGCAAAATCCACTAATTTTACTCAAAATCCAATTTTTAACTGAACTAATACCATTCCATAATCCTTTAACCATATTTTTTCCAATATCAGTTATTCCTTTAATTCCATTATTGAATACGTTAGTAATTGATTTTAAAATATTTTTTGCATGACCTCCAACATTTGAAGCCATTGATTTAATACCATTTCCAATATCTTTAATTAGATTAGCTCCTAAATTTAACCAATTATAAGATATGAAAACTGATATAATAGCTTTAATAATTTGAGGAATGTTTGCAATTAATGTTGGTATAGCTTTTATTAATCCTGCTATTAATTGTACAATTATTTCAAAACCTTTTGCTAAAATTGTTGGGAAATTATCATTGATGATATTAGCAAAAGTTGTAATGATTGTAGGAACATATGCAATTAATATTGGGATGGCATTTGTTATCCCATTAACTAAATTACTTAATAATTCAAAACCTTTTTGAATTAAAGTTGGAGCTGAATTTGCTAGACTTGTTGCAAAATCTTGAATTATTTGAAGTAATTGCGGTAATACAGTTGGGATTGAATTTACAAATCCTGCAGCTAAAGAATTCAATAAAGTCAAACCTAATGCTAATAATTGAGGTATACCTGATAATATTCCACCAATAAGATTATTTATAAGCGTAAATCCACTCGTCATTAATAGTGTACTTGAATTCTCAAATCCAGCTTTCAATCCTGAAATAACTTGTGAAACAATAGTACCTATATTTCCACTCAATGATTGTCCAAACTTAAATAACTGAGGTATAGCATTATCAAGAGCACTAGCAATTTTTTGAATGAATTGTGATACTGTACCTGCTAATGATAATGAGCTATTGTCAAAACCTTTTAAAATAGTATTAGCTAATTCAGGAATAGCAGTAGCAAATCCTTGAATAATTGCACCAACCATATTTACACCAGCCACTATCAATTTTGGCAAAATTCCTATAACAATCTTTGGAATTCTTTCTACAATTTTTGGAAGCATAGTTTCAATTAGTGTGCCTACTCCATTTAAGATAATTTCTATTCTAGGGAATATATTATCTCCTACGGTATCAACACTTTCAACAAATTGATTAATTAATTCTTGTAAATTAGCATCATCACTACCTAAACCAGTTACAAGATTATCCCAAGATGCTTTCATCATATTAACCGAACCTTCAATAGTTGTAGCAGCTTCTTTTGCTGAAGTTCCTGCAATACCTAGGCTTTTTTGCATAACTGAAATTGCATTAACAATATTTCCAAAAGATAAATCTCCGTCTTTAACCGTAACATTTAACTCTTTTTGAATTTCAGTCATTTTAGAAGCATCAGTAATTAATCTTTTCATTTCTTCTTTTGTACCACCATAGCCTAACTTCAAGTTATCAAGCATTGTATAGTTTTGTTTAGCAAAGCCTTGATAAGCCCACTGTATAGATTCTATAGAAGTACCCATTTTATTAGCGTTGTCAGACATATCTATTACTGCTCTATTAGCATAGTCCGCAGCCTTTTGAGTATCTCCACCTAATGATTGTAATAATGATGCACTAAATCCTGTTACTTGTTCCATATATTGATTTCCGCTTATTTGAGCAGTCTTATAAGCTTGAGATGCATATTCTTGCACTTTTTGAGAAGCATCTTTAAATAAAGTATCAACTCCACCAACAAGTTGTTCATATTTAGCATATGATTTTGTAGCCTGTACAGTTAAACCTGCTATAGCAGTAGATGAAGCTGTTACGGCTACAGCTGTACCTTTAACAACAGCACTTGCTACTTGTTTAGCACCATTGGCAACTGAAGAACCAAAAGACTTTAGTTTAGCACCTAATCCATTAAAATGATTGTTCATTTGATTAGTAGTTCCTTGTGTATCTTTTGCTAAATCTTTTAATTTCTTCTTTAACTCTTCAATGCCTTCTTTTAACCCTTTTTGGTCAAGTAGTGTCTCTATTGTAACTTTACCATCATTCATAGATTATAACCTCCTTCCCTTAGGTATTATAAAATTCTTCTCTTATTTCTTTTAAAATGTCATTTGTATTCTTATTTTCTTTTTTTGGTAGTGACCACATATTTTTTAATTTTTGACATTGTTTTTCATAAGATTTGTTATCTTTTTTATAACTTCTAAATCCCATAATTTGTGACATAATAGTTGAATCATTCAATCCAATAAATAATGCTTTAAACATATGCCAATGCATATCACATGAGGTTAAATCTATATGATATTGTGACATAAAAGAACTAACTATATATTCACCATCTTGAATATAATCATATACAATATCATTTGATGTTTCAGTTGATTCTATTGGTGTTGAATTTTTATTATTATAAAAATTTAT
>ENA-UONX01001995-UONX01001995.1-human-gut-metagenome-genome-assembly--contig:-P74old-NODE-1995-length-16230-cov-12.258794_pt1 | contig 16230 bp, 8 predicted proteins | sample MGYA00242466_ERZ724013 | MGnify/ENA metagenome assembly ERZ724013 | reverse complement strand
GATTTCTTTACGCTCCGCTCGCAATTTGCTTTACGCCTTCTCCGTTAGGCCGGTCCTGTTTTTCTCTTGCTTTTTGTTCTTACCTCTTATTTTTCTTCCTTTCCTCTTATTTTTTCTCCCTTTAATTCTCAATTTTTAATTTTCCATTCTCAATTGACTAAAAGCTGGCGTGTTTTTATCATTTCACGCCGGCTTTTCAACAAAAGACGCCGGCTTTTTTCTATTTCCTGCCTACCTTTTTAAATCAAATAAACGGGAATCGATTTCAATCCTCGGCGGATTTAATTTCGATTCCCGTTTAGTTTGAATAGAGATTACTTCTGAACAGAAGTCTATCTTATTTAAATAAGCGTACAATCAGGTCAAAATTCGTATCTCGATAGGTTGCTTCCCATGGAGTAGTGTCTTGCTGGCTATAGCGACTCTTCAATAATTCGGAAGCCTTTGCTGTATCACCGTTATAAATAGCAGCACACCATTGAGCCGGTTTGCTATCCGGGAAATTTTTTGCCCAAGAAGCAACCATCGCATCGGCTTCTGTTTGTTTTCCGACTTCCCTCAGCGATAAAGCCGTCAGCAAGTGGGCTGACTCGAAATACTTCGGAGAAGTTTTCACTGCCGCTACCCGATTAAAGCAAGCTTGAGCTTTCTCCTTCTGTCCTTGTCCAGCATAAACCTTTGCCTCCAGATAATCTTCCAGACGACTATCTATCTGGTCGTCGTACGGTTTTCCGACACCCAAGTTTTCCGGCCATTCCTTGGAAGCCTCGATTGATTTCAATGCCGATGCATATTTCCGCTTACCAATCAAATCCATTGCCTGATATAAGTTGGCAGCCCGATATACGGCACGACCGGCATACGAACCTTCATTCGGCAGCACTTCCATCTTCTTCAACAAGGAAACACAGGCCGCATACTGTCCGGTTTCACACAGACCATTGGCATATTTCAAGCCTATGTAATAATTCTTCGGATACAGTTTGATGTATTTCTTCCCGACTTCCGTCACTTTCTGCCAATCGCTCACGGACGTATAATAGTTCAATAGAGCAAAACCAGCCCGCCAAGAAGCTTCTATCTGTTCAGCTTTCAGCAGATCGTCCAACCGAGCCTGACCCGATTTCAACTGGGCACGTGACAGATACAACTCTGCATAGTCTGCCGGCGTACAACGATTCATAGCCTCGAGAGCCTTATCCTTCTGCTGATTGGCCCAATATATCAAACCTTTATAATAATCAATCTTCCAGTTCGGAGATTGGGTCTGTGCCCAATCCAGGTACTTCATCGTTTCAGGACGGAAAGGAAAAACGAAGTCGGGCGACTGCGCATTCGCCTCTTCCAAAGCCGCCTTCGATTCAGCCTCTTTACCCTGCTCACTCAACAGATAAGCCGACTGATACAAAGCCATCGGATACTTTCCGGCACATGCCAGCAAAGCCAATGCTTCATCCGGGCAACCCACTCTTTCATACCAGCCCGCCAGTTCGAGATACGTCTCAAACGGAAGCTCATTCCGAATCAGCGAAGAAAAGTCTTTTAACTGATCAGCCGTATGCTTGCCAGCCAACCAAGCCTCTTCAAAGCGGGCCGCATGATACAAAGGCAAACGATCCAACACATATTGAATCTGTTCCTTCGCCTGTTCCGTCTTGCCCGTCTGACGATATACCAGCATCAGCAACTGACGTGCATCTAAATTCATCACATTAAATTCCAGACTCTTCTGGGCATAATGCTCTGCCTTTGCCCAATTCTTCTCGCAGGCATACATCTCGCCCAACTGTTCATAAGCTGCCGTACGAACCGAAGCCGCAAACGAAGCAATAGAGAAAGCCGCCTTGGCTTCGGCAGTCTTGCCCATCACCCGATTCACCAATCCATATAGATAATTGGCTTCACCATCATAAGTATTCAGGCTCAAAGCTGTATTCAATAATGGCAAGGCCTCTGCATACCGGCCTTCACGATAGTACAAAGAAGAAAGACGCACCAAAGCCGGAGCAAAATACGGATCTTTCGCCAAAGCCTGCTTCAAATACTGCTCTGCCTTATCCCAAACTTTCTGATTCAGCCACTGTTCGCCCTGGGTATAAAGACCATAAGTCGAATTCCAGTCGAAATCTTTCGGCAACGTCATCGGACGTTCCAAATCATAATCCTTGGCATTTTCTGAATAAACCAGCAGATCATCTCCGATAACAACCTTCAGATGTCCTTCCGGAATTGATTTGGCAGCAGACAAAGTAACCGGTTCCAGTACCTTTGTATTCAACGGAAGTGTTTCTACCAGTTTTTCATCCTGATAGATCTTCACATCAGTTGATAACGCTTCCAGCGGAGAAAAGGCCAGCTTCAAGCCACCCGCCTCACGCGTCACATGCAAGGCACCGATACGGCTCGCCTTCGAAACACCCTGAATACCTTTTACCGGATACCAGTATTCCGTCCATTCGTCGGTCATCTGCGGAGCAAAAGCATAATGTTTATACGGCGTATAAGCACTATTCGATGCAGGCTGGTTGAATACACGTCCGGACTGCAATTCGATATACTGCCCATCAGTATCCGTCAGCAGATCTTCCCAGATGCCTCCATCACGCGCCAGACTCCACAAGAAGATCTTCATTCCCAATTTCTCATCGAAGTCAGCATGATGAATCGAACCATAGTCTTCGCCATGCCAGTAAACACCATAATAATCATTATAATATCCCAATACATGATAAGACTTTGAGCTTTCGAAGTTGTTCTTCTCATACCAGCCGATATTCCGGCCTTTCTCATCTATCGGGAAGGTAAACAATTCACCACCGTGTCCGATATAATGATCGCCCGGATAGCAGAACTCCGCATTCTTACCCACCGGATAACCCGCATTCATCCAATGATAATACGGCTGATCGATCGAAGACTGGTTATACCATGTCGTATGCGTCGTGAAATAAGCCTTGTCTTTCGGCAGATTCACTTCCACCGTCCAGGCTGTACGGGTCATCCATTCGTATGAAAAGACATAACAGCTCACACTGCCGTCATCCTTTTTCTTCACCAGATAATCAATTGGTGTACTGGACGTCGGCGCGTGACCAATGATACCGAAGTTAAATTCGATACCACCCGATGTCCAAGGCCCACGCATGGCGATATCACGGAACTTGGCAACGCCGTTGTTATAGACAAACGCCTTTCCGGTTGTCTTATCAATCGCGCCCCATACTTTTCCGCCTACTTCCGGGAACAAGGTTACTTGGATATAATCGTTTTCCAGTTCGACTGTTTTCCATTCTTTATTCACTCCCTCAGCCGCAAAACCATCAAAACGGAAATAAGGATAATACAAATTGGAAGGAGAAGCCACCGGACTCGGATCGGAGAACGGATAACTTTTCATGGTTTTAGGCTGCTCTTTAACTACTGCCTGCTGAGCAAAAACAGACGGCCATGCCCAAAAGGCACATACCGCCAAAACCAGCACTCTTTTCTTCATAAGCTTGTCTTTCTTAGGTATTCTTAATCATTAACTATAGCAATCTGCTCTTTCCTGCCTGCTTCCGGCATTTCCAACCGAAAGGGCACTGATATAATAAACAGAGAGACGCCCGGACCTTCTCATCCCGGTGTCTCTCTGAAACTATACATTATTCCACAACGATCAACCAGCCTTTTCCTTTCGGAACGGTAATGGTTTCACCCGGTTTCCAGGTCTTTTCAGGCTGGAAGTTCTCGATAGCCGGCGCATGCAATGTAGCCTTAGCCGGATCAAGGCCTAATTTAGCCCAGTCAATCTGCAAGGTGACTTCGGCATCCTGATCTTCCCATGTAGCCAGGGAGATCAAAGTCTTCTGTCCCATCTTACGATAGATAGTAGCCAGTGTCCGGTCTTTTCCGGTCTTCACCGGATTATCAGAAACCCAGTAGCCGATCATCTCGCTGCCTTTCATACCGAATTCATCCCAGAATTTCCACAACGGACGGTTATCTACGCCATAGCCCGGATTACGGCCCGTCATACCATAGATCATACCACGCCACTTGTTTCCGCCTTCCCAAAGCATTTCGCCCATCAGACCATACGGAATACCGGAAACTTCAACAATCCAGAACTCCGGTGGCATATCATAGTCGAAATATTCACCGAACCACAGACGATCCAGATACGGGAAATGCTCCAGATACAAGTTCGCACTGTTGGCAAAACCGTCTCTCTCATTAAACTGATTCGCTGAGTGCAAGTCGATCAGTGCGCCCGGATTGGTCCGGTTCAAGATCTTGCGGACACGTTTCATCGACATCCGGTCGAATGCCAGGTCATCGATATACAAACCATCAATACCGACATTCTTCACCAGCCAGTCCAAACCTTCCATATAGTAATTATGCCAGCGGGAAACACCACTGTTGACGATCGCCGCATCTTTCAGAGCCGGAACGAACCACGCACCGATATAATTCTGATCGAGATGTTCCTGCAACCAGGAGAAGCCTCCGCCCGGACCTTCCGAGAAGATTTCATTACCCAAGCTGCGCAAAGCAAACATTTCCACACAGCTGTTCGACAACTCACGTACCGTATTGTAGATCTTCACCTTCATATCCAGTGCATGAGCTCCGTCGATGTAGGCCTTCATTTCCTTCGTACGCAAGAACGGATAGTTGATAAACGGATTGATGCCCGTCGCATGGTGGATATTGACTACAGTCGCACCAAAGTCGTGTGTCTTATCAATAAAATCATACCCATGATAATAGCGGTCATGCCACTGCTTGTCAGTATTGATCGTACGGAACGGAGTCACCAGCACATTGAAGTAATAATACAAACGATCACCTTTCTTTACGGCACGCTTGCCGGAATAAGCATTTACCAGCATATTATCACCTGTTGTAGCCAGCTTGATACCACCATTACCGTCGTTGCACCATGAAACCGGCATGTGCAACGGCTTTTCATGGTAGAAGTTCGTATTCAGCGGACGTTCATACTTATCATCATAGAAACGAAGCTGAATGCCGGCGTTCACATCACCTGTCCAAACCGCATCCTGGTTCTTTTCCACACTCCATTTCCAATCGAAGTTCTTCGGACAGAAACCGCCTTTCTCGCCCAATCCCATCATATAACGGGCAATACCCGGAGCCAGTTCTGTCTGCAAGGCAATGTCGTTGATCTCACCATCTTCGCGGGCAATCAGAACGATCTTGTATTCCATGTTTCCGTCAGATTCGATCTGCGCATCCAAGTTCATCAGGAAACGGCTGTTCTGGTTAGTCGCATGCCAGCCGATAGTAGCCGGTTTCCGCTTTGTCACCGCAAAATCCAAGTTCTCCCAAGCCCCACCATCAGCTGTTAATGCCATCGGTTTGGCTAAGATATCACGACCATTTGTTCCGATTTCTGTCATCGTCTCCTTAAAGAAAGATGTAATCTGTTCCGGCAAACCCGTCTTGGCCAAGGTCACCGAACGACCTAACAGGGAAATTGTCTGGTCCTGTAACTCCAACGGAATATACGGAGCGATCACCTCATCGTCAAAGCCTATCTGCGAATTTAGCCAGCGCAGACGAGAATGACGCCACGGTTCGTTATCGCCATGATTGGCAATTACATTCTCTGTTACATTCAAAGTCAGATTAACCGTCTTGGTTTCCACGCCTTCCGCCGAAACCGTTACCGTACCTTCATACGTACCGGCAGCCAGCTGTTCAGGCACCATCGCGCCAATCCACAGCGCCTGTACTTTTCCTTCCGGTACCGAACAGTCCTTCTCAAAGACTGTTCCTGTTACATCAATACCACCCGTATTGAAACAAGTAAAAGCAGAGGCCGGAATAGATTCTCCCGTTTTCTTATTTACCAAAGCTGAATAATCCACCTTCAGGTGATTGACAGCCCCACGCGCTGCCCAGACTCCTAACTGGAACGTATAATATTCACCCTTGTCGGCCGTTCCGGTAAACGTATCATGACGATCTTCTTCAATCCATTTATAAGGAATATCCGTTGTCATACGGATCGGAAAACGCCGGTCTTCCGTAAACAAGATATATTTCTCTGCCGGACGAGCTTTCAGCAAGGCTTCCTTTTCTGCCTGTGTAGCAATCACCTCCATCGGATAAAACGAGTTGAAGTCATTGATGGCCTGATACTGCTCAACAGTGGCAGCCGGCAACTTTGGAGCCTTCTTACCCGTCAGCTTATTGGCCTTGAGCCATTCAGCAGAAGCCGTTTCCTCGAATGGCGGATATTTTACCGTCGGATAATAACGGCTTCCGCTCATTACATTCTTCAGATAATAGATATAATATTCACCAGGTACGGTCTGAGGCTGGAAAGCAACCTCACCTTTTTCCCGGTTTACAGTAAACCGAGCCACATTCATCACCCGTTTGCCTGTCTTCGCATCGACTACAATCAAATTCTTCGCTTCGGGATTCAAATCGCGCCGACGCCAGTTCATGGTAGCTAACACAGCGTCTCCCGGACGGTCGACCGAAACCACCACACGGTGATTACCCAACGAATCCGCATTCCAGGAACCCGTTCCATACAAGGAAGGAAGCGGCTTTTCCTGTGCCGCCAGGGAAGTAATAGCCAGAAAACCGGCTAAAGAAATCCAAATCTTTTTCATGTTCTTACATTTAAAGGGCCTTGATTACCAAGGCTCATATTGTTTAATTCTTTCCACTAACTCAGCTTGTTTTCTCCGTTTTTCCAAGTCTGCCGGATCCATCTTCTGCCGAAAGGCCTGCTTCAACTGGGCATTCAGCTCATTAAAACGGGCCACTTCTTCATCCGAAAAACGAGAGATTAATTTATCGGCGGGTGTTACCAGTTCATACCCTAATTTTACCAACATATCGCCTGCTACAGATTCAAAGATACAAATATCTTCCGGAGAAAGTTCCTTCATAAACTTCTTTGAATTATTTTTAAGAATCGGTTTCGTTACGTTCGACCACATTTTTCCGGCCACCGCCGTATTCCTGGATTCGCGACTCTCATAATAATCCATGATTTTATCGGTATATTCGACCTGCAGAAAAGCACACAACCGGCGCATCTCCTGTTCCGGATTGGCGATTAATGTTTCATAATTCAGCATATAGAAACGGGAAGGTTCACATTTTTCCTTCCAGCGCAAGGCTTCTTCCTGATCTTTCTTCCAGGCCTGGGCCAAAGAATAAATATGTTTTTCCCCAACGATCGCTTTCTGAAACGACAAGGCCACATCCCGGCCGTCACGATACAAATAAATATAGTACGGACGGATACCGGTTGATTCAATACCTTCGGCATAAAACATATTCTTCATGCTTTTACACAGCCAATACGAAGCGCCATGCTGGCGGGCCGCCGTTTCGTAAATCACCCGAAACAACTCATAAATCGTTGATTGATGGCACTGCGACAGAATTTGTTCCACATCCAGCTGCACACCTTCCCACGGAACCGGATTACAATTCACCAATTCACAGACATCAGCTGCCAGCCGCTGAAAATGATCCGGCTTGTTCAGATCTCCATACTTGGGCAACAATGGTATAAAGCGCTGAAGTATATGAGGCGGATGCGGAGCCGATATCTGATCAATCGTGTCTAACATCACACGCAACAAATTGGACCCCGATCGCTGTGTGCCGATCATTTGTATTCCTTGGATTTTCTCTTTATTCATAACATAAACAGGATTAAGCCTACCAGTCCAGATCCCAAAATCAGGAAAATAGGACTAAGATTGTATTTATACGATATAAAAAATACGACAATAAATAATAGAATGGTTCGGATATCCAAAGCCATCGTCTGGCCGATTGTCACCGCTGAAGAAAAGATCATGCCGATAACCGCCGAACGAACGCCCTGCAAGACTGCCTTTACCACCTGCGAGTCCCGGATCATATCCACAAAACGAGACAACAACACCGTCAGTACGGCCGGTGGTGTAAACATGGCCACCGTTGCGACCGTCGCACCCCAGAAACCGGCTACCAGATAACCGATAAATGTAGCTGTGATAAAAATAGGTCCGGGTGTCACCTGACCAATGGCAATGCCGTCGGCAAATTCCGGTGAAGTAAGCCAGCCTAAATTATCCACAAACAATTCATGCAAGGCCGGGATTACGACATATCCACCTCCAAAAAGCGTCAGACTGATACCAGAAAAGGTAGAAGCCAACTGTAAAAGAATGGATGAATCCATCTGCTGGCCACCAAACAGAAGCAACGACAGGAGCAACAAAGCGACCAACCCGTACATTCCCCACTGTTTTCCTGAAACAGGCGGAGATACAGCATCTGCCTTTTCTTCTCCTGCTGCCTGATCCTTCCGGTAGAAACAAAGGTAACCGATAATGCCTCCGCCAATCATCACCGCGATTGTAACCTGGATTCCGCCTATCCAGATCAGCAGAATCATGGAGAGGATGTTGATGGCCCAATGTATCTTCGACTTCATGTTCTTCCGGGCCATTCCGATAGCCACCGTCAATATAAGAGCGGTCACTGCCGGCGTAATACCTAAAAAGAAGTTCTTCACGGCCGGAACACTGCCATACGTTACATAAAACCACGAAAGAATGATAACCAATATAAAGGAAGGAATGATGATTCCCAAGAAAGCCATAAGAGCCCCGCTATAACCCCGCAGTTTATATCCGACATAAGCAATGACATTGACTGCCACCGGGCCTGGAAGAACGGAAGTCAGTGAAATACCGTCCAGCAGATCTTCTTCCTTCAGCTTCTTGTCAATATCAACCAACTGTTTCTGGACGATGGCCACCAACGACATGTAGCCGCCGAAAGCTGTCGCTCCCAGTTTCAAGAAAACCCAGAAAATATATAATAGAGAGACTTTTTCGGCAGAGCCGGCCTCGGTATTCTTTGCTACTTCGGGCATAATCTTCCGCCTTTATTTGATTTCTGTAAAATAGTTCTTGAACAAATCAGCCGGGACATATAAAGCACGATACGGAGCATAAGCCAGCACACTTTCCCACAACACCTTGCCGCTCTGATCTGTTATCAAGACAGTTCCAGTCTTTGAGCTGCACTGCAGGATATTGCCGTTGGGCATCAGATAGGCGCTTCCCATACGCGAAGTATATTTGTCTTTAGGCAACATGGCGCGAAGGGTCGTTTCGGCAGTCCGTTTCTCTTCATCCAGCTTAAAGGCCAACGCACCCGACTGCATTTCATACAGACCGTTATCAAACAGCATCAGATCGCCGTTCGGATTAATATAGGGTGTATGCTGGAACGAGAAATAAGCGGTTGTATCCATCTTGAAATCACCACCACGGCCAAACTTCCAAAGTATCTCTCCGGTATTTCTGTCGATTTTCCAGATCTGGTCTTCAATCGGTACCGAAACCAAATAATTACTGTCTTTGTCAAAGCAAAAACCGTTCATGTGGAAACGGTCGTACATGTATCTGGTTATGTACGGATCTTTGTCGATATCCCACACGTCCCAGGCAGACCATGTCTTCAATACGTTTCCCAATGTATCTAAAACCAGGATGCCGTCGCCGCCCAATGTATCCCGCTGCATTTTTCCGCCAATGTTCACATCAGCCACCTTCTTGGGCCGGTACATGGTATATAAATGGCAGGCATCATCCATCCAGATATCGTGATGAATAACCTGGTATTCTTTTTCTTTCTCAATCTTATTCAAATCCAGACGCCAAAGGGTTTCACCAGTCAGTGAAATCTCGGCCAGTCCTGTTCCTCCGGCAAAACCGATAGAGCCTCGGCGCATCGGTTTCTTATGCTCTTCGTTACGAACCTCTTCCGGAGTCATCGGTTCGTCGTCAATAAAATCTTTCACAAACGGACGCAACATCGCCAATATGGTTCCCCGCGGCGTAATAGAAGCAGCACGGACACCGATATCATCGACCTGCCAGTACCAGCGCATGTCACCTTTATTGTCCAATAGGGCCATATAGCCCGGCAAGCGTCCAAAACAAACTAAAATAAAACCGTCATCTCCTAAAGCATCCGGATCATGCGGTCTTTCTTCTTTCAACCAATGGTTTACCAGCCAGGGTGATTGTTCCCTCGTCTTAAAACTCAAGACTTTCGACTTCTGATGAAAAAGATTGTCTATGACGATTTGATATTCATATTCCGTACCGGCCTTCAGCAGCAACAGATCAAGCTTATGATCCAGCTTCGATGAAGAGACACAGGTCCTGAATTTCCGGCCTGTAGCTTTCTCCCAATATTCGATATAAACGGGGGCTTCTTTCGCTAATTTCACTTCCACCTGATTATACATCGCCGTATTATGCGGAGAAGTCAATGTCAGTTCCAACAACTCATTCTTTTCACTCCAATAAAGGAATCCGGCAATTACCACAACCAAAATTCCTATGATAACAATCAAACGCTTCATATCAATCTTTCTAAATAAGAAAAGTTATTTGTGCCTACCTATTTCAGAGGCACAAATAACTTTATATTTCAACTAATTACTGCGGCAAACGAGAAGGATTCTCGGCTTCCATATAGGAATTCAGCTGGGCATCGTCCAACGGATACGGGAAGTAACGAAGTTTTTCCGTTACATTTGTCGGACTTACCAGATCCAGCTCCTTCAAATGTTCGTTGACAACTTCTTCATACATGCCAAAGCGAACCAAGTCGGCTTTACGCTGGAATTCGAATACCAACTCATAACCACGTTCATCCAGGATAGCCCGGTTCATTTCCTCAGTGCTGCCCGGTACCGGGAATTCTGCGCTTGAACCGTATTCCGGAGCACCGGCACGTGCACGAATTTCATTCAGATAAGGCAGAGCGGCAGCCGGTCCGTTCAGGTTGTTTTCAATTTCAGCCTTACACAAGATCACATCCGACAAACGGAAAATGGAAATCGTACGTCCGTCATAGTAAGCATCCGAAACCATATCATACGAATACTTCATGGTCGCTACATTGACCAGCAACTTCGTCGTATCATTAGGCGGAACCGTTTGTCCCTTTTCCGGCATCATGTAATAGAAGCCATATTGAGACTTATCATCACGATTGGCATCACCCGTATAGTTGTAATAGAAGAACTGTTTACGCGGGTCGGCATCATTATACTTGCGCCAGAACGGAAGAGATACGCCGTAATACTGCCAACGATTGGTTACATCCGGGTGGTCAGACGGACCGAAGTGGTTCGTGATTTCACCACCGTTCGTACCAGCTTCATGCAAGATACAGAAAATAAACTCTTTGTTGAATTTATTGTTTTCAGACCATACATTCTTGAAATCTGATTCCAATGCATAGACACCTTTGTCACGCAAGTCCAATACCATGTCGATATAAGTCTTGGCATTGGTATAATCATGACTTCTCAAATAGATCTTTCCTAACAACGTAGCCGCAGCACCCTTTGTGGCACGTGCCAAATCCTGACCCGTCCATGTTTCCGGAAGATTTTCAATACATTCCTTCAGATCGGTAATCATAAAATTATTGATATCCTCAACAGAAGTCAACGGCATGTTTTTAGAAGCTGAAGGATCTACCAGTTCCGTAAGCAAAGGTACAGGACCCCAGCCATCCGTCAAGTCACGATAAGCCAGCGCACGCAAGAACTTAGCCTGAGCAATTACCTGCTTCTTCTTGGTTTCATCCATACTGATGTTATCAATATTCTGCAGAAGCACATTGGCATTCGAGATCACCTGATACATACACTGCCAATTATACTTAAAATAGCGGTTATTGGCATCGTAGGTCATGTTACTCAATTTTGTCGGGTCGCCGGCAGCCGTTGAATAGCCCATATCCGTAGCATAATCCGTTGTCATTACCAGATACCCGGCATAATACATCCACGCATCTCCTGGATACGGATTCAAATCCGCATACAAGCCTACCAACGCCGCATCAATATCACTTTCTGAAGTATAAGCGTTAGCTGTCGTCAAATTACTATATAATGTTGGCTCCAAATCTGTACAAGCTGTAAATCCCATCGAAAGTCCAGCTGCCACCACAAAGCCAAGTAAACTCTTTTTCATATAAAATATCGTTTTAATAATCCTTATTTAAAATGTAATATTCAAACCGAATGTATATGTTCTCATACTCGGATAGGCATTGTAGTCCAAACCGGCACCGGCATTCGCTGTCTGATTAGAACCACTCTGTTTCTGCTGTTCATACGACTTGGTATCGGTTTCCGGATCCCATCCTGAATAACCGGTAATCGTAAACAAGTTTTCAGCTGAGAAATATACCCGGCAAGAACTAACAAACTTCTTGAAAGGAATCGTATAGCCGAATGTCAAGTTCTTCAAACGTAAGAATGATGCATCTTCTACAAAGTGATCGTTTACATAACCACCATACTGTGAATAGTAGAAACCATTACGCGGAATATCGGTATCCGTATTAGTCGGAGTCCAACGGTTCAATGCTTCCGGAGTTTTCTTCCATTCCAGGTTCATACGGGTCATATTCAGCAAATCATTGCCGACTGATCCCTGGAAGAAGATAGACAAGTCGAAGTTCTTCCATGCAAAGTTGTTAGTCAAACCAAAAATGAAATCCGGATTGGCATTACCAATAATCGTACGGTCGTTTGAATCAATAATACCATCACCGTTTACATCTTCAAACTTCGGATCACCTGGTTTAGAGTTTGGCTGTGGAGCGTAGGTTTCACCCTGCTGCAATACACCAATATATTTGTAACCGAACAGAGAACCTAAGGATTCACCTTCACGGACAACGGCATAAGCTTCTTCTGATACATTACCCATCGGCTTGGAAGAAGTGATGTAAATATCACCATTATCACCTAAGTTCAATACCTTATTACGGTTCAAAGAGAAGTTAAATTTGGTATCCCAAGAGAAATCACCTGTCAAATTATGAGAAGTGAAATCGAATTCAAAACCACGGTTCTGGATTGAACCAATATTCTGCTGACCTGAAGTAAATCCGGTGTACATCGGCATCTTGATAGACAACAGCAAATCATCGGTTTTCTTCCAATATCCATCCAATGTAACTGAAATTCGGTTGTCTAAGAAGCCCATATCCACACCGACGTTCCACTGTTTGGTTGTTTCCCACTTCAGATTGGTATTTTCAGCGCTGCTCTGGTTCATGTGAACACCAGCCGTATTGGTAGAACCATCGAATGTATAACGGGTATTCGACATCAGGGCATACGAAGCATAGTCGCCGATACGTTCGTTACCAGTAACACCGAAACCGGCACGTACCTTCAAGTTACTGAACAGATTCAGATCTTTGATAAAATCTTCTTCACCGGCACGCCATGCCAAAGATCCGGAAGGGAAAGTACCCCAGTGTTCGTTGGCACCGAAACGAGAAGAACCATCTCGACGTACCGTTACCGTTGCCAAATACTTATTATTGTAGGTATAGTTGACACGACCGAAGAATGATACCAGAATATTTTCTGTCTTATTGGAAGCGATGCTCGTCACAGTCGAAGCAGCTCCCATATTATTGTAGGAGAACAAATCGGTAGAGAAACCTTTTGCATTTTCCTGACGGTATTCAGCAATAAACTTTTCGTAGGTGTAACCCACCATGGCACTAAAGTCATGAACTTTATTAAAGGTCTTCATATAGTTGATAGTACCTTCAAATACCTGACGGGTTCCAGTATAGTCATATGTACTTGCCACACCACCATCAATACTACCTTGATAGGTTGATTTAGGCAAATAAGTACCTTGGAAATTATGCTGAATTTCAACACCTGCTGATGCTTTAGCCGTTAAACCTTCCAACGGAGTGATCTCAACAAATGCTGTTCCATTGAACTTGTCTTTTGTTTCATCGTTCTGACGTTCCAACAAGTTAGCCAACGGGTTATCACCACGTCCGCCCGGAACTGTACCATACGAACCATCTTCGTTATATGGCTTAACAGTCGGATCATACGTCATGATACTGTTCAATACGTTTGATTCAAGCAAGTTACCACTATACATCTGGTAGTTCGACTGCTCCCGATGTGCATACATGGTAGCACCTGCTTTGATCCAATCAGTAATCGTCTGATCTACATTCACACGACCGGAGAAACGAGAGAAGTCTGTATTCTTCAAAATACCTTCCTGACTATAATATCCTAAACTGGTCAAGATCTTCGTTTTTTCAGTACCACCTCTAAATTGAATGCTGTGGTCTTGTACCAATCCAAGACGCGTACAAACATCGATCCAGTCGGTATCGACATTTGATTGTAACTGAGAGGGTGTATAAACACCATTCGGGTTACCTTCCTGACCCTCGATTTCCTGATACAAGGCATTTTCCAAATTCATGTAATCCTTTGCACTGATAAATGTAAACGGATTCTGAATCTGCTGAACACCTAAATAACCATTGTATGAAATCTTGTTTTCACCACTCTTACCACGTTTCGTAGTGATCAAGACAACACCATTCGCACCACGTGCACCATAGATGGCAGTTGCCGAAGCATCCTTCAAGATCTGCATGGATTCAATATCATTCGGGTTGATGTTCAAACCTTCGGTTGAAGGGAAACCATCCACTACATACAACGGTTCGTTGGTTGAACTGATAGAGTTACTACCACGCACACGTACCGAAATAGATCCACCCGGCGCCTTAGATGTCTGCTGAACTTGTACACCGGCCGTTTTACCCTGCAAGGCCTGGGCTGCATTACTTACCGTACCACCCATCACCATATCATCTGCTGATACAGAAGAAACGGCACCTGTCAAATCCTTCTTTTTTACATAACCATAACCAATGGCCACTACTTCGTCCAATCCAATCGCTTCTTCCTGCAATACGACATTGATAACTGTTTTATTTGCCTTGATTTCCTGGGCCTTCATACCCACAAATGAATAAGACAGTACAGCGCCTTCTTCAACGTTAATTGAGTAGTTTCCATCTAAATCCGTTACGGTACCATTGGTTGTACCCTTTACCACTACAGCTGCTCCAGTTACCGGTTCGCCGTTAGAATCCTTAACGACACCTGTCACCGTAATCTGTGACTGATTCACAATCGGAGCATTTGTTTTCACCGCTTTAACTCCTGTCGCAGCCGAGGCTTCATTTACCCCCCCCCAATTGAGTTGCTAACATGCAGGCTAAAAGCACTTTAGATCCGAATAATGCTTTGGTATAATCCATACTATTAAAATTAAACTTGAAGCTATACTTTACATTCCAAATCGCTCATTCATAAAATATAACTTCGATATACACACTTTTTATATAAACTTTCGTTTCGCAAATGTATAAATAATTTATAGTAAATATCCACAGCCAATACACAAAATATTTAATAACACTCATTTTTAACATTAAACAAAAATAGGCTTTACAATTTGTCAGCTTGTTTGAAACCCTTTTTCGATATGATATTGATCTATTTTCCACATAATAATCAAGCAATTATGTTTTCCAACATATTTCTTCCCTCATTCTGCCATCAGAATCTATCTGAACGGGAATTATAAATCATAACTAATCCCATAATTAAATTTATAAGAAGAATCTCACACTGTCAAATTTATATCAAATTATCATTCATCATACAATTTGAATCCTTCAAAAGATAACAATTTGATAAAAAAAGTTCATTCCTATTTATTTCATTTTATTTAAAAATAGAGTCGCAATAAAAAAACAATCTGAATTATTTCGGAATGCAGTGTCTGATTAAAACATTTTCGGAATTCAGCTTACCGGATATTTTCCTTATTCAGATTTTCAGGATTGATCATTTTCCTCTCTATCGCTCTCGCGCACGCGCGCGTATTGTGTGTGAATGATGTTGTTTATTTTTATCTACTTTACTTTATTATTTTCTTTACTTTATTATTTACTTTTCTTTGTGCACTTTTCACGGTGAAAACCGGGGTTTTCACGGTGATAATGCAGGAATAGCATACAATAAGTCTTTTTCTATTTTATTAGAAACAAGAAACTTAGTACAATATTTTAACGTAAGTTTTATTTTTGAATTAAAATCTGTATGTTATGCAAATATCTGTTAAACAAGGAAACTTAGACGTATCTGACGACTGGAAACAGACAATTGAAGACTGACAATTGGCGATTCTAATTCTCAATTCTGAATTCCCAGTTCTCAATTGACAAAAAGCCGGCGTATTTTTACAAATTCGCGCCGGCTTTGAAGTGCACCCCAAAAGTTGGAGATTAAATATAGATCAAGAGACT
>ENA-UONX01001988-UONX01001988.1-human-gut-metagenome-genome-assembly--contig:-P74old-NODE-1988-length-16304-cov-15.589513_pt1 | contig 16304 bp, 26 predicted proteins | sample MGYA00242466_ERZ724013 | MGnify/ENA metagenome assembly ERZ724013 | reverse complement strand
TGAAAAATTGATTTTAGATTGTATCCACCGCAAATCCACCACGAGAATGCAAAAAATAAAATCCGTCACTTTTTGTGGCGGATTTTTTCTTACATTATAAAAAACCGCCCCTCCGAATTGAATTCCAGAAGGGCGGGTTCATGTATTCGTCTGCCTATTGGACGGTCAGCGAATGTAATTTTAGGATACTACATTTTGGTGCATTTGTCAACGTGTTTTTTCGTCGATATTTAGGGAACGCATTCTAATCATATCGACTGCCAAGGAAATCAATTCGGAATTGCATGGCTTACTCACAGGATAGTAAAACATGCTTTTCAATTGTTCTGGATTTTTGTCGTATGCGATTTCAATGGCGTACCGGATGGCTCTCTCTACACTGTGCAGCTTTACATGATGAATTTCAGCTACCGTCTCATAAAGCTGCCTCATGAAATGGCGTGTTAAGTTCGGCTGTTCCACTGCACATACAATTGCCGTTCTGAGGTATATGTATCCCTTTAGATTCGCCGGAATCCCCATATTTCGGATGATTTGTGTTGCAGCTTGTTCCAGATTTAGTATACTTTCCTCATTACGCAAAGCTTTTTCTGTACATTTTAGCATGTTGCACTTCCTATTCTGATCATTTTTTAAAGCTACAGAGAGTAGAATTTCCGCATATTTTAGCGAAATCTGTATCTTTGATTTCAGAATAGCAGGATCATGTAAAATAATATATGATTTTTTCGTCTGATATTGTCGATTTTATTAAAATATTCTAAATATTTTAGTTGATTTCAGATTGATATTTTAGTTTTTCATCAATACGTGCCACATGCTGCAGAATCTGTTCCAGCGTGTCGGAGTTGTTGTCGCTTTTGTCGGAATCGCTTGCAGAAGTAAATCCATTTAGCCCTGCTTGCTTGATGATGGTTGAATAATCGATATAGCCATGGTCTATGTCGCAATCACCGTCAATTCCGTAAATTGTGCCAACGCCCGACTGCCAGATACCGTAATTTCCACTGTAAGTGCAGCTATCATTGTATTGTGCCACCCATACAGCATAGCACTTTCTTATGCTATCCGTAATATAATTTGTCAAATAATAGGTACTACAGTACAGTCCTACAAAATATCCAGCCTGTTCCAACACGGTCAGGAACGCATCCACCAACTCAGAACATTTTTCTTTACCTAATGCAAATTGTGATTGCTCTTCCAAATCCATATATACCGGATATTCAAACGTTTTCCCTTTTAGTGCTGCGAGGAAGTCTTGTGCTTCCTGTTTGGCGTCTGTAACTGTGGTTGCCTTGCTGTACCAGTAAGCACCGACTGGAACGCCATTGGACTTGCATCCGGCATAGTTGTTTGCAAATTGGTTGTCCACTCGATGACTAATGCCAGCACGTAGAATGGCAAACTTTACGCCGTCCGCCTTGACATGCGACCAGTTAATGTTTCCTTGATATTCTGAAACATCAATGCCCAAAATGCCGCTGGATGTCTCAAAATCGCCTGTTTTTGAGATGCTGTAGTAGCTGTAAAAATCGCTTGTCACCGTCCCATTGCCGTTTACCTCATTGCCATACCACTTTCCGGATGTCCGCACATCCACGTGTGTGTACTGATAGCTGCTATCAATATTAGCGATTCCAGTAAATCCAATGTCCTGTGCCTTACAGCAGACAAGCTTGCTGCTGATTGGCTTCCCATCCTGCCCGTAGCAGCAAATATCCGCTGCTGTACCTTTGGTGTGCTGTCCGGTACTCGTGCCGCCCACGTTCTTATCTTGGGTCGGGCAACGGTATCCGCTTGTCACAATGATTTTACTGCAATTCAGAGCCGTATAGAGTTGTTCCAGTTTATCTATCAGTTCGCTGGAAATGAGAATATCATGCGTACCACCGCACTTGCAGCGAAATTCCTGCACATTGAAATGGGGAGATAGCTGTGTACTATCATTGCTTGCATATGTTTTCACTGCCATATCATCACATCCTTTTAATCATGCAGCTTCATTCTACAATCATCCAATCCTCAGCCAGCATATCAGTCTGTGAAGCCAGCCAGCCCACAACAATTTCACACTGTGCAGTCAGCATGCAGATAGAATTGCAAACATTCATGCCAGACTTCTGAAAAGCTTCCATGTCTGCTTTCGTTTCAAATCCCAGATTTTCTGCAAGGAATAAGAACATACCTTTTCCGTTCCAACCTTTACGAGCAACTCTTTTGCCGCTTTTCAAAGCTTCAATGGCGTGTCCAAAATTCATAATATCATTTCCTTTCTCTATTCCTGATTTATTCCACTTCCGGCAGTCCTGCCACGCTTGTCAGCACCGACAACACGCCCGCCAACAGGGCAGCACTGCCCACATACATCCAGTTGACCTCTTCCATGGCAGCTGCCACGCCTTCCGTCGCAATTGCCGTTTGTGCAATGGTCTTGACAGCTCGGATGGCTGCCGCCTTTGTCCATGTCTTCCAATTTCGTTTCATTTTGTTCCCTCCTGTTCTGTCGGCAATTCCATAAAAGCGACACGAAGTTGTGTCATAACCCCGTTGCCGCCTAATCCATGGTACTGCTGATACATATTTTCAAAGTTTTCTTTCGCAAATATGGGAGCATATCCCAGCTCTTCATACTTGTTGTACGCGTGAATCATTCGGTCACGCAATAATGCTTGTACACCCAGCTCAATCGCCGTTTGCCTTGCCTCCTGCCGTTTGAGTCGTGCTAAAATCGCCCGTGTGCCAATGCCTAGAATCCCCGACGCACTGACAACGGACAAAATAATTGTGATAATACTGTTCATTCTATCCCTCCGTCAAAAATATGCTATTACACTGTGAACCTGCGGACGGGCGTTATTGCTTCTCCCAACCCAGACTAAATAGTATGTACCCGGTGTTACCGTTTCACAAGGTGACAATGTGGTAATCTCATCTGTGGTATACACCCACCAAAGGGATAGATCGGTATAGCTGCCCTCTGTCTGTGCTTTTGTCAGAATGTCTTCTGCCGTACCGGTGTCGGATTGTACTAAACGCAGAATGCCAGATTCCGAGCTGTTGGACAGAAATCGAATGGCAATTTGTGACTCTGCTGTAATCGAAATGGGTGTGGTACTGCATGTGAAAACAGATACGTCCCAGCCAAAAATACTAGAGTTGTAATCCAAAGCATAGCCATTTTCCTCACCGCAAAAATCCGGATATAAGGCTGTAAAATCCGATAAGCTGTATATCGTACTGTTGTGTTGTAAATAGATATTTTCATGGGTATTTGCATCAAATAAAATTGTTTTTGTCGTCTCCCCACTGCCAGACGTAGGTATTTGTAACACTCTTGGAACAAGGGCATTTAGCTTTTCTTCTGCTGTAGATGGCACGCCCATAGCCGTCAAATTCGCTGCTAGCTGGTCACGTTGCTTGTCTAATTCCAGCAAATAATCTTCTATTGTCGCCATTATTCCACCTCCACGATACTTGCGAGTGCAGTCTGAATGTCGCCCAGACTGGTTTCCAGCGTGGTTACCCGTTCAGACAGTGCTTTGTCTGCTTCTTCATACCCAGCGGTCACGGTAGAGAATGTCTTGTTCAGGTAGACTTGCAAACCGTCTAAAAATTCCTTATTTTCATGGGTATGGGCGGTTTCCTGTAAGGCGGCAACTGCTGTTTGCAGGGCGGAAATGGATGCTTCTACTTCTGTCAGGTCTGTGGATTCGCCACCGCTCCCACCACCAACTCTATTCTTGTAAATCTTTGCAAGATATTCCTGTGCACGTGTAAGCGGCTTCGGCAGCGGTCCGCTGTAATCGCCTGAGATTGCAGCTAGGAATAACTCATCATTCGTTCTTGGTTTTGTCAAGTCAGACATTTCTTTTCCCCTCACTGTGTTTCCGGTATGCCATTCACATAGAACATACCGCCATTATCAGTTGTCTTGTTTGCAATGGTAGTGGCACTATCCATATACACCATACTGCAATTATCTGCGATTGTACTGTCAACCGTACATCCTGCCATTCGCATTTCGCTGAAATCGCAGGATATGGATGCCAGCTCACAATTTTTCATGGAAACAGTCGTTCCGGCAGATACTGTCAAATCCTCCGCCTTACAGCTACTCAACGTAATATCAGAGCGTGTTGCTGTAAAAAAGCCGTTAATCTGCACACCGATAAATGTTCCCGTTCCCAGCAGGGCACAGACATTTGCATCTATGACGGTCTGCACGGAGTTGGATGTAGACCGGAAATCAATGTTGTTACCCCATAATATTACACCTGTTCCAATACCGGATACCGTTTCACTTGCTGTAAATATCTGACCAGCCGTCAGCCGGATGGTTGCCATCTGGTACTGTTTTGCAACTTGCAACGCCTTGTCTAAGGTTTGAAACGCTGTGCCGGATGCACTTCCAAAACTTTCATCTGAAATATTTGCTACCATAGACTGTGTAAAAATCTGGTCTTCCAACCGATTCAATAAATTTTCCTGTGTGACATCTGCTGACGGCCTTTGCAAAAATTCCACCCGAATCGCATTTAGTTCCTCTGGTTCCATAGCTCCTACATGAATCACTCTGTCGCTATGAATGGTGTATAGCTCCTTTTCATCCAATTTTAGCCCCAGTAACAGTAAATAGGCATCTGCAAAATAATCCACATCGTTTGCCTTTTCCGAAATTGCTTTTTCATATGCACAAATAGCACTTTCTACCTGTTCAAATATTCCTTGCCGTTCCTCATTTTCGATGTATTCAATCAATGGCATACCATTGAAATAATGTGATACAGCATCGCCAAAATGCAACCCACCAACATCAGAAAATGGGATTTCTTTAAATTTTGTGAATACACTGCCAACCATTTCCCCATCTGTATTCTGATAATACCGAACGCCGTATAATGGCTTTCGTGCGACAGAATCATCATAAATCATGAAGCATTCCAGTGGTGATAAGTATGTTGTACAGATTCTTGCATTTTCATCTGTATACAGCAATTCAAATGCACTGCCATAAATGCTGCAATTCTTTGACAATTCGGAATTGTTATCATCCTGGTCATTGTAATTTTGGATTTCCTCCAATGTACAAGGCTTCTGCATCGGCATACTGGGAAACCAGACGATTCACCAGTGCGACAAAGTCCGGATTTCGCAGCCAGCGGTATAATGTTTGACGTGTTACACCGGCTTCTCTTGCAATGTCCTCTTTTGTGCCGGAAAAATCCGGATTTGCGAGCAATTCGGCCGCAATTGCCATTCGTGCGTCAATTATGGTATTTTCTGAATTTGTAACATTTTGTAACATCCTCCTCCCTCCGTTTTTCAGGTATAAAAAATCCGGCAGGGAACTCCTACCGGATTACATTTTTCTATATTACTATTATAGCACGACTTGACATTTCAATTCAATTCAATCTTTCAATAAAAGAAGTGCTTTGTTATGCCAATTGTGAAACGTGCCAATTGAAATATGCATGATGTCTGCAATTTCTTCCCATCGCATTCCGTCTATGTACCGATACCGCATCAGCATCCGCAGCTCTGGCGGCAAGGCAGAAATCGCACGTTCCACAGCAATGATGTCTTGCATCAGGTCTGCTTTCTTTTCCTCATACAGTGCAGACAATGTTTCTAGCTGCTCTATATAACGCTGTACGGCTGCTATCGGCTCTCCCTTGCTCTTTGGCTCGCCGTCATAACAAACAGCCTTTGTGCTGCGTGCGTCCGCTCTGAGCACCTCTATGCGTCTGCTGATTTGTTGTAATTCTTTGCGTTTTGTACTGCACTGCATCAGCATTTCCTTTGTCATAGTTGCAATCATCCTTTCTCATACGGCTCTGGCAGCGGCATCCAGGCAATAACATCGCCAATATCGTTGCCAAAACGTTTTTCCTTTGCCCAAAATGTTCCCATTGAAACTTCGCCATCATCATATGTTACAAGGAAAATTTGCCCATTATCGGCTAAAAGTCCTTTTCTTACATTTTCAGATACAGCTACTTCCGGCAACCTTTCTGACGTCGGAATCCAGTTCATTTGCCATTTCCTCACTTTTCTATTTCTTCAATCCGTACATAAATTCCAGGTACAGCAGCCCAGAATTTTTCTGTCACGGCACTGAAAATCTGTTTGTCATCGTTCCAATAATGCAGCTTGGTCATAATATCGTACAACGCCTTGCACAGGTTGTCCACCTCCGGCTTGTTCGTATAAGGCTCCCCGTCCTGGTGCTTCGCCTTGAGTGGAAAGCACCATTTCACTATAACTTGCAATGCTCCATCAAACGGCTGTTCTGGAATGTGCTTCATCAAGTACGCCGTCAGCTTGGCTTCTGCTTCGCCGTTATTTCTCTTGTAGAAGCGATGGACACCATGCTTGTCAACGGTGTGTCCTTGCTGCTGGTGCGTACTGGTTGGCGGTATCATCTGCATAAAAAATTCAGTCATTCTTTTCCCTCCACTCCATTCGCTTTTGTCAATGTCAGTGGTTCACAGCAAAGGGCTGGCTATTTAAGCCCTTTGCGGTTAACCCGTTGACATGCCGCAATAAATCTATATATTATATATAGGCTGTTGCGGCAATTTTTGCGGTAATTTTTATTCTTTACTTTTGCGTTGAATTGTTCCATTTTTCAGAATCAGCTCGGTACATTTTTTTAATCTACGTTCTACAGTATCTCTGCTAACGCCCAGATATTCTGCCATATCTTTAACAGAAACATTTCCATCTACATTACATGCGTCAAAGGTATTTATAAGTTCAGCATTTTTATCCGCTGCTTTTGCTTTATATTTTTCCTTTGTTTTTTGTCCGCCGCGTTTCGCTCCACGCTGATACGGCAGTAAGTCTACATCCATCTGCAAATCTTTCAGCACACCAATGGTATCTTCCACATGAATCGGATATCGGAACCACAGATTTTTCGGTTCGAACTTCGGGAACTCTCTCAAAGTCCCGTCCAACCGCCAGGCGGTACACTGTTTCCCCTTCGCTCTGACAGCAGCCAGATTGCCCTGTAAGGCGTTGTACTGCTCAGGGGGCAAGTGATCTTGGCAAAGCTTTAAAATGGCTGTAGCGGACAGCAGGTCGTCTGGTGACGCATCTTGTAAAGCATCCGGTGCACACTGCCGTAACTTCTCAATACAGAACGCACAAACTGCCTTGTTTTGTTCCTGCTTCCAGATGTCGTCTGTCAGTTCTAATTCTGTCATATCAATCAATGCGTCAGGGTCACGGGCAAACACGCCAGAACCAGACGCTCTATCCATGCTGCGTTTGCCACCCTGTGCCCCCTTGGAATGATGGTGGCAGTAAATCACCGCACAGCCCAGCTGCGTGCAGACTTTGTCAAATTGGTTGCAAAAGTGTGCCATCTGGTCAGCACTGTTTTCATCGCCGGTGATGACCTTGTAAATGGGGTCTATTACAACTGCAATATAATTGCATTTCTTGGCTCTGCGAATCAACTTTGGTGCCAGCTTATCCATCGGCTCTGTTACACCACGCAAATTCCAAATATCAATACTGGGCAAAGAAGAAGGCGGAATCTGCAATGCTGCATAGACATCTTGAAATCGGTGCAAACAAGAGGCTCTGTCCAATTCCAGATTGACATACAGCACCCGACCCTTTGCACACCGCCAGCCGAACCAGCTTCGCCCCTCTGCAATGGCAATGCACATTTCAATGAGTGCATAGGACTTTCCAGCTTTCGATGGTCCGGCTATCAGCATCTTGTGTCCCTGCCGCAGGACACCATCAATTAAAGGCGGTGACAGTTCCGGCATATGTTCCCATGCTTCTGCCATGTTTTCAAACTCCGGTAGGTCATCGGTAATGCTGTCAATATAGTCCTTCCACTCTGCCCATGTCGCATAGCCGATGTTGGTTGCCACCAGAAATTGTTTTTTGCCGTTCCGGATGACACCCGGCATTCTGGACAGCCTGGACGGATTTCGATTCTGTCGGTCGACCTGCAATCCATTTTTATCACAGACATTGTATAGAAAATCCACTCGCTGCCGATACTCGTTATAATTGCCAGCATCCACTCGCACAATGGCATGGAGGGACTTTCCACCGGAATAGACCAGGCACGCAATCGGCAGCTGTAATTCATGTAGAATGCCGTTCTGCTGTTCCAGTGTGACGGCGTCGGATTCTACCAGTGCATACCGATAATCCGTGACATTTTCATTCTTTACGCCTTTCCCATCCAGCGGATTGAAGCGGATCCATGCCCCGCATTCTGGCTTGTAATCGCCGAATACGGCTCCAATATCCCCCTCACAGATTGCCAGTTCTTCGAGCAGCTTTCCAGCGGTGCGGTCAGAACAGCCAGCAGTCGGCAGAAATTTACCATCCGCATTCTCCCAGCAAGTCGTGACATAGCCGACATTTTCTCCCGCTTCAAACAACGTACTGAGATAGGTACTGATTTCCCGTACTGGATTCCAGTCAGTTGGCTCCAGAATCGGCATTTCCTGCACCTGTTCGGCACTAGTGACCACATAATCCTCTCCAATGTAGTCATCCCAATCCAATGCACGGCGTTCCTTCGGCTGCCGCCTTTGCGGCTGAAAGCCGTTGTCCAACGCCATTTTGACAATCGTGCCGGCAGTGATGGGATGTTCATTGCCGTGGAACGAACGCCACTTCTTTTCACATTCGCCGCTGTGATAGCGTGTCCCATCTCGCTGCGACCAGACGTCCCAGACACTCCAATCGTATCCAGCATCTTTCAACGCCATGCCAATCCCACACCATTCCTGATAGGAGAGGGCAGCAGGGTCAATCCAATCCAGCAGTTCGTCTAAGTTGTCGTTTCGATATTCCTGCAAAAAAATCATCCTTTCTGTTGACTTTTTGGTTGCTTTGTGATATACTAAAATCAAAAAACAACGTGTTTTTCTTGCCGAAGGAGGTTATTTTATGAGTACAAAGGAAGCTGCCATGGAGATTATCAACTATATGACCGAAGAGCAGTTGCAAGAATTTGTGAGATTCTTCCATACCATGATGGACATTCCCAATGTAAAAACCTCACAGGTACTGGAAGAAGTGCGTGCTGGGAAAAACCTGTCAAAACCATTTTCCTCTGTAGAAGCCTTGATGGAGGATTTGAATGCTGACGATTAAGTACCACAAATCTTTTAAAAAAGATTATAAGAAAATTCAAAAGCAAGGATACGATCTTGCAAAATTAGAAGCCGTTATCACACTTCTTGCAGCAGAAGCACCTTTACCAGAACAATATCGTGACCATGCTTTAAAAGGGAACTATATTGGATTTCGAGAATGCCACATTCAGCCGGATTGGCTTTTGATTTATCAGATTGAACAAGATGTCCTGATTTTGACGCTTTCCCGTACCGGCAGCCATAGCGAACTGTTCGGCAAATAATCAAATCCTGTCATCAAAGCAGACTGTGTAGACGGTCTGCTTTTTGTTTTCCCTCCGGTACAAATTCACTTGGTCGAATGCCATGTGGCAGCCGCCAGCCATTCGCTGCAATGCGGTCAATCAGATTTTTGGCATCCTGAAACTGCCAGTTCCCCACATACGAAAATCCATACCGTTCCAGACAGCGGATTTGCTTCGGGGTTGCCAGCCCTGCCATCTGCCGTCTTGCAATCGTCCGCAGAATCTGTTCCGCTTTTCCGGCTGATTCTACAGCATCCGGATTGATGCCGTGCTTTTCCAAATCTTTTTTCTGTTGGGCGGATGGGGCTTGCGTTTCCCATCCGAATGCAGGCACATAGCCACTCAAATCCTGTGATTGAATCGACATCGCATATTGAATCGGGTCTACCAGTTTCGATTTGCGGCGTTTCATCTGCTCCAGCTCTTTCGCCAGCGATTCCTCTCGGGCGGCTACCACATCCGCAGATGCCTTGTTTTCTGCCGCTTCCAAGTCAAATTCTGTGCCGGTTGCGGCTTCCATCTGTTCTGTCATTTTCTGCTGCACGGCTTCGTCCTCGGAAATCAGACACGCCGGACGGCACAGTTCATGTTTTTCTGTATTCCACAAAAAATCCAACAACAGCAGATGGGACTTATTGGGTGCCAGTCGTGTGCCACGCCCGACCATTTGACAATACAAGGCACGCACCTTGGTGGAACGCAGCACCACCACACAATCCACATCCGGACAGTCCCAGCCTTCTGTGAGCAGCATACTGTTGCAAAGGACATTATAGCGGTTGTCTGCAAAATCCTGTAAAATCTGTTCTCTATCCGTGGACATGCCGTTGACTTCGGCAGCACGGAATCCATGCTGATTCAGCATCTCCCGAAACTTTTGAGAGGTCTTCACCAGCGGCAGAAAGACCACTGTTTTTCTATCTTTGCAGTGTCGCTGCATCTCTACTGCAATCTGTTCTAAGTACGGGTCCAACGCTGTTGCAATGTCGCTCGGTTTGTAATCTCCAGCGGATGTACCAACCTTTGTAAAATCAATCTGAATCGGGATGGTAAGGGCTCGAATCGGTGTCAAATAGCCCTCTTTGATGGCTTGCGGCAAAGTGTACTCATAGGCTAAACTATCAAACACCTTGCCCAGATTCCGTTTGTCGCCCCGGTCTGGCGTTGCGGTTACGCCCAGCACATGAGCCGCTGAAAAATGCTGCAAAATCACCTGATAGCTGTCAGAAATGGCGTGGTGAGCCTCGTCAATGATAATCGTACTGAAATAGTCCGGTGCAAACTGCTGCAAGCGTTTTGCACGCATAAGTGTTTGCACGCTGCCCACGCACACCCTGTACCAGCTGCCAAGACAGGTTTGGTCTGCTTTTTCCACGGCACATTTTAAGCCGCTGGTCTGTTCCAGCTTGTCCGCTGCCTGTTCAAGTAATTCACTGCGGTGTGCCAAAATCAGGACCCTGCCGCCCTTTCGGACGGCATCCTCTGTGATTTTTGCGAATACAATTGTTTTGCCGCATCCGGTCGGCAGTACCAGCAGCGTCTTTTGTACGCCGCTGTCCCACTGCTCCCAGACTGCCGAACGGGCGGCTTGCTGATAGGGTCTTAATTCCATCAAGACACCCCCTTAAAAATTGCCGGGCTTCCAGTTCCCCTGCTGCGGATAAGCTGGATAGCTGTTCGGCTGCGGTGCATAAACCGGCTGTGCCTGTGCAAAATCGGTGGCAGACGGAACAGGATTTGCTGCATAGTTTTGTGGTGGAATCGCTGGCTGAGTAGATGCAGAAAGGGCAGGTTGGTCATAAGAGGGGTATAGTTTTTTGATTTTATTGGAGTAGCCTGTCTTTTCGTCTTCCTTATCCGTCTTTTTGTGATAGTTATCAATGTATACTTTGCAGACACCGCTTTTCCCGATGGCTTCCATCCATCGCATTTTGACTTTTTCCTCTTTTCCCTTTAAGCCGATGGAGGCAAAAAAAGCGGAAAGTTTCCATTCAAAATCAGAATACAGTAGATATTGCTCTGTAATCAATGCAATTTCGCCGTTGTTGCCAAATACTCGAAAAGTGACAATTGCCTTATTGCAGGGCGGTACTTTTGGACTGCCAGCGTGTCGGGCACGTTCCACTTTTTCTACTGTAAAGCGATAATCCCCTTCTGGCAGGAGTGCAAATCCACTGCCTTCCTCTTGAATTTCATCCTCCCAGCCCAGTTCATGTCCAGCATTTTGCGAATAAGTTACCATACAATTGATCCTTTCTAAATGAATTTGAGAGAGACCCCCTCTCACTATACTGTGGTTTTCCAGCAAAACTTGTATGCAAACGTACAAGTTGAAATCGGAATTTACAGAATATTCATTCTATTTGTCGCATTCGTCAAATGAGAGGGGAAATATTTGTAGAAATCATCAAACAGTTTGTGCCTGAATCATGCTATAAACCTGCTGCCATGCAGCAACCAGGCAGCCTTGTACAAAGTCTGGCGGATATTGCTGGATTGGCATATCTGCTGGAAAATAGCCCCGTGCTCCAACGACCTGTTGAATTTGCTGTGGTGTGACATGGTTGGCTGCCATCAGCTGTGCCAGTTCGGGGGCAATGCCGTCTAAAATATGCTGGGTCTGCTGTTCGGCAGGCGTTTCCTGCACATTTGCAAACGGGTCGGATATCTGTGCCGTGATGTTTTCTGCTTCTTCAAAATCCTTTGCGGTGACAACCGGAATCCCTGCGGATTTTGCTTGTTCTATCACCTGCACGGCAGGGGGCGACTGACTGCTGTTGCATCGGCTGAAAGATACCGGCAATGCTTTCATAGGCAAGCGGCAGTTCGTCTGGCAGTCCAAAGCGATTCTTGGCATCCCACCACGCTGTTTTGGTAGTATACACGACACGCTGGCAGGAGGTTGCCTTGTGCTTTTTTCCTTGACTGTCAGTGGCAATGAGATTGGTTTTGAATGCCAGGAACAGCGTCATATCCGACCATTCTTTCAGCAACGGGGCAATTTTGTTGGTCGTCTTTTCCCCTAATTTCAACTCCCAGTGGTCGAAATCCTCTGTCATTTCCGGCACAGAGGATTTCCGACAAATGGCATGGCAGACAAGCACGATATGAATTCCGGCAGCAATGAGTTGCTCTGTGAAATCCAGAAACCGCCCTACTTCCTCTGCTTCAAACGTCCAGCCCTTCCCATATCCAATCCCTTCAATGCCGGTGACATTGTGGGTGACACAAATTGCCTGTAAAGCCAATCGCTCTGCCCAGTCAAACGTGTCGATAATGACGGTTTGATATTGCTTTTCGGTATGTACTTGCAATACATATTCCAGCTCCTGCCGCAGCATCTCCCAGCTGGTGGGCTTCGGCAGGCGGCGAACATTCATTTTGCTGGTGCTGCCTTCACAGTCGAGAAAAACGGGAGAGGGAAACTGTGTGGCAAGGGATGTTTTCCCAACCCCTTCCTGTCCATAGAGTACAATTTTTATGCCGCTTCCGGTCTGTACGCCGGTTGTTTCTTCAAATACCATCGTTAAAATGCTCCTTTCGTCCATGTTCGCTGTGTTTCCGGTTGTGTTGGCTCGATGGTTGCAGGATTGCTATAGCCGTCCTCAATGATAATGCTGCATTCCTCGCCAGTGGAAACACGGGTGGCAATCGCTTGTAAGCCCTCTTGTTCCAGCCAGATGCCGAATTGCTGCAAGGTGTTTCGGTCCATTTGTTCCAGCTTGTCCAGCAGCACAAAGCCGCAGTTTGGATTCAACTTTCGGGTGATAGCGGTTGCCACTTGCAACTGTTCTGCCCCTGATATGCAGTCCCACGGTTGTCCCTTGTACAGCAGCACCCCATTTTCCACTGCCAGTCCGGCAAGCGGCAAATCCGCATTTTGCAGCAGGTCTTTTTTCTCCTGCCGGATGGCTTCAATTTTGGCGGTCAACTGCTGGTATTCCGTGCGATATTGTTCCGCTTCGGATTCTGCATTTTCTCGGTTCAGATTATCCCGAACTTTCGCATTGATGATGTCAATTTCTGCTATGCTTCGTTCCAGTTCCGCAGTCGATTCATCCTGCAAATTTTGTACGGTAGTTCTAGCAATCTGCAAATCTTCTTCGATTCGTTGTTTCTGTTCTAAAATCTATAGATACTGCCGTTGAATCTGCTCATACTGTGCTTCCAGTTCTTTTTTGTGCTGTCGTTTCCGTTGATTTTCTGCATTTTTCAGCAAGATTGCCTGTTGCTGTTGAATCTGTTCTGAGGCAGAAATCGGTGTTTCTGGTACGCCGTCCCACTTTTGCAGACTTTCTGCGTACTTTTGTTTTTGGTCAGCAATTCTGCCAATGGCGGTACGTTGGTTGTAGGTTTCTGTTTCTCGCCGTTCTACCTCCGCCAGCTTTTCGCCAAGCCCCGTAATTTGCAACAGAATATTGGCTTTTTCCGTTGCAGGGGCGTGTAAAAACTTTGGCAGGTCGAGGGCGAATGCCGTCAGGAAGGTATTCAACAGCTGTTGTCCGGAACGCTTTCCGGTCGGGTCAATGACTTTCAGGCTGCTGTTTTTGCCCTTTCGCTCGACAACAACGCCGTTGGAAAGTTCGATATGTAAAATCGGTTCGGTGTACGCACCATTTCTGGCAGCATGTGTGGGGCGATAGCGGTCGCCACCCAGTGCCCATGCAATGGCATCCAGCACAGAAGTTTTCCCTTGTCCGTTGTTGCCGCCGATGATGGTCAGGCCGTTTTCAGACGGTTCCAGTTTTACCGCTTTGATTCGCTTAACATTTTCCAGTTCCAGACTTGTGATTTTCACTGACATTTTCTTTTTCCTCCTTTTCATTTGTTGGCAACAGAAATCCGATACAATTGGAACAATGTAGATTTCCATCTAACCCCCAATCAAGCGGCACATCGCTGATGCCGCAGTTCACACATTTTTCTTCCATGCAGTTGCTCCTTTCATTTCTGGTTTAGATTCCTCATGATAGTCATACAGACTTTGTTCCACTGCACCGAATTTCAAGTCTTGTTCTGCATCCACATATCGCAGGACGCACCGCACAATATGTTCCCATCGGCTGTCCGGCAGTGCGGTACCACCAGCATTGATGTCCTCCATTGCACAAAAAATATGTGCTTCTACATTCGCCCGTTCGTCCTCCATAATGACGGACGGTTCAAAAAAATGAAAATTCACTCTTGACATTCCTTTCTCCCTATGATAAAATAGGGTTATGTAATTTTTCGCTTTGTCCCCGTTACCGGTTGCTGCCGGTGCGGGGATTTTTACTTTTCAGCAGCAGAAAAAGTCTACACAGATGATATAGTATCAGCACCAGGCTGCTGACAATTCCGATTGCGAACATGGGTACACCTCCTATTCCTGCCTGTGCAAATCGGGCACACATACCAGCCTGTGAATTGCCACGATACATTCCATTCTAGCTTGCATTGCTCACAGATGGCGTATTTGTGACCGTTTTTGATTCGTATCATTGCATTTTTCCTTCATACCATGCGATAAATCGCAGCGGATACACATCAAATGCGTACTTGCTATTTGGATTTTCACCTTTGCGTGCTGTGCCAAAGCTGTACATGCCACTACGCAGCATTTCCTGAACTTTCTGCACGCTACAACCAAGAATTTCGCCAACTAAAGATAGCGGTACGCTACGTTGCCCTAGCACTTTTGGTTTGAACTCGTTTTCCCATCTTTCCATGACGTCCATTTTTATTCAATCTCCTTGTTTCAATTCATTTACAAACGCCATACTTCACAGCCATTTCCTTGACAATTGCAACATAAATCTCAATCAGCTTTTTGTCATCGGCGATAATATCGACCTTAGTCTGTTTGTCCCTCTTTGATTTACAAATACCTTCGCCCGCCATTCTGTTCCGTTTGTTGGTCAGTCGAGTTTGCAGGGAAACACCCGCTCTGGATTCTACCAACTTATACACCTCTTTGTACACATCTGCAATCGTATCATATCCACTGCCAGTTGCAGCAGCTATATTGGAAATCAGATGTTTGGTATCTTTTCGCCATGCGTTCTTGTCTAATGAGATGACCTCGCACATGTTGTCAATCCGCTGGTTTGTGTTGGCAATTGCAGTTTCTTGTGCTGCTTGCTTGGCTTCTAGTTGCTTTTGCTTAATTTCCATTCCAATCAGTAATTGCAACTGCGGTGATAAGTCGGAGAATGTGTCCTTCACTTGCTGTACCCTGAAATAGCTATTGACAAGCTGCCGTTGTACATCCCACGACAAATCATCCGTGAAAGACTTCACCAGCATGTAATAGCCGGATTCGGTGATGAGAGTGACATCCTCATGCACCTTTGGTGAAATGTCGATTATCTTGTGCGTACGAATTTCGTTCGCACAAACTTTGAAGAAGTCTTCGCCTTCAATAAAGTGTTCTTTATTGGTGTTGAAGTTTCTTCTCGCCGTTCCTTCCGGTCTTTTGTGGCACATATCAATGTCCCTGAGTGTAACCACCCGCTTGCCCTCATATTCCTTGATGGAAAGAGGCATGTTGTTAATTATGATTTCATCCATTTTTCTTGTTCTCCTTTTCTTCTGTGTTGCCAATATGAATCCCCGTCATAAGTGCTGCAATGAGTAACTGTGCAACAAGAGAGGCATCCAGCTTTGATGTTTTTTCAGACGCATTGTGGAATGCACCCAAGAAAAGTTCTGAATCCTGCTTAGCCTGTTGAGCAGCAAAAACTTTCGTTTTGTTCATAGCTTCGCTTCCTTTCTAAAATCTACCCTTTCGGGCGGTGGGTCGGGATATGCAATGTCATTAACTTAACACTAGCCAAGCGAGGCGAAATCTGCTAAAATAAAGAAGGGTGAAGAAAATGAAAGCAGAAACAAGATTCAT
>ENA-UONX01001978-UONX01001978.1-human-gut-metagenome-genome-assembly--contig:-P74old-NODE-1978-length-16400-cov-35.095136_pt1 | contig 16400 bp, 11 predicted proteins | sample MGYA00242466_ERZ724013 | MGnify/ENA metagenome assembly ERZ724013 | reverse complement strand
AGGTGGCTGGGCTTCGAGTGGGACGAAAAGCTGTTTGCAAGCGATTATTTCGACAGGATGTTCGAGTGCGCCGTCGGGCTAATCAAGAAAGGTTTGGCTTACGTATGCGACCTTTCAGCCGAACAAATCAGAGAAACAAGAGGCACTCTTACGTCGCCCGGGCGGAACAGTCCTTTCAGAAACAGGTCGGTCGAAGAAAACCTCGATTTGTTCATGAGAATGAAGGCGGGTGAATTTGCCGACGGCGAAAAGGTGCTCCGCGCAAAAATCGACATGGCGTCAAGCAATCTCAATATGCGCGACCCCGTCATATACCGCGTCGTGCACGCAAGACATCACAACACGGGCGACAAGTGGTGCGTTTATCCGATGTACGACTTTGCGCATCCCATCGAGGACGCTTTGGAGGGAATAACCCACTCCGTCTGCACGCTTGAATTCGAGGACCACAGACCGCTTTACGACTGGGTGGTGGAAAACTGCGGCTTTGAAAAAAGGCCGAGACAGATAGAGTTCGCGCGGCTGAATATAACAAACACCATTATGTCCAAGCGCTTTCTCAAACGACTTGTGGACGAGAAAATAGTGGACGGATGGGACGACCCGCGTATGCCTACGCTTTGCGGTATGCGCAGACGCGGTTATCCGCCCGAGGCAATCAGGGACTTTTGCGAGCGGATTGGCGTGGCTAAGTCCAACAGCGAGGTGGAAAGCGGGTATCTCGACGCTTGCGTGAGGGATTTTCTCAACAAAAACGCCGACAGGGTAATGGCGGTTTTCAACCCCGTCAAGGTCGTGCTCACCAATTTCGGCAAAAGGACGGAATTTGCCGAGGTCGAAAACAATCCCAACGCGGAAGCGATAACTACGCGCAAGGTAAGCTTTTCAAACGAGCTGTACATAGACGGCAGCGACTTTGAAAGCAATCCTCCTCCCAAGTATCACAGGCTGAAACCCGACGGGTACGTAAGACTCAAAGGCGCGTATATCATACATTGCGACAGAGTGGAATACAATAGCGACGGCACGGTAAAAACCGTGTTCGCCTCCGTCGTAGACAACAGCAAAAGCGGAAGCGACGAAAGCGGTATGAAGGTCAAGGGCGTTATACAGTGGGTAAACGCCGCAGACTGCGTGCCTGTCAAGGCTTATCGGTTCAAATCGCTGCTCAACCCTCCCGAAAACGGAGAAACGGATTTTACCGAGCGCCTCAACCGCGACAGCAGAACGGAAATAAACGGCTTCGGCGAGAGTCTTTTGAAGGACGCGAAACGTCCCGACAGGTTTCAGTTTATGCGCATAGGCTACTTTGCCGCGGACGGAAAAGAGGGTGAAACGGCGGTATTCAACGAGATAGTGGGCTTGAAAGACAGTTTTAACGCCAAATCTTGACAAGACAGGGCGCGTATGGTATCATATTTCAAAGTCGGTTTGTCTTTTGGAAAGAAAAATGAAGATATGTAAGGTTTGCGGAGAGCCGAATGCGTCGGAAAGCAGGTTTTGTATCAACTGCGGCAGCGAGAGCTTCGAGGTCAGCGACGTAAAACAGAAAATTTGTCCCGAATGCGGCAGCGTCTGCGAACCGCAGTTTACCCATTGCGTGAACTGCGGCGCGGCTTTGGGAGACGCAAACGTGAGCGGCGTCGCTTCCATTCAGAGTGGCGGAACTGTTTCGCGGGATTCCGAAAATCCCGACGAAACGGCGGTTTGCCCCTATTGCGGCGCGGAAATTTCGCTTCATACGGTTTTTTGCGCGGGCTGCGGACACGACGTGACCGCAATGAACAGACACAGGGTTGTCAGGCGCAAAATATGCCGTTTTTGCGGCAAGCCCAACAAGCCGGAGGACAAATTCTGCAAGTATTGCTTTTTCGACCTGAGAGACGGCGAAACGGTCGAATTTCAGTTGGACTATGCCGACGCTCAGGATAAAAATCCCAAAATAAAGCAGGCGGTGCTCCAAGCGCCCACTACCGAAAAGCTCAAAATTTGTCCCAACTGCGGCGCGCTAAACAATTTCGACTCGAAATTTTGCTTTTCCTGCGGACTCAGGCTGGTGACGGAAACTCCCAAGGTTTATTGCTTCGTGTGCGGCGCGGAAAACCTCGCCGACGCCGCGTTCTGCACCTCCTGCCGTTATCCTTTGGGCAACAAAAATCACGACGAGGTGGCAAAGGGGTGGAAATGCGAGTGCGGAGAGTTCAACGAAAGAGACGACAAATTCTGTACCGGCTGCGGCAGACCTAAGCCGACTGACGGCGATGTGAGGATTTAATATGAACAATTCCAACAATTTCAACGTATGCGAAAAGTGCGGCACCGCCAACCCGCTTATAGCAAAATACTGTTATCAGTGCGGCGCGCACCTGAAAACGCCCGAGGACCCCATTGTCTGCAACAACTGCAACACGGTCAACAGCGGCTCTGCAAGGTACTGCAAGCATTGCGGCAACAAGCTGTTTCGCGGCTCCACCGTCAAAATTTGCCCAAGGTGCAATCACACGGTAAACGGCGACGCTTACATCTGCGAAAGGTGCGGTTTCGAGTTTGTAGCCATGCGTCCCGTGGTGCAGAACATACCGCAGCTTCCGCAAAACGCGGGCGGTTCCGCCGAAAACCGCAAGCCCAACAAAAAAGAACTGAGAAAACAGCAGGCGGCGCAGCAGCAGACCTATTACGCTCCTCCCGCTCAGCCCGTTTACGCACAGCCGCAGCAGACGGTATATCTGCCCGCGGCGGCAGCCTCGACAGTCGGCTCGGAAAAGAAGTCCGAAGCAAGAGTGAGGACTTGGGGTGCAATCATCATGATTTTGTCGCTCGCATTTCTGTACGCTTTCGTCGGGTATCCCGCAATCATGCCCCAAAATCTGCTTGGCGGCGAAATGCTCGGATATTATTCCGTGGAAGGAGGAAATTTCAGTACGGCGGGACAGCTGTTGTGGAGCTTTGCGGACAATTTCAATTCTCTCAAAAGCTTTTCCGTCGGAGAGTGGACGCTCGGCATACTTGCGGCGCTGTTTGCGATTTCGGGCGTTGCAATGTTTTTGTTCGGTCTAATCAAACTCTGCACGGGCAAAGGCTCCAAAAAAGCGAGCAAATGGTGTCTTTTCGTTTTCGTGCTGGGCGTTGTCGTCGTGGGGCTGATTGCGTTAATCGGCAAAATCGACATGGGACTTTTCAACACGGTTGAAAAAGGCCTGTTCGGCGAAAACAGCGATTTCGACGGCGGCTGGACGCTCTGGTTTGCTCCCGCATTCTTCTTTTTGATTTATTTGTTCAGCTTCGGCGCCCGCAGAAAAAGGCAGTAAGAATCTGAAAAAACATAAAGGAAAAAGCATTCAAAGACCGAATTTTTCGGTCTTTGATTTTGATTTTAAACGCTTCAAAGAGGTTCGTATGGAAAAAATTACATCCCGCTTTTTAAGAAAAAAATTTCTTGAATTTTTTGAAAACAGAGGACACGCCGTTATAAAAAGCGCAAGCCTGATTCCGGAGAACGACCCTTCGGTGCTTTTTACCACGGCCGGTATGCACCCGCTCATTCCTTATCTTTTGGGGCAGAGCCATCCTTCGGGTACGCGGCTTGCCGACGTTCAGAAGTGCGTAAGGACGGGCGACATAGACGAGGTGGGAGACGCTTCGCACTGCACTTTTTTCGAGATGCTGGGAAACTGGTCTCTCGGAGACTATTTCAAGGAGCAGTCAATCAAGTGGAGCTTTGAGTTTTTAACGTCGGACGAGTATCTCGGGCTTGACGCAAACAGGCTTGCAGTTTCCGTTTTCGAGGGAGACGCCGACGCGCCGCGCGACGAGGAGTCGGCAAAGATATGGCGCGAATGCGGTTTGAAGGACGGGCAGATTTTTTTCCTGCCGAAGAAAAACAATTGGTGGATTGCGGGTACTACGGGACCTTGCGGCCCCGATACTGAAATTTTCTGGGATACGGGCAAGGAAAAATGCTGCGCCGACTGTTCTCCCGCCTGCGACTGCGGAAAATATCTTGAAATATGGAACAATGTTTTCATGCAGTACAACAAGAGGGCGGACGGCGTATACGAACCGCTGGGCAGAAAAAACGTCGATACGGGCATGGGACTCGAACGCACGGTTTGCGTCCTTAACGGCTTTGACAGCGTGTATGAAACGGATGTCTTCGCGCCCGCAATCGCAGAAATCAGACGTCTTTCGGGCAAAGAAAGCGACGGCAGCCCCGACGTCTTGCGTGCGGTGAGAATAATTGCCGACCATGTGCGGACTGCGGTGTTTCTTTTGGGCGACGAAATAGGCGTCGTGCCGAGCAACGTGGACCAAGGCTACGTGCTGCGCAGACTTATCCGGCGGGCGGTAAGATTCGCCAACGCTCTCGGTATGCAAAAGGGAGACATAATCAGGATAGCGGAGGTTTACGTCGGGTTGTACGGCGACGTATATCCGGAAATAAAGCGCAACTCCTCAAAAATAACGGAGGAGCTTGCCAAGGAGGAGGAAAAGTTTCTCAAAACGCTGATTGGAGGAGAGAGGGAGTTCAACCGTCTTGTCGAAAAGCTGTCGGGAGATGTCATAGACGGCGCGTCAGCGTTCAGGCTTTACGACACTTACGGCTTTCCTATCGAAATAACCGAAGAGCTGGCTGCGGAACGCGGGCTTAAGGTGGACACGGAGGGCTTTAAAGCGAAGTTCGCCGAGCATCAGCAGAAGTCGCACGACGCAAGCGGTCAAAGATTCAAGGGCGGGCTTGCGGACAGCGGAGAAGCCACCACGCGGCTGCACACGGCGACACATCTTTTGCAGGCGGCGTTGAGGCAGGTGCTTGGAGACGAGGTGGCGCAAAAGGGCAGCAACATAACGCCCGAAAGGCTGCGGTTCGATTTTTCCTTCGGCAGACCTATGACTCCCGAAGAAATTAAAAGGACGGAAGAGCTTGTAAACGAGGCGATAAACAGAAAACTTCCCGTGACGTGTGAGGAAATGAGCGTCGAAGCGGCGCGGCAGAAGGGCGCAATCGGGCTTTTCGGCGACAGATACGGAGAGGTTGTCAAGGTTTACTCCATGGGCGATTTTTCCATGGAAATCTGCGGAGGTCCTCATGCCTCCAACACGGGAGAACTGGGACGCTTCACGATTACAAAGGAGCAGTCCAGCAGCAGCGGCGTGAGAAGAATCAAAGCGGAGCTTAAAAACGACTGAGGAGAGATATGGACAAAAACAAGGTTAAAATCACCATGGAGGACGGCGGAGAGATAGTCGTCGTTCTCGACGAAAAAAACGCGCCCCTTTCGGTGGAGAATTTCAGAGCGCTGGTGGAGAGAAGGTTTTACGACGGCTTGATTTTTCACCGCGTAATAGACGGCTTTATGATTCAGGGGGGAGACCCCACGGGAACAGGCTGCGGCGGCTCCGAAAAAAATATAAAGGGAGAGTTTTACGCCAACGGCGTAAAAAACAATCTCTCGCACAGACGCGGAGTCATCTCCATGGCGCGCGCAAACGATTTCGATTCGGCGTCAAGTCAATTTTTCATCTGCCACAAGGACGCGACCTTTCTTGACGGGCAATACGCCGCCTTCGGCATTGCGGAAAGCGGGCTTGATGTCGTGGACAGGATTGCCGCCGTGCCTACGGACGCAAACGACCGTCCGAAAAAGGAACAGAAAATAAAATCCGTCCGTTTTGCGGATTAAAGCAGGAAAGCAGGTCGCAGACGACTTGCTTTTGTTTTTGAGGAGATTTTATGGAAATTATCGATATTTCTCAGGAGCTTTTGAGCGGGAGCGTGTTCGAGGGGGACACGGCGCCCCGATTGACGGCGATTAAAACAGTGGAAAGGGACGGCTTTGCGGTCAGCGATTTGACTGTGTGTTTGCACAACGGCACCCACGTTGACGCGCCCTCGCACACGTTTTCGGGCGGAAAGGACGTTTGCGCCGCCGAGCTTTCGGTTTTTTTGGGAGAGTGCGTCGTGTGTACCGCCGAAAACGCCGAGAAAAATTTTTGCCGTCGTATGCTGTTCAAGGGCGCGCCGCCCGACGTCGCGCTGGCGCAAAAACTTGCGGATATGGGTATAAAGCTTGCAGGCACGCAGCAGCAGTCCTTTGACGGAAAGGATACTCTTGCGGTTCACGGAATTTTTGCGCGGGCGGGGGTGTATCTGCTGGAAAACCTCGTGCTTAAAAATGTCGACGAGGGTAAATATTTTCTTTGCGCCCTGCCTCTCAAAGCGGAGGGCGCGGAAGCGTCGCCCGTGCGCGCCGTGCTAGTGAAAATATAGGCGTCGTTGCGTTTTATGAACTATATTCATGTTGACGGAAATTTGTATTAAACCGTTGACATACAATGGCTTAACTGTTATTCTTTTTGTGGTTTAAAAACTTGGAGAAAAGAGAAATGCAGCAAAACGACGGCGCAACGCCGGCACCGCCCGAGAGGGCGGAAGATATTCCTCCCGAAACGGGAAAAAAGAACGATTCTTACGACGTAGCCGCCGCGGATGCGGCTGTCGCAGCAGGCGCCGTGGCGCAAGTCTTTGAAAACGAGCCGCCGCGCGGCGTAAAAGACGCTTGCGGCGGAAAAAAACTGAAAAAGGCCGTCGGCGCGGAAGGCTTTGTCTGCCTTGTCCTTGTGGCGGGCTTTTTTGTCGCTTTCGGCTGCGTTATGGGCTTTTCCAACGCAATCAACACCATGTTCAACACGGCGTTCATGCTTTTGAAGGACACGGTGTTTTATCTTTTGGCTCTGGCAGTGCTTATGGGCGCCATATCCGCCGTGCTCAGCGAGTTCGGAGTGGTGTCTTTGCTCAACAAAGCGTTTGCGCCCCTCATGGGACCGTTGTACGGTATGCCGGGCGCAACCTCGATTTCACTGTTTACGTCCTTTCTGTCCGACAATCCCGCCGTGCTCACTCTCGCAAACGACAGAAATTACATCAGATATTTCAAAAAATATCAGCTTGGCGCGCTCACCAACATCGGCACTGCATTCGGAATGGGACTGATAGTCGTCGTTTCAATGCTCAGCTTAAACGGCGAGCATTTCGGGATTGCCGTTGTTGTGGGACTGTTGTCCGTGTTTTTGACGAGCATACTTGTGACAAGACTTATGCTTTTGAAAACCAAAAAAGTGTTCGGCAAGGACGAGCCTGCTTTGAAGGATGCGGGAAGCGCGGAGTACGATGTGCTGAAAATGCGCGAGGTGCGCGAAGGCGGCGTTTTTCAGCGGCTGATTTCAAGCCTGCTGGACGGCGGCGCTGGCGGAGTCAAGGTGGGAGTTTCCATTATTCCGGGAGTGCTTATTATCGCTACGCTGGTGCTCATGCTCACCAACGGCAAGCCCGAAGGCGGCTATACGGGCGGCGTCGGCGAGGGAGTGGGGCTTATTCCCATGATAGGCAGCTTTTTAAGCCCCGTCTTAAAGCCGCTGTTCGGGTTCGGTTCTCCGGAAATAATTGCCGTCCCCTTGACTGCTCTCGGCAGCGCGGGCGCGGCAATAGGTCTTGTCCCCGAAATGATGTCGAGAGGGATTATTACCGCAAGCAATGTCGCCGTGCTGACGGCTATGTGTATGTTTTGGAGCGGTTACCTGTCAACCCACGTGTCCATGATGGACGCGCTCAATTTCAGAAGCCTTACCGGTTGGTCAATCATGCTGCACACCGTCGGCGGCTTGGTCGCGGGGCTGTTGGCAAACGGACTGTTCGCTCTGGTCAGTCTGCTGCTTTGAATATTTAAATCAAAAGCGTCCCTTTCGGGACGCTTTTTTATTTGCACAGCTTAGGCTCCGGCTTGATTCGTTTCAGCTTTGCGTAACGCGGCGTCCCGTTTTCAAAGGGCGGCGCGGATTCTCCCTGAATAAGCGGCAGCACATAGCCGAGATATTTTTCGGATATAAAGTTGTTTGTCGGGGAAATAAACTCCATGGGCAGAGTCTTTTCCTCGTTTGCCACCTCGCAAAGCGGAACGCGGGACGTTTCGCACAAATAATTTCCGTTTTTGTCCGCCGCACGCTTAAAACATATCATGACCTCCGACTCTCCGTCAACTGCCGCCCGCACCGCTTCCGTGCCTGCAAGACAGGCTTCCTCCACGTCGGTTTTGCTGGCTATGTGGCTTGCGCAGCGCTGCAAGAGACTGAATTCTATGGCTCTTACCTTGGCTTTGGTGTGCACCTTTACGTAGGAAGCCAAAAATGCGCCCACGCCGCCCAACTGTTTGTGGTTGAAGCTGTCCTGCTCCGTCGCAAGCCCGCTCGCGTATTCGCTTATATATTTGCCGTCCTTGTCCTTTATGCCTTCCGAAACGGCGACAAAGCAATCGCCCTTGCGGTTGTAGACCGCGCTCACGTCGTCCATAAACGCGGAGATGTCAAAGGGGATTTCCGGCACGTAAATCAAATCGGGACCGTGACCGTTGAAAGCGGCGATTGCGCTTGCCGCAGTCAGCCAACCCGCGTTGCGTCCCATGATTTCCACAACGGTGATTGCGCCGTTGAAATATACGCTCGAATCCAAGGAAAGCTCCATGCAGCTTGCGGCGATATATTTTGCCGCTGAGCCGAAGCCGGGACAGTGGTCGGTGAGGGCAAGGTCGTTGTCAATGGTTTTGGGCACGCCGACTACGTTGCATTTGTAGCCGTGGGCTTTGAGGTACGCGCCGATTTTGCACACCGTGTCCATGGAGTCGTTTCCGCCGTTGTAGAGAAAATATCTCACGTTGTACTTGCGGAAAATTTCCAACACCCGTTTATAATCCGTTTCGTCCTCTTCAAAAGGCTTTAACTTGTAGCGTACCGAGCCCAAGGCGGAAGAGGGCATTGTTTTGAGCAGTTCAAGCTCCTCGCGGCTCTCGGAGTTTATGTCGAACAGGTCGTCGTCGAGTATGCCCTTTATGCCGTAGTGCGCGCCGAGTACGCGCGTAATGCAATCGTGATTGAACGCTTCGCTGAAAACGCCGTAGGCGCTGGCGTTTATTACCGAAGTGGGGCCGCCGGACTGACCGAAAAGCAACGAGCCTTTGAGTTTTTCCATCTGTGAAGAAACCTCCGCATATAGTCTATTGAAATTATAGCAAAAACAGAATAAAAGTTCAATCGTTGCGGGAGAAATAAAAAAATTCCTTCAAGCAAACCCCGCCTGCCGACTGCACCGCACTGCACGAAAAACGACAAAATACGACATAATAATTGCCTTGCAGGAAAATGTGTGATAAAATGAAGCCAAGGAGGATTTTTTATGCAGGTAATCGCAAAAAGGCGTATAGGCGGAGCGATTGTGTGGTTGGTTTTCGGAGTTTTGTCGGCTGTGTTCGGCGCGGTGACGCTTGCTACGGGGCTTGGCACGATGAGCGACTTGGCAAAAAAAATTGTCGGCGCTTTGTTTGTCGTTTCGGGCGGCGTTTTGACAATTGTGATGCTTGCAAGGTTGCTCGGCAGACCTGTTGAAATTCTTCTTTGCGACGAATTTATGCTCGCGGTAAACAAAAAGTCTAAATTTACCTTGTCGGCAAAGCCCGCCGCCGCAGACGACAAGTATCTGTATTTTCGCAAAAGCGATGTGGACAGCGTGTTTTACTGCAAAGCTCAGCGTTTTAAAAGCGATGTAGGTTATGAAGATAAAAACTATTGGTTGTTGCCTTGGATATTAATTTTCGGTTTTTTTCTCGTCTGTTTGTTTCTTTTAATCCGTTATCCCGGGCAGTATTATCCCGCCAAAATCATCTTGAAATTTTCGGACAAGCAGATGCTTGCTCTTTACAATGTGCGAAAGCCCGAAGAGGTTTCACGGTTGCTCAAAGGCTTCGTCAAGGACAGGGAGCCTGTGCCCGTATTCGGGCTTTCGGAGAACGGCGAAGCTCAAAGCCGCGATAACGCCGCAGACGTCCAATCAAAGGACTGAAAGGTAGCGGAGGAAAGAGCAAAAAGGGGGAGTGGAAAAAAGGTTTTCACAATATTTTTTGGAAAAAAGTGAAATAAAAACTCGGACAGGGCGCTTGACAAGGCAAAAAGCAGATATAAAATAAGGGAAAAGAACGGACTCAAAAGGGTTCGTTTTTTGTTTGCTGCAGCAGAAAAAACAAGAAAATACAAAGGAGAATGACATGGGAACAATAAACAAAAAACTGAAAGACATTTCGCCGATTGCGGTGGAAACGGAGGCGGGCAACGCGGGACGAGTCGTGTACGACTTAAAGACGGGCGTGTTAAAGCTGGAAAAGGAGCTTGTATCGCTGCCCGGGAGCAAAATGCCTCTCAACCTGAAGCTGTATTACGACGTGACGCACGGCGGTTGGAGACTCAATTACGAGCAATACTTGACGCAAAAGTCACAGATAACGGCGTGGGAAAGCGGCACGGACAAGCCGGACGTAATCTATACCGACGGGAAAATGGAGGACAGATACTTTTACGCTGCAAATCAGGTGGTGCATGAAAGCTCGCTGAGCGACGCCGACGCGTCGGACTACGGCTATTTTGAAAACGAGACCTGTCTCAACATCAAACAGACGTCGACAGGCTGGGAGCTGGAGGATTTGTCCGGCAATGTAATGAGCTTTGACGGCAACGGGAAGCTGTGTTCTGTAGAAAACGTATACGGACACACAAGCTCGGTGACGTCAGGAACAATCACGGACGGCGAAGGCAACGTCTGCACTTTTGAGCGCTCAAACGGCGGCATGACGGTGGAGATAAGAGGCTACAACAAGCGGTTCGAGCTTTTGCCCGTCACGGTATCGGGCAGCAGCGGCTGGTATATGCTTGCGGAGTATAAGGCGGAGTGGGACGGGACGGGCGCCGTTTTGCAAAAGAGCTGCACGGACAGGAGCTTTTACCGCCTGCAAAACAACAGTCTTGCCTGCGTTTACGACGGCTTTACGTCTGTGGAAGCGACCTATTCAAACAACAAGCCGAGCGTACTGGAAAAAAAGGAATATAGGGAATACGGCGCAAGCGTCAGCGGAGAAATCTGGACGCTGTCGCTTGCAAACGGCGAAACGACGGAGAAATACACAGACTTCACCCACACGGCGGACAACCGATACAGCTACAAGGACAGAAAGGGCATAAAAACCGAATACGGGCTTGTGCGCTACGACAGCAACCACCCCGACCTGCTCAAATACGCAAGCATAACGGTGGACGGACTGTGCAAGGCGCCGGACAGAACGGTAACGAGCAATTATCTTGTGGAGAGCTATGTGCCCAATCTCGGCACGGTGACGGACTTCACGACTATATCCGTGGAGGATGAAATCGAGCGAATGAATATAAACTACGACACGTCGGCAATAACCAACAAAAACGGACTTTCAATAGCGTTGTTCAACCTGTTAAGCTCGCAGGAGCTGTTAAATATGTTTCTGGGCATGAAAAAGGGGACGCGTATCATAAGCGTGTACATGAACGCGTACTGCTATGACGAGGGAGCAATGCCGCTTAAATTCAGGGGGTACGAGCTGAAAAACCTCGCGCCTGTGGTATGCACGGATTTCCGGGACGAGGACGGGAACAGCCGCTACAAGACGTACACGGTGTATCAGGTGGATTTCTTCGGCATAACGCCGTATGCGCTGAAAGAGACGACGCAGCTGGTCAAGGGGAACAAGCGTTACGTGTCGTACAAGTATTACAACTCCAAATTCGAGCTGGTAAAAGAAAAAGGATATGACGGAGTGGAGAAGCAATATACCTACGACGCGGACGGACTTATGACGGGCGAAAGGGCAGGGAGCGACACTGCATACGTAAAGACGGACTACGCGTTTGAGCAAAAGACGGAAGCGGGAGAGAAGGTGTATGAGGAAAAGAGCACGTTTTACGTAGACGGACAGGAGCGGAGCGCAAGAAACGTCTACGACGGAAAAAAGGAGCTTAAATACACCGAGGACGCAAAGGGAAACAAAACGACGCCCGTGTTCGCAAACGACCTGCTTACGTCAATCAAGGTCAACGGAACGGAAAAAACGAGCTACGAATACGAAAACAACCGCTTAACCAAACTCACCCACAACGGAACAAAGTTCAGGTTCGGTTACGGCTTGGGGTATCTTGGTTCAATAGGCTACGAGACGCTTAACACCCCTAACAACAATAAAATAGAGTCCAATATTCTGATTCGCTCCTCAACCGACGACGAAAAGACCGTGCAGTACAGTAAGGACGCCAACGGCTACGGGGAAAGATACACCTACGACAAAAACGGCAGGTTGCTCAGCAAGAAAGAGAAGAAAGCAGGTTCGTCGAGCTATGCAAGCGTAATAGAAAACACGTATCTCGAAGCAAAAGACGGCGGCTTGAAGCCGAGCGTGTTGGAAGAGATTGTTGACAACAAGGCAGGATTGAAGTATACTTACACATATGACAAAAACAGAAAGCACGCGACAAAGGTAACGGTCACGAATACAGCCGGCGGAGCGCAGAAATATGTCAAAAACATAAGCTACGACGGCTATGACAGGGTGACGTCAGAGAACTACGGAAGCGCAATTTACAGCAGAACGGTAAGCTATCCGGACAGCAACGATTCGCCGCAGGAAAGGCTCGAGAGAGTAAAGCATACGGTAAACGGAATAAGTGCGTCAAACACAACATACGAGTATGACGGACTCAACAGGGTGACAAAAGAAAAAGTAGGAAAAAGCAGCAGTTCTTCATCGTTGGTGTTTGAAAACAGATATGAATATTATGCGGGAAAAAGCGGAACAAACGAGACAACGGGACTGGTCAGGAAAGAAGAGTATTATCTGAAAAACATAACCGCGCCGCAAGGGAGCATAGAATACGAATACGACGCCAACGGAAACGTAACGGAAATAAAGAATTTGCTTGACACGGGCAAAAACGTAAGCTACGAGTACGACAGCCTCAACAGACTTACGAAAGAGACAAACTTGGCAATAGGCAACGAATGGCGTTATACCTACGACAACGGAGGAAACATAACCAAGAAAGAGGAGTACAACCCTGCAACGGGGGCATTGAGGTCAAGTTGGGACTACGGATACGGCGATTCTTACTGGAAAGACCAACTTACAAGCTGGGGCAGCTACGGAACAAGCTACTTTGCCTATGACAGCTCGGGCAACCCGACAAAGTACAAAGGGAAAACGTTGACGTGGGAAGGAAAGAGACTAACGAAGTACTCCGCATCTTCGACGTCAAACATGGAATTGAGCTACGACGGAAGCGGAATGCTCATAGGATATACCCAAAGCGACACATATACGGACTGGGCGGGAGCGCAGTACACCAACGTATACAGCAGAGAGATGACGCGTGACGGAGACAGAATCCTGACGGAAAAGGTGACGAGTATAGACGGAGCGCTTCTTACAAACGACGTCAAGAATGTGAAGTATATGTATGACGCCAAAGGCGCAAGCGGAATGATAGTAGACGGAACGAAATATTATTTCCGCAAAAATATATTCGGCGACGTGGTAGAGATATACAACGAAAGCGGAGCAAAATGTGCGGAATATGCTTACGACGCGTGGGGTACCTGCTACACGACGCTGGACACAAACGGAGTAGGCTCTCTCAATCCTTTCAGGTACAGAGGCTACTACTTTGTTTCCCGTATAGGGCTGTACTACCTTACAACCCGTTTCTACGACTACACCACAGGTCGTTTCATAAACGCCGACGTGCCGAGCATTTGTTTTGACGGCGGCTTGACCCTGCCTGAGGGCTGCAACTTATACTCTTACTGCCGCAACAACCCTATTTCTTATGTCGACCCGACAGGTCATTCTCCAAAGTGGTGGCAAGCTATATTGATTGGAATAGGCATAGTTGTTGGTGCAGCATTAGTTGCAACTGCAATAACATTTACAGGAGGAACTGCGGCGGCATTCTTTGGAGCATGGGGTACTGCTGCTCTTGGAGGGCTAAAAGTAGCAGCCGTAGCGGGAGGAACAGCAGGAGTAATAAGAGCGGGCGCAACGGCAATCAGAGGTGGTTCCATCGGAGATGTTGGAAAATCATTTGTTACGGGATTTGCAGACGGATTTTTTGCAGGATCCGTTTATGCGGGCAGTTCAATGATTTTAAGTGCCTCAGCTTTTCGCGTCGCAGGATTGTTCAACAACGGCTATGGCTGGTCAGCAGGGAAATGGATTGGTGGATATCAAACGCCAAGAACACCGGGAATTTCGTTATTAACATATTTAGGCGGAATAAATGGCGGACGTTCCTTTGGTTTGGATTTAGATATATATAATGGCTTACATTTCCATTCTAACAAATTCGGCAGTATAAAAAAACACCGTTGGATGTTTGCACCTCTTATGATTGGTTTTGGCATTGGTTTTAGCACCCCATGGAGTACATGGTAAGGAGGCAACTATGATAAGATTTGATTCGTTAAAAGACTTACATGACAAACTTGCCGAGATTGAGTTATTAAAAAATAAAATTCAATTATGCAATGATGAAATTGTGATTAATTTTCACAAGGATTTCGTGCTTGAAATCAAATTAAAAGATTTTTTCAGTGTATATATTAACAGTATATTATATTATAATATTGAAGAACAAGATATTTGGGAAAGCATACACGAAATTATTGATGAGAAAGTTGTTTTTATTGAATCAAATGGCTTATTTAAGCGTAAAGTAGTAATTATAGATTGGGCTAAATTCGAGCGAAAAAAAGAAAAGTATATGAAAAAAAAACAAGTTAAAATTTACTCTACAACTGAGTTAATTTATCAAAATTAACAAAAATTGTAGTTTAAAAAACAAATAGAAGCAGTTTATAAACTGCTTCTATTTGTAAATTCAATATTTACAATTTGACAAAAGAATAAATTAGAGTATACTATATAAAACTAAGCGGAACAAACGAGACAACGGGACTGGTCAGGAAAGAAGAGTATTATCTGAAAAACATAACCGCGCCGCAAGGGAGCATAGAATACGAATACGACGCCAACGGAAACGTAACGGAAATAAAGAATTTGCTTGACACGGGCAAAAACGTAAGCTACGAGTACGACAGCCTCAACAGACTTACGAAAGAGACAAACTTGGCAATAGGCAACGAATGGCGTTATACCTACGACAACGGAGGAAACATAACCAAGAAAGAGGAGTACAACCCCTCAACGGGAGCATTGGTGTCCAGCCGAGACTACGGATACGGCCATTCTTACTGGAAAGACCAACTTACAAGCTGGGGCAGCTACGGAACAAACTCTTTTGTCTACGACGACTCGGGCAACCCGACAAAGTACAAAGGAAAGACTCTCGAATGGGAAGGAAAGAGACTTGCAAGGTATAACGAATCGGATTTGTGTTACGTGAAACTCAATTATGACGGAAACGGACTGCTTGCGGGATACTTTTACAGCAACACATACTCAATCTGGGGCGGAGCTACGTTTACCACCACAATGACGAGAGAAATATTGCGGGACGGAGACAGAATCCTGTCTGAAAAGGTAACGGAGTACAACCCCGAGACAAATTCGACAACGGTCAAAAACATAATGTACGCTTACGACGAAAAGGGAGTGAGCGGAATGACAGTAGGGGGAAAGAAGTACTATTTTGTAAGAAACATATTCGGAGACGTAACGGCAATATACAATACGAGCAGGGTAAAGTGTGCGGAGTATGCTTACGACGCTTGGGGCACGATGTACATAACGCTTGACACGGAAGGAGTAGGGACTCTCAATCCTTTCAGGTACAGAGGCTATTACATGGTTTCGTGTATAGGGCTGTACTATCTTACAACCCGTTTTTACGACTACACCACAGGTCGTTTCCTCAACGCCGACGTGCCGAGCATATGTTTTGACGACGGCTTAAAAGTGCCAGAAGGATGTAATCTCTATTCTTACTGCCTGAATAACCCTATAATGAATGTTGACCCCAGTGGTCATATGCCTTTATTCACATTTTTAATTTTCTGCGTTGGGCTTATTGCAGGAGCAGCTGTTGGAGGAAATATCGCATACAAAAATGCTGTAGATGAAGGAAAACAAGGAAGTTCATTATTTTGGGATACTGTAGGTGGTATTTTATTAGGAGGCGCTATAGGGATTGCTACGGCAGGAATTTTAATGGCCGCATCAGCTGCTATGTATTCTGCAATAGCATATTCTGCATTTGGAATTGTTGATATAACAATAGCGGGAGTACAGTCTTCAAAAATCATTGCTGCGGGACTAGCTGCTTATAATATTTTTGGAGCAGCGGTTGCGCCATTAGTTGGAATTACGGTGGACTTAATAGAATGGGGACAATCTTACGAACCTTCAAAGCCGAAAGAAACTCCTAAGCATCCAAGTGCAAAAGATATCGGATATTTTCATACAATTGATTTGCAAATGTTTTTTTATAGTTAAAGGAGAATTTAGATGATTGTATTTTCTGGTGAATTGGATAAAAACGGTAAGCAATAT
>ENA-UONX01001972-UONX01001972.1-human-gut-metagenome-genome-assembly--contig:-P74old-NODE-1972-length-16468-cov-5.146408_pt1 | contig 16468 bp, 15 predicted proteins | sample MGYA00242466_ERZ724013 | MGnify/ENA metagenome assembly ERZ724013 | reverse complement strand
AAAGAATCTGTTTTTATTTCTATTTTGAACAAAAAATCACATGCATTTAGAAAGGGAATTTGTGCCATATTGACGAAAAAAATTTTTTCCATTGGATATTGTTGACAATATCATGTCAATATGCTATAATAAAACCACTTGAAAAGCAAATCCATGACAAGCGGTCTTTCAGTTTTATAAAAAGAAGTAATACAGTAAGTGCCTTAATATTACCTGCAATTTTCTGCAAGGTTCAAAAAAGAATATGAAATCATCACAATTTCAAAGCAAATCGCTGAAATAAAAAGAAAACCAGCGAAAAAGTTGACAAATAAGGCGAAGTATGGTATGATAAGAAAAATTCATAAAATATACCTTGCTTTTTATAGGAGATTCTATTTCTGTTTTTTGGAATTTTGGAAAAGCAATCAAAAATCGGAAAGGAACTTATAAACGTGGAAAGTGTAAACGCAAAAAGAAAAGAAAAACGGGAATATGAGACAGAAATTGATTTGGGAAAGTTGTTTCAGGCATTGCTGCGGCGACTGCCAATTATCTTATTAGTCACGCTTTGCTTTGCTGCAATTGGATTTTCTTATGCAAAGTATTATCTTCCATTACAGTATACAGCAAGTACTTATATGTATGTCAAAAATGGCAATAGTGTCGAAGAAAAGGAAGCCATCAACCAACAGGATTTGATGGCATCGAAATCTTTGGTGGAAACCTATATCGTAATTTTAAAAAATGATACCGTTGTGAAACAAGTCGGTATGGAACTGGTCAGCAAGTTTGGTGCAGCGGAAATTGCGAAGTGTTTCTCTGTAAAGAATGGCATGGTTTCCGTTTCTGAATTGAAAAATTCTATTACCATGGCAGCAGATGGTGATACAGAAGTATTGAAAATTTCTGCACAAACCAAAGATCCCAATGTTTCTGCTGCTATTTGTGATATTTATGCCGAGGTTGCACCGGTCTTTTTGGTACGGATTATTGGTGCAGGTTCTGTTGAGGTGATTGGGGATGCGGAAGTGCCCCAGTCCCCGTCGGCACCAGATGTGAAGAAAATTACTATGCTCGCAGCCCTTGCCGGATTTGTACTTTCTGCTGGTATTGTGATATTGATTCATTTGCTGGATCGAACCATTAAAAGTGAAGAAGACATCCAGTCCTTTTCTCTTGCCTATTTGGGGGAAGTACCAGAGTTGGTGGAGGCACGCAGCGGTAAGAAAAAGCGGCGGAAGAAAAAGAACAAACAGTCTGCCATGCAGGGAATGTTGCTCTGTGCAAGCGGTCTGCCATTTCCGTTTTCCGAGGCATATCGTTCCATTCGTACCAATCTGATGTTTTCGCTTGCTCCCCAGGCACATAAAATCGTTGCAATTACCAGTCCAAATGCATCAGATGGTAAGAGCCTGACTGCTGCCAATGTGGCAATGGCTTTGGCAATGATGGAGAAAAGGATTCTGTTTATAGATGCTGACCTGCGGAAGCCTGTGCAGCATATGCGGTTGCAGTTGAAAAATCTTGTGGGTTTATCTGAGGTGCTGGGGCGGATGGCAACTTGGCAGGAAGCACGGCATGTCAATGCACCTCCCAATATGGACGTTTTAACAGCGGGGACTTGTCCGCCGAATCCGTCTGAGCTATTGGCATCCCCTGCTATGCAGGAACTGCTGACGGAGGCGGAAGACCAGTATGATTATATTGTAATTGATACGCCGCCGGTCAATGTGGTGAGTGATGTATTGGGAATGGCATCGTTTATTGGTGGTATTCTGCTAGTCGCTCGTTACCAGGTGACGACAACAAAAGAAGTAGATGCTGCTTTACAAGCCATTTCTGTGACAGGTGCACCAGTATTGGGCATGGTTCTGACAGAAGTGGACTTCAAACAAGGCGGCTATTATAAAAAGTATTACAAAAAGGATTATAAGAGTTATACAGAATCTGCCGTAAAAACAGCAAGCAGTGCAAAAGATTTGACAGATTCCAAGAAGCAGTCTGTTTCTTAAAGAAGGCAGCGGTATGATTGTTGATTTTCATTCCCATATTCTTCCCAGGATGGATGATGGGTCGGATTCTATGAGAATCTCCCTTTCTATGCTGCAGGCAGAATGGGAACAGGGTGTTCGGCGTGTGGTATTGACGCCGCATTTTTATTGTGAGGAAGAATCGGTGTCATCGTTTTTGCAACGGCGAAATCGGGCATTTGCAGCTTTACAGGCAAAGACTAACGGAAAAGCATTTCCAGAACTGTGTCTCGGGGCAGAGGTTGCAATGTCCAGTGCACTGTGTCGTATGGATTTAATGCCGCTTTGCATTACTGGCACAAACATATTGCTTTTGGAGTTGCCGTATCATAATCGGTTTCGTCTACGAGAGGTAGAGACCGTGATGAACCGAAATGATGTTCAAATTGTATTTGCCCATATTGAGCGGTTTTACCGTTTATGGAATAGAGAAACCTTTACTGCTGTTATGGAACTGCCGGTATATAAGCAGATGAACTGCGGTTCGCTATGTCGTGCCGGATGGTGGGAACGACGGCGGTTGCTCCGCTGGATTGCGGATGGAGAAATCCATTTTTTGGGCACTGATGCACACAATCTTACGAGCCGTATCATCAATATGCAGCCAGCATTGCATTTGCTGGAGCGAAGGAAGCTGTCTGCGGAGACATCCGAAATGATGGAACGGGCAACGAGTTTGACGAATGCTGGCGTCCAAAGGTGAAAATGGTATATTCGTTACATGGCTGCTTTGATATGGGGAAGTTTGAAGCAGAGGAGAATATGCATGGATACAAAAGGGATGTGGGTAGTAAAATCCAGTAAAACCGTACTTTCTGTGAAGACGCAGCAGCAGATTCGTTTGGAAAAGGAATTTCTGCATCAAAAGCGAGCGTATGCATTTTTGTGTCGGTCAAGAGATGTTGTTTTTTCTTTGCTGGCAATCATTGTACTTTCTCCGCTAATGTTATTGGTGGCACTGCTGATTGTGATGGATGATCCGCATGGCAGTCCGATTTTTTCACAGTATCGTGTGGGAAAGAATGGGGAACCATTTAAGCTGTACAAATTTCGTTCGATGATTGTGAATGCAGAGGGAAAATTGGATATGCTGTTGAAACAGAACGAGATGGATGGTCCGGTTTTTAAGATGAAGAAGGATCCGAGAATCACCAGAATCGGCAAACTGATTCGGAAGACCAGTATTGACGAATTGCCGCAGCTGTTTAACATCCTCAGAGGGGAAATGAGTATTGTTGGTCCAAGACCATCTTTGCCGAGAGAGGTAAAAATGTATAATGCCTACCAGATGCAGCGATTGTATGTGACACCGGGGCTGACTTGTTATTGGCAGATTCAGCCGAAGCGGAACAGTTTGACCTTTGATGAATGGGTGGCATTGGATATTCAGTACATACAGGATAGAAACTTTTGGTTAGATTGGAAGATTATTTTAAAGACCATTGGTGTGGTGTTCACCTGTCAGGGGGAATAACAGAAGTAATTTGAATCAACATATAAACGAGAATGAGAAATTCCTCAAAGTTGTGTAGTAATAACAATGCACATCTTTGAGGATATTTTTATGAAAAAGTGGCGTGTTTTTTGTACTTGATTTTACAGACTCAGACGGATTTTCCCAAGGACTATTTCTTTTATGCAAATTCGCTGAAACAAATTGACATCTGACACAAAAAGTAGTATCATATAGATAGCGATTTGTAACCATGAAAGGAGAATTTGCTTATGATTTTGAAAAAACGATGCAGTTTGACTGCAATGCTGCTTGTGCTTTCCTGTATTACTGCCAGCCTGCCAACGGTTCCAGTGGCTGCAGCAGAAACAACAGATGCTGTTCGCTATGAGTTTGAAGACGGTACAACCAGCGGGGGAACCATCTATCATGAAACGTGGAAGGGCAATACGGAAGAGGACGGCAGCGGTGAGGATTATGACTTGACAAATGCATCCGGTGATGGGTTCTCTTATCTGGATCAAAAAGGGACAACGGTCAGCTTGGAAATAACAGTACCGGAAGATGGCTTATATGAACTGACAGTCTGTTACTGTGAGCCGTATGATCCGAATAAAAAGGTACAGTACCTAGATATCAATGGTGTGAATCAGGGCGAAATCAGCTTTACCCATAATCTGACCTTTGAAGAGACTTCCGGTGGTGTGGTTATGCTACAGGCGGGCACCAACACCGTTACATTTCGTGCCTATTGGGGTTATACGATGTTCGACTATCTGGAAATTGCACCCGCAGACGAGTCTTTGACAAACCTTACCCCAACACGCCAGTTATCTAACCCGAATGCCTCTGACAGCACCAAGCGACTTTACAATTATCTCTGTGACCAGTATGGAAACCATATTATTTCTGGTCAGCAGGAATACTGCGGTTCGCATAACTACAACCTCTATGCCGACCCGACGAATTTCATCAAAGACAATGAACAGGAATTTGATTATCTGATGGATACCACTGGAAAAATGTGTGCCATTCGTGGGATTGACTTCCTGAACTATTATGCCGGAGCAACGTGGGATGACAATGCCGCAGAACGTGCCGTGCAATGGGTGAACGAGTATAAAGGTATTGCCACGGTTGTGTGGCACTGGCGTGTACCGTCGGAAGAAGGCGGAACAGAACGGGCATTCTATGTGCCGTCTGCCAATACAGATTCCACAACATTTCGGATTACAAGGGCGTTGGAAGAAGGGACATGGGAGCATGAAGTCCTGATGGCAGATATTGCAGAAATTGCAAAACAACTGACTAAATTGAAAGAAGCAGATGTGCCGATTCTCTGGCGACCGCTGCACGAGGCAGAGGGTGCATGGTTCTGGTGGGGTGCAGAGGGAGCGGAACCCTGTAAGCAGTTGTATCGGCTCCTGTATGATCAGCTGACCAATGTATATGGTTTGGACAACCTGATTTGGGTGTGGAACAGTTATACCTATTCTACCTCGCCGGATTGGTATCCGGGAGATGATGTAGTGGATATCGTCGGGTATGATAAATATAACGCTGCTGACGGATTGCCGAATCTCAGTTCGATTTCCTCCACCTTTTATAGTCTGGTGCAAAGCACGAATGGAGAAAAAATGGTTGCCATGGCGGAGAATGATACCATTCCGTCACTGGAAAATCTGTTGAAAGATAAAGCCTCTTGGCTGTATTTCTGCCCATGGTATATGAATTACTTGACCAGCGAACAGAACAATCCGGCAGAAAATCTGAAAGAGATTTACAACAGTGAATATTGTATTACACTGGATGAGCTGCCGGATTTGAAAAACTATCCCATCAATGGCGGCGATATACCGGATGTGACTGCTGGCGATGTCAATCAGGATGGTGCAGTAGATGTGGCAGATGTTGTATTGCTGCAAAAATATCTGGTGCGGAAAACAACCTTGACCGCAGTACAGGGCAAAGCGGCGGACTATCAGGAAGACAATGTTGTGAATGTGACGGACTTGCTGGTTTTGAAGCGGACAGTTTTATCCTAATTGTGTTTTATTTTTTACCGGGTGGCATGGAAATCCTGCCATCCGGCTTTTTTTGGATAAAAAGTTTAAAAAATTTCCAGAAACGATTGCAAATGATTCGAAAATGGTGTATAATGGGATAGAAATCGAAAAAAGGGGGATGATGGGATGATTTGTATGTCAGAGAAACGTGGAAAAATAATTTCGCTCTCTTATTACACTTTGCTGCATTGTCTGGTGGACTTTTGTTGTATTTACTATATGGTACAAGTTGTCATGCCGGCATGTTGGGCAGAAGGGGTAGAAACCTGGCTGTTGTATGGCGTACTTTATAATTTTGTTGCCTTTGCCGGACAGCTTCCCGTTGGGATTTTCGGAGACTGGCTGCAACGCAATCGGTATATGGTCGCAGTTGGTTTGCTGTGTCTGCTCTCTGTTTATGTGGGCACTGTTTTCGGGATACCGCTGCTGCCAGCGGTTTTACTGCTGGGAATTGGAAATGCTTGCTTTCATGTCGGTGGCGGACGGGAGGCAATGGCATATCGGGAGAATGCCTGTCAACCAGTTGGTATTTTTGTGGCAACGGGTGCTTTTGGGGTATTCGGCGGAAAATGGGTTTCCGGACAGGGGATGAACTGGCTGTCGGCAATGACGGTCGTACTGGGGATTGCCTTGTTGCTTCAGTTGGTTTTATGCTATGTGACAACTGTGAAAAATCAGATCAAACAGCCGATTTCTTTTCATCCGGAAAAGGGCAGCTGGTCGTTGCTGCTTGCAGTATGCTGTATTCTAGTGGTTGTGCTGCGTTCCTTTGCCGGAACGGTATTTCATTTTCCGTGGTCATCCGGCTGGCTGGCACTGCTGATGACAGTGGGGATTGTATTGGGCAAAGCAGTCGGTGGGGTTCTGGCAGATCGATTTGGCATTCGTCTGACCGTGTTACTTTCGTTGACATGCAGTGCACTGCTCTTTTTAGGGGCAAATGCCGTGCCAGTGATGGGGTTGCTTGCGGTATTCCTGTTTAATATGACGATGCCCATTACGCTTTCTCTGTTGGGAATGCAGTTCCCGGCAGCAAAGGGAACGGCATTTGGTGTATTGACATTTGCAATTTTTATCGGACTGATTCCTTCGTATTTCTGCAACATCTATCAATTTTCCAGACCGTGGATTTATCTGCTGCTGTCAGCAGCATCACTGGTGCTACTGTATGTACCATTGTTGTTAGAAAAGCGGCGAGATTGTGCGGTGAGGGCATGATAGAAAAATGGATGGTGATTTCTCTGATAAAAGGACTGGCATGGTCATTGCTGTTGACAGAAATACTGGAGCTGGCAGTGGCAGCATGTTTTCCGCAGCGGAACAAACAAGATTTTCTGCTGGTCTTTCTGGTCAATCTCATCACCAATCCTGTAGTGGTGTATTTGGACTATTGGTTTCGGTTTCGAATGCCTTCTGTGGTGCTTTGGATTGCAGCATTGGAATTTGCAGTCTGGCTGTCGGAGGCATGGATTTACCGGAAATGCCTGACCGGACGGCAGAATCCGTTTTTATTTTCCCTTGTGTTGAATGCCGCCTCTTATTTCGGCGGTATGGTTTGCAATTGGTTTTTGTAACATACAGGAAAAAATCCTGTATCATAAAAAGGAATGGAGCGATGTTACATGAAAATTTGGAAGCATTTTGGATGTGTGGTATCCGCAGCGGCGTTATGTCTTTGTAGCTTGCAGCTGCCAGCGGATGCAGATGCGTTAGATCCCGGAGAATGGTTTGTATGTAAAGAATATGAGATAAACAGTGATGGTGTAATGGGGTATAGTGGGAAGTACATCAAAGAGGGCGGAGAACAGGAAGTGGAATATAGCTTTCAAAAGGGTGATGTTGTGTATGCCCGTACTGCCTGTCATACAATGGGAATTGATTGGGTTACTTGTTACAATATCGAGCCGCATGAACCAGATGCTGTTTTCTACGGCTGGGTAGACATGGCGTATCTTTCTCCAGTCGGTTCTGTTGTGGATGACCCTGAGCCAGAACCCGAGCCTGAGCCGGAACCAGTTGTCACTGACCCACCAACCGATCCTCCTACGGATCCACCAACAGAAGCGCCAACAACAGTAGAAGTCACCGCAGCCGTGACCACCATTCTGACCACCCTTGCCCCGACAGAAGCAGAAACCACGGTGCTGACCACCACAGCAGCCACTACTACAACGAAACAGACAGAAGCGGTGTTATCGATTGTGGAGAACGAGAACGATGACCATAAGAATGACTTTTTCTCGGATAATTTTGCATTGCTGTTGATTGGCGGTGTTGTGGTATTGTTGGCTGGTTCGGGAGCGTTGGCAATCGGCTTGATGCAGCACAGCAAAAAGAAGCAGACATTTCTTCCGAATCAGCAGAGTGAGCAGGGGACGGTACAATCAGGTATCCAGTACTGTCCGCAGTGTGGCACACAAAATTCAGCAACAGCAGCATTTTGCAAAAAGTGTGGAAAACAGATAAAGCAGTAATCACCATTTTGCAGTTGTTAACATGAGTTCATACATTCTACCGCTGCCAATCACAAACCGTGCCGGCGAAAATGCTACGCTGTTCGCCTGTGTCTTCTGTCCGCCCTATTTTCGTGTTCCAATCTATAACCGATTTTTTCTAAATTTTTCTGTCGCATATCGTTTTGTGTTTTCGGAGGGCGGACAGCGGTAGCTTGTTCCTCATCCAGCAGCACATCTAAGTTTACATTGTTTTGCAGAGGGCAGCTTGCCCTCTGCACTCCTCGCCAAGCTGAGCCAGCTTGACCGCAGTCGCTATTCAGCGGATAAAACTTGTCTATCGAACTCACGTTAAAAATCAGAATCAGAACCAAAAACGGCGTCCTGTCAGAACAGAACGCCGTTTTCATTTGGAAAGCAAGTGCATTTATGCCAGACAAATTGACTGCTGTTTTTTCATGACGTTCCATTCGATTGCAACCATGGTAATGGTCACAATTGCTGAGAGCAGATCCGCAATCGGACCGGCAAACAGAATGCCGTCTATGCCAAAGAACAAGGGCAGCAATAGCAGTGGTGGCAGGAAAAAGATAATCTGTCGGGTAAGGGAGAGAAAAGCCCCTTTTGCTGCTTTGCCGATGGCAGTGAAAAAGGTAGTGGAAATTGGCTGCAAAAAATCAATCCAAGTGAAAAACAGGAAAATACGGAAAAATTTTATGCCGAATGCATAGTACTGTTCACTGCCGTCTCCAAATAAGGAGAGAATTGGTTTGGGGAATCCTTCAAATAACAGAAAAGAAAGGACACAAATAATCCCTCCGGCTATCATGGCAATGCGGTAAGCATGCCAAACACGGTCATATTTCTTTGCACCGTAATTGAAACTGACAATTGGCTGGATGCCCTGCCCCAGTCCAATGACCACAGAAAATATAATCTGGTATACCTTCATGATAATACCGGCACAGGCAAGCGGAATGGCATCACCGTAAATGGAACCTGTACCATAGTGCTCCAGCATATTATTTAGAATGATTTGCACCACCATAATTGCAAGCTGATTGAGAAAAGATGCCATGCCGATTGCAGTAATTTTCTGAATGTGAGAGAATTGCGGCACAAAATGCTTTGCCTTTAAATGCAATTTCCGATACCGAAACAGATAGATGACAACCAACAATGTGGAAAGAATTTGTCCGATCACCGTTGCATAGGCGGCACCTGCCATCCCCATATCCATGTAAAGAACAAAAATCGCATCTAAAATGGTATTGACAATGGCACCGACTAGGTTACAGACCATTGTCATGGCGGGGCTGCCATCTGCACGGATTAAATGCCCTCCACCTGTGGTGACAATCAAAAATGGAAAACCAAATGCAGTAATCCGAACATATTCTTCCGCATAAGGCATGACATTATCCGGTGCACCGAACAGCCGCAGCAAGGGCGTTAAGAAAATCAGGCTGATGGCAGAGAGCAGCACACCGCTGATGACGAGCATGGTAAAGGCGTTGCCGAATGCATACGAGGCGGATTTTTTATCCCCCGCCCCCATTTTTAAATTGAAACAGGCAGCACCGCCGATGCCGAACAAGAGGGAAAGGGCGATACAGGAAGTCGAGAGTGGGAATGCAACATTTGTAGCAGCATTGCCGAGCATCCCGACTGCTTGTCCAATAAACAGCTGGTCTACCATGTTGTAGAGGGCACTGACCAACATGGAAATAATACTGGGGATGGAAAATTTCAGCATGAGTTTTGTGACAGAAGTACTCTCAAGTGAATTGGCGGTGGTTGTATTTGACATAAATAGATCTCCTTATTTTAGAATACATGTGGATTTGAAGAACCAATTTCTTCGTCGTAGGCGACTCTGAGCAAGCAGATTCCGCTTGACCAGGGGGATTCCTCACAGCGTGGGCAATGTCATAACTTAATCATTTTATGCCCTCACCGCTGTTACGCAATGCTGAGGGACAGTCACTCTGCGGAAGTACGATTTTTCAAGGATGGTTCTGAGAGAAAATATAAAAATGGATTTCCATGTGATTACTGCTTGGGTGGTATCATTGTCAGTGAGATTCTACCACGTTTTTCATCTACATCCACCACCCAGACTTTCACCACCTCGCCGACCTGTACGGCTTCTAACGGATGTTTGATATAGCGATTGCAGATTTTGGAGATATGTACCAATCCGTCTTCATGCACACCAACATCTACAAAACAACCAAAATCGGTGATATTTCGCACAGTTCCCATCAGTTCCATACCGATTTTCAGGTCTTTCAACTCCATGACATCGCCGCTCCGCAGCAACGGCGGCGGCAGTTCATCCCGGGGATCCCGTCCTGGTTTTGACAGCTCTTGTATGATATCCTGCATGGTTGGCACACCTACACCAGCCTGTTCTGCCAGTGTGGAAATCCCGTACTGTTTGGCAGTTGCCAGCAATTCCGGATGGTTTTGCGTTGGCATAGCAGATAACGAAAAGCCGCAGGCTTGCAGCACTTTTTCCGCTGCTGCATAGCTTTCCGGATGAACGGCTGTATTATCCAATGGATTGTCTGCATTCGGAATCCGCAGAAATCCTGCACACTGTTCAAATGCTTTCGGACCCAGCTTGGCGACCTTTTTTAATTGTTTTCGATTCGTGAATGCTCCGTTTTCTGTCCGGTAGGCAACGATATTTTTTGCAATTGTCGTATTGATACCGGCAACGTGAGACAACAACGAAAAAGAAGCGGTATTCAAATCGACGCCAACGCCGTTTACGCAGTCTTCTACTACGCCATCCAATGCAGCCGCTAATTCTTTTTTGGGCATATCATGCTGATATTGCCCCACCCCGATTGCCTGCGGGTCAATTTTGACCAGCTCTGCCAGCGGGTCTTGCAGCCGTCTGGCAATGGAAACCGCACTTCGCAGGGAAACGTCATATTCCGGAAATTCCTCTGCTGCTAACTTGGAGGCAGAGTAAACCGATGCCCCAGCCTCGGAAACAACCATATAAGCAGCTGGATGAGGCAGCGTTTTCAGCAGAGCAGATACGACCGCTTCCGCTTCTCTGGAGGCAGTTCCATTGCCAATGGCAACCGCAGTCACATGGTGTGTAATCATCATGCGGCGAATGGTTTCCCTTCCCTGTTCCATTTTTGCCCCTTCCCCGATGGTAATGTAGGCAACACCCGTATCCAGAACCGCACCCGTTGCATCCACGACTGCCAGTTTGCAGCCTGTTCGATAGCCGGGGTCGACACCCAGTACGGTTTGATTTTTCAGTGGTGCAGCCAGCAGCAGTTGACGCAGGTTCGCAGCAAATACCTTGATGGCAGCGGTTTCCGCTGCTTCTGTCAGACTTTTACGGATTTCCCGCTCCACTGCTGGAAAAAGTAGCCGTTGAAAGGCATCTTCTGCGGCTGCCTGTACCAATTGGGCACTGGGACTTTCGTTTTTGACATACTTTCGCACCACAATGGCAGCCCCTTTGCCCTCCGGTAGTTGAATGCTTACCTTGAGGGCATTTTCCTGTTCGCCTCGATTGATGGCAAGTACCCGATGACCGACAAGCTTTTCCATGGGCGACTGAAAGTCATAGTAATTTCGATAAGGGGTTTCTGCTGTATCATCGACAGCACGGGCATACAATGTGCCGCTCAGCATCGTAAACCGTCGCATTTGTTTCCGCAGGGCAGCATCATTTGCCATTTCTTCTGCTAAAATGTCCATTGCTCCCTGTAATGCTGCCTCTGTATCCGGTACATCCTGTTCCGGCTGCACAAAAGGTTCTGCCGCTTCTGTGGGATGGATGTCTGGCTTTTGTTCCATCAGCAGACGGGCGAGTGGTTCTAAGCCACGGGCAATGGCAGCAGAAGCTCTTGTTTTTCGTTTTGGACGATAGGGAAGATAGAGGTCTTCTGCTTCTACCAGTGTCTTGGCAGCTCGAATTTGCTGTTCCAATTCCGGTGTTAATTTTTCCTGTGCAGAGATTGCGGTCAGAATTTCTTCTTTTCGCTGTTCCAGTTTTCGCAGATATTGCAGACGAGTGTCCAGCTGTCGCAGCAATTGGTCATCCAGGGAACCCGTTGCCTCTTTTCGGTAGCGGGCAATAAAGGGAATCGTTTTGCCATCATCCAGCAGGGCAACAGTATGTTCAACCTGTTCTTTTCGCAGATGAAATTCTTCTGTTAAAATGTCAATGATTTGCAAGAGAAAACCGCCTCCTAATTTTTTCATACAAATTCATTATAACACAAAATCCCTTAACTTGCAACAAAAAACGACCCTCAAACAAGAGGGTCGTTGAGAGAATTTATGAAAACGGTGCAGAGGGCACCGGTGGACAGGGTAGTACAAGTAAAAATCCTTACTTGATTTCCAAGCGTCTGGAAGCAGATGTTTTTTCCTGTTTTTTCGGTAGGATCATATAGAGAATGCCATTTTTGTATTCTGCTTCAATCTGGTCAGCATCTACATTGGAGATGTCAAAGCTTCTTTGATAAGAGCCATAGGAACGCTCTCGGCAGATGTAGTTCTCCTTCGCATTGTCAACGTGTTCTGTGCTGTGTGCCGCTGTCAATACCAGCTGGTCACCTGTGACATCCAGCTGAATGTCGCCTTTCTCAAAGCCCGGCAACTCGGCTTCCATCACATATTTGTCGCCTTCGTCCCGAATGTCTGTCTTGAAACGGCACATACCTGTACTGCCAAAGAAATCATTTTCAAAATCGTGAAATGCATTCAGCAAGTCAAAGCTTTTCCGTTCAAAAGGTGTCAATCCATACATAAAAAATTCCTCCTTCAAAATGACATTGGTTTTGTTTGTTTTCTGTTTGTGCATTGCTATTTTTTCAGATTTGGTTCCATGGGTCTCATATCCTTTCTTTCATTGTCTTTATGATACTGCTCTTATATGGAAAGCTTGTGATAAAATCGTGAAAAATAGATGAAATCTAGCACTAAGTCGAAAAGAGTGCTAACGAAGTAGAATGGAGAGTGCTAATCATAGGGCAAAAAAATAAGAGAATGCTCATTTCGCATTCTCTTATTTTTACAATATGCAGTTGTATCAAAATCAAAAGGTTACTTTGCGTAGAAAACTCTTGTTTTGAGTTTCATCAAGTCCACAACATTTACAATACCGTCTTCGTTCATATCTGCCTGTACACCTTGTTCTGCTGTCAGGGTTTCTTTCCGAACCAGATATTTTTGCAGCAAAACAATGTCTGTCAGATCTACGAATTTATCTAGATTCACATCGCCTAGTTGAAAGGGAATGGGTTCTGTTGTGGTCGTTGTTGTTGTTTCAGTCGTACCAGTTGTAGAAGTTGTCGTCACCTTCGGCTCTACATCATCAATCACAGAGTAGAATGCCGGTTTTGCTTGGAAGTTTTCATCAAACAGCAGCGGGACTCTGCTTGCACGCCAGCTTTGGTCATCCGTAACCCCCCAGATAACGACCGCAGAAATGCTGTCCGCATAGTCTACATAAACATCGAAAATATCGCTGTAAAGCTGAGCCTGATTTTTTAATCCTGTTTCAGAAGTATCTGAAGTGGTAATATCCAACTCGGTTACTTGAATATCCAAGCCGGTTGAAGCGAATTTGTCAATGGCTTTTCTGTATGCGGAAGCAGTCGGGAAACCAACATCCAAGTGAGACTGCATGCCAATTCCGTCAATCAAGCCCTTTTCTTTCAGTTCCATTGCCATGTTATAGATAGCAGTGGTTTTGCTTGGCATATATTCATTGAAGTCGTTATAATAGAGTTTGCATCCAGCCGGTGCATACTTTCTTGCATATTCAAATGCCGGTTCAATGAAAGAGTTATCACCGAAAATGCGAACCCATGCGGAGCTGTTGGAATCTTCTGATTTGCTGGAACCGGCTGCACGAGGTGTCCCTTGATCCGTCCAAGCTTCGTTGACAACATCCCATGCATAGAATTCCACATCTGGATATTGGGTTGCCAGACCTTCCATGACGTTCTTGATATAGTTCTCCATTCTCTGGAGCATCGTATCCTTGTCCACCCAGTCGCCGTCATCGGAGAAGCCCTCTTTGAAGAACCAGTCCGGCGTCTGGCTGTGCCATACGAGGGTATGACCACGAACTGGAATCTTGTTTTCAGCACAGTATTTCAGCAAGGCATCTGCTTGTGCAAAGTTGACCTGTGGGTTGACATTGTCACCTTTTGCCTGTGAGGCAGCCTGATCCAGTACATAGTCTGGTTTTAGTTCATTGCCGAACGTAATGCTTTCATTAAAGTGCTTTTCTACCAAATCCATAAAAGAGGGGGATGCCAGATTAGAAGCCATGATGGCGGTACCAATCTTGAAATAGCCGCTGTAGACATCTTTTAGAGATGCAATATCTTCCTGAATAGGAATAATTGGTGCTTCGGAAAGAGTAAAGTCATCAATATATAGATTAGAACCATCGTTGCATTCAAAGTAGAGATAAACATTGGTGACATCATCTGTAAAGCTGAATTTGATATTGGAAAATTCCGCCCAGTCCCCGTTGGAAATACCACTTGCCAGATTGCTGTAATGCCGTTCTCCGGCAGTATCGGTATATTCCATACTCAGCTTGATGGTGTTATACCATTCTGCCTTGGCATAGGCACTGACGGTATATTCTTTGTTTGACTCACAAACATCGTCCAACAAGAACTGTGGACCATGCCAACCCTTTGTACGGTCGGAGATCATCATAGAAGAAGTACCGCTGTGTGCCTGACTGGTGGAAATAGAAATGGTTTCCACACCGCCTCTTCCAGTAAACGGTAGAGATGCACTGCTGTCTTCGAAGTCAGAGCTGTAAATAATGGCTCCTGTTTCGGTATCTGCTGCGGTAACGGTTGCAAGTGGAATAGAAGTTCCAAGCAACACTGTACTCAACAATCCGGCAAGGAGTTTTTTCGTTGTGTTTCGTTTCATAAAAATACCTCCCATAGCTTTTAAGATGATAAAGAACGAATGCATAAAAATGCCATTTTATGATTTTGTTTGCAAGGTTTGTAACAAAATCAGATGCCTTTAGTATACCATATTCTTTCTAAAATGTAAATGCTTTTATTTGAAATCGACTTATTTTTTGTTAAAGTTGACAAGAAGTAAGCGGAGAAATGCAACAAGCTGCACAAAAGCCAGTAACATACGGGTCAGGCAGTATCGGAGATGTCACCAATTTAGAATATTATGCATATGTTGCAGTAGATGGTTTGTACGCTCTATTGTAGAGCCACCATCGAACTGTGGAAAAAGTGAGGGGTTTTTATGCAATCTGATATGCAATTTGATTTTTTGCAGGATGCGGCGTGGGATCGGTTTCATCTGTTAGAAGATGCACCAACTTCCAGGATGATTTCACCGTTGCCGGAGGAAATGCCGGTGGCGATGGCATATGTGCCGTATCAGCAATGGGATACAGTGTATACAGCGGAAGAGGGTTTTCCGAAAGGAACCATTTTCCCGCAGCTGTATAAACCATTCTGTCCGGGAGGTGAGTCACATGCGTGAACGGGAGATGTTACTGCAGAGTATTCAGCAATGTGACTTTGTACTCTATGAGTTGCAGTTATATCTGGATACACATCCGAACTGTAAACGGGCAATGGAACAGTATCGCAAGTATTTAGAAATGAAGAAAAAAGCAGAAAAGATGTATACGGAGAAATACGGCCCGATTCAGCCATATCAATCCAACACAACAGAGCGTTGGGATTGGACAGATGCACCATGGCCGTGGGAACGGGAGGCGAATTGAAATGTGGGTTTATGAAAAGAAACTTCAGTATCCTGTGAATATCAAGACGCCGAATCCTAGGCTGGCGAAATTCATTATTACGCAGTTAGGCGGTCCGGATGGGGAATTGGCTGCTTCTTTGCGATATATGCATCAACGGTATGGGATGAAGAATAACAAAGTAAAGGGCGTTTTGACAGATATTGCAACCGAAGAACTAGCACAATAATGATGTCTGTGAAAAGTACAAAAAATTATTTTGGAATACGTGGATACAGCGTAACTTTAAAATCGTCCGGTGATCCATGCCAGCGTGTGCTATGTTCCTTTTCATAATCAGCATGATCAAGTACAGATTTTAGCAAGTCATTTTTCGCTTTTGCATCCTCTAATGTTCCATATACTTTTAATAAGTATTCTGCTTTTGGAATAATACTTGTGATATTTTCCTGTCTTTTCTTTTCTTTGTCGATTTCTTTTTTCAATATTTCTATCTGTTCCTCTGTATTTTTTATACGCTCTGTAATTGCACGAGAACGTTCAAAAAATACATCTGTACTATAAATACCCTGCTCCAATAGGTCATATGCTTTTTCTTGTTGCTTCTTTAATGTTTGCAGTTCCTTTTCAAAACTTTTAATAGCTGCTGTTTTTGCATCAATTTGCATATCATTTTGATTTTCTGATTGATTTATCTCCCATTTTAGCCGATAGCTATTTAGCCATTCCGC
>ENA-UONX01001969-UONX01001969.1-human-gut-metagenome-genome-assembly--contig:-P74old-NODE-1969-length-16534-cov-5.066145_pt1 | contig 16534 bp, 13 predicted proteins | sample MGYA00242466_ERZ724013 | MGnify/ENA metagenome assembly ERZ724013 | reverse complement strand
TTCGGAACAGTCTGTCTTCTACGGTGGGTTTTATTCTGCCGATTTACCAGAAGAACAGATACACCCAGTCAAAATTGCCATTGATATCTGCACTTACAGAAGAGAACGATTTGTTGAAAAAAATATAAAATTATTAAAAGAATGCTTTTTAGAAAATCCAAATTCCTTTCTGTATGATAAGTTGGAGGTATTTATCTCCGATAATGCACATACCCTTGACATCCCTACACTGGAAACAGACAAAGTACATATTGTTCCCAATAAAAATGTGGGCGGAGCCGGCGGTTTTACCAGAGGAATGATGGAAATCAGCCGTGTGCGAATACAAAAAAACATCACACATATTTTGATTATGGATGATGATGTAACAATTGAACCAGAATCTCTTTTCCGCACCTGTACCTTTCTCGCCTGCCGAAAGGAACAATATATAGATGTTTTTATCGGTGGTGCGATGCTGCGGCAAGACACACGGTACATACAGACAGAAGCCGGTGCCGTTTGGAACAGCGGGGATTTGATTTCTCTCAAGCATGGGCTGGATCTGCGGACACTGGATGCTTGTCTCTATAATGAAATAGAAGAAAAAACACAATATAATGCTTGGTGGTACTGTGCATTTCCTGCTGAAATTGTAACAGATCAAAACTTGCCAATGCCAATTTTTATTCGTGGTGACGATGTAGAATACGGCCTGCGAAATATGAAATATCTGGTATTGATGAACGGCATTTGCGTTTGGCATGAGCCGTTTGAAAATAAATATTCTTCTTTTTTGTATTATTATATACTGCGAAACAGACTCATTGACAATGCATTGCATCATATAAGCTTTTCTAAAAAGACATGCTGCCGTGTACTGCGACAGTATGTACTCAATGAAATGCGGCTCTATCGCTATAAAAATGCCAATCTGCTCATGCAGGGCGTAGAAGATTTTTTGCGTGGCGTCAGCTGGCTCATGGCACAGGACGGTGAAGCGTTACACAAAAAAATCATGGAACAGGGCTACAAACTGCAATATACAGAAGATCTGACAGAAAATGTTGCATTTTCCTATCCGATTTTTGAAGCTGCTTGCAAAACACCCCCGGCAACTAAACTACATCAGCGTATTCTGAACCGCTTGACTATGAATGGTCTTCGCCTTCCCGTAAAACGAGCATTCAATATTGTGCCAACAGAAGGCGTACAACAAAGTGCAGTCTATCGTACACAAACCATTTTAAATTACGACTACAGCAGCCGAAAGGGATTTGTCACCGAACGAAATCCGGCAGAGGCAAAACAATGCCTCCGACGACTGAAAGCACTTTACCGGCAGATTAACCAGTATTATGATGCTATCGTACAAGATTATGCTGAAAACGGCAGACAGCTGATGCAGCGTTCCTTCTGGGAAAAATATTTGGAATTGCCGCAGGCGGAAACAGAAACAATAACAGTGGGGACAAAAAAATGATACAAAACAATTTGATTTCTCCGCCGCAGCTGCCGAAAGCAACCTGTACTGGTTGCGGTGGATGTAGCAATATCTGTCCAAAGGATGCAATTTTCCTGGAACCGGATGCAGAAGGGTTTCAACATCCTGTGATTCAAACGGCACTCTGTATCAACTGTAAAAAATGCGAACAAATTTGTCCCGTACTGCACTGGGAGAATCTCAATCAGGATACCAACCCGCCCTGCTATGCGGTTCGGGCAAAAGATGTAATTCGGGAGAGAAGTTCCTCCGGCGGTGTTTTCACACTGGCTGCCCGTGCCATTTTCAAAAAAAGAGGCGTTGTGGTGGGAGCTGCATTTGACAGGAATCAACATCTTTCCCTTAAAATTTCCAAAAGCGAACTGGGTATTGCACGGATGCGTGGCTCAAAATATGTACAAAGCGATCCGGAATGGGTTTATCGAGAGGCACTTGCCTACTTAAAAAAAGGCAAACCAGTTCTCTTTACCGGTTGTCCTTGTCAGGTAGCTGCTATGAAGCAAATCGCTGGCAGCAAATACAGTAATCAACTTTATACAATTGATCTACTTTGTCATGGTGTTCCATCACAAGCTGTTCTGCATCGATATCTAGAGGAAAAGTTTCCAAACAATCGTGTACGGTCAATTCAATTCCGCAATAAAGCACACGGTTGGACAAGTACGAATCTGGATATTCTTTTTTATGACCGAAAACCCTATCTTGGCACTTATCGAGAAAATGACGCTTATCAAAATATTTTCCAAAAAAATATTGGTCTGCGTCCTTGCTGTCATCAGTGTAAATTTTCTGTTTTACCTCGTGTCGGTGCCCTGTCTATGGGAGATTTCTGGGGTATTCAAAAGATAGACAAAACACAAACAGACGAAAAGGGGACTTCCCTATTAACCATCAACAATGAAAAAGGAGCAGCCTTATTTGCTGAAATACAGATTTATGCAACCTGCAAGCAAATTCCCGTTGATTATAAAACCCTTCCCAATCGCTTTTCTGAAAAAATCACACCACATCCACAAAGAGATTACTTTTTTCATTTGATGAAAACTAGAACCATGGAGGAATCTGCAAAAATGGCTATGAATAATCAACATGATATTGGCTTAGTCGGCATCCCTACGGTAGGAAACTTTGGTGGTGCTTTAACCTACTTTGCGTTATACAAAGTGCTGTGCGATATGGGATATACCGTCTTGATGATTGAACGTCCGAACAATTGTGCACACAGACCAGCATTGTCAAAAATATATTATCAATCTCCTTTTCCAGCGTGCGATACTGCAAAAATCTATCCGAACAAACAGGCAATGAAAGAACTGAACCAATTCTGTAAAATGTTTGTCGTTGGCTCTGACCAACTGTTCAATGACGGATTGTACAACAATTTCGGCAGATGGTGTACTCTGGACTGGGTACAGGACAACAAAAAGAAAATTGCCTATGCAGCTTCCTTCGGACATGACCATATCTGGAGTCCAGAAGAAACACGTGCCGAAATGGCACACTTCATGCAGCGATTTGATGCATTTTCCGTCAGAGAAGAAAGTGGCGTAGAAATCTGTGAGAAAGAATTTGGCGTGACTGCACAATGGGTGCTGGATCCGGTCTTTCTTTGTGATCCAGCATATTATCGGGAACTGGCGGACCAGTCCGATCAACCCATTGCCAGTAACTATGTGGGGGCATATATCTTGGATCCGACAAAGGAAAAATCCAATATTCTCCGCTATATTGCCAAGAAGAAAAAATTAGATCCGATGATCTATACAGAAATGCTCTATCAACAAAAAGATATGAATGATTTTGATCTGCCGGTGCAGTTCGGCGGTTTAATCGAAGACCGCCTTGCCAATATCATTCATTCCGATTTCTTCGTTGCAGACTCGTTCCATGGCATCTGTTTTGCCATTTTAATGAAGAAAAATTTTGTTGCCATTGTCAATGAAAAACGTGGCAAAAGCCGTTTTGAATCCATTCTAGGTTTATTGGGATTAAAAGACCGTCTCATCAGTGATCTACACGATCTGAAAAAGAAAGACTATCTGCTAAAAGAAGCCGTTGACTATAAGGCTGTCTACAACATTCTGGAAAACGAGAAAACCCGCTGCAAAAACTGGCTGCAAGCAGCCCTGGAAGATCCAAGAAAAAAACCGCTTTCCACCTATGACCTGCTCATTAAGCAAATAGATGCACTTACAACAAAAGTTACAAATCTTTCCATTCAAAACATGAATCTTGGAAGAAAAGTGGCACATTTGCTCCAATATGCAGACTTTAAACTAGCAATGATTCGGGAGTTTTTTGCATATTGGAATGCATTGCAGGCTAACCTTCCCAATTATATCATTGCGATTTCAGTAAAAGATACACCAGGTGCATTCTTCACAGAGGAAATGTTTACTGAAATGCAGAAAATTGGTGTGACAGTCAATCTGACCAAAAAAACCTGGTACGGATATGCTGCCATTATTGATGGCGGCACTTTACTGGCAGAGGCTTCAGAATATCAAAAAAGAGTTGCTGTGGCAGCAACTACAAAGGACGGCGTTTCCATCAAAGTAGTCAGCAAACCATTAAAAGCAGGCAATTGTGCCTCTATTATTGTGAACGGGGAAGGCAGTTCCGTCAACCGCCGTGGCATCAATATTGTGGTATATGATAAGACAAAACAATGTGTTTGTGACAGTGTGTGCTTCGATACACATGTAAAAACCATTGATTGCCATAGATAAATTTGTATGAAAAACAGGAGGAAATTATGAAGAAATACGATTATTTGATTGTTGGTGCCGGTTTGTTCGGTGCAGTGTTCGCTTACGAAGCCATGCAGCGTGGCAAGACCTGCCTGGTTCTGGAACGCAGAAATCACATTGCCGGCAACATCTACTGCGAGACCATTGCGGACATCCATGTACACAAATACGGTGCACATATCTTCCACACCTCTAACAAACAGGTATGGGACTACATCAATCAGTTTGCAACATTCAACAACTATATCAATTCCCCGATTGCCGTCTATAAGGATGAACTGTACAACCTGCCATTCAACATGAACACCTTCAGCAAAATGTGGAACATTCGTACGCCACAGGAAGCAAAGGAACGCATTGCAAAGCAAATCGAAGCACTGAACATTACAGAACCCAAGAATCTGGAAGAACAGGCACTGTCTCTGGTTGGAACTGACGTTTATGAAAAGCTTATCAAGGGCTATACGGAAAAACAATGGGGCAGAAACTGCACCGATTTGCCATCCTTTATCATTAAGCGTCTGCCACTGCGGTTTACCTACGACAACAACTACTTCAATGACCGCTATCAGGGCATTCCAATCGGCGGCTATACTCCGATTGTAGAAAAAATGCTGCAAGGTGCTGACATTCTCATCAACACAGATTATTTTGATTTCATTCGGGAAAATCCAGATATTGCAGAAAAAACAGTCTTTACCGGTCAAATCGATGCATTTTTTGACTACAAGCTTGGTGTGCTGGAATACCGCAGCGTTCGCTTTGAAACAGAGGTGCTGGACTGCGATAACTATCAGGGCAACGCCGTTGTCAACTACACCGAACGGGAAGTACCGTACACCAGAATCATTGAGCATAAGCACTTTGAATTTGGCAAGCAGCCGAAAACGGTCATCTCCAGAGAATATTCTTCTGAATGGAAAAAAGGAGATGAACCGTATTATCCGGTCAACAATGAGCGAAATGATGCCATGTATCTGGCATACAAGGAACTGGCTGACACCATTCCGAATGTGATTTTCGGCGGTCGGCTTGGACAATATAAGTACTATGACATGGACAAGGTAATCGCTGCTGCACTGGAAGCTGTACAGTCTGAATTTGGTGCATAAGAGAGGAGCCATATATGTGGGTTTGCACACAAAATGAAGATGCCCTCTATCACGTCATTGCGGTTCGGGCAGTCAGAATGATATCCGAACACAGTTATTCTGTCATCGGTATTCTTCCGGGAGAAAAAGAACCTGTTATACTGGGGGAATATGCCGATTACCAAACTGCAAGTGCAGAAATCAAACACATGGATACATTTCTATCCAATGGAACAAAAACCGTCTATCATATGCAAAAAGAAAATTAAATGGAGAAACCGTCTTCCGCTGCAATTACAACGGGAGACGGTATTATTCCATACAAAGCAGTAGTTTCTTTTTATGAATGAACAAGGTACCATGCCAATTCATTCATTTTCAAATTGAAAACAATCTTCCTGACAAAAAGGAGTTTATTATGATAAAGGCACTAAAAAAATACAAATTTCTGTTTGGAGAACTCGTAAAACGGGATTTCCGGCAGAAATACAAAAAGACCACATTGGGCGTTATCTGGAGTATTCTCAATCCGCTAGCGGAATTTCTGATTCTGATGATGATCTTTAAGAATCTTTTTGGCAGAACTACACCGCACTATACCGTCTACATGCTGACTGGTATTCTTACGTATAACTTTTTCAGCAATGCAACCACATCTGGTATGCAATCATTTTTAAGCAATGCCGCAATTATCCAAAAAATCAAACTACCTATCTGGCTTTTTCCACTCTCAAAAAATGTGTCCGCCTTGATCAACTTTTTTATCACCTTGATTTTGCTGATTCCTTTCATGGTGATTGACGACGTTTCCTTTACATGGAAATTGATTTTTCTTGTGATCCCAACTGTCTTACTATTCTTCATGAACTTTGGACTAAGCTTGATCCTGGCATCTTTATATATCTTTTTTAAGGATGTACAATACTTCTACTCCATTTTCTGCCGTTTGCTTTATTTTTGCTGTGCCGTATTCTGGTATGATACTTCTCTTTCAGAACAGGGGCAAAAGTTGTTGCACATCAATCCCATATACGGCTTTATCTCCTATTCTCGCTCTATTATCATTGATGCACAAATTCCATCTCTTCTGGATCATCTGATTTTACTGGTTTATACAGCTGCAATACTGACTATCGGTTTACTGGTTTATCACTGCAATAAAGATAAATTTGTGTTTTATTTATAAGGAGGTACGAATATGTCTATTATTGAAGCATCCCACCTTTATATTCGCTACCTGCTGGGCGACTTTCGGGATATTGGTCTGAAAGAATGGGTAATTCAAAAAGCAAAGAAGGAACGGCGTGTAGAAAACCGCTGGTCTGTTGAAGATGTCTCTTTTACACTGGAAAAGGGAGACTTTATGGGCATTATCGGTGTAAACGGTGCCGGAAAATCCACTTTGCTAAAATCTATCGCTGGTATCCTCCCACCGAAACAGGGCACATTACAGGTAAATGGCAATATCATTGCTCTGCTGGAATTGGGAACCGGCTTTGATGGTGACCTGAACCTGATTGAAAATATCTATATGCGTGGTGCACTACTTGGTTATACCAAAGAATTCATTGCAGAGCGAGTTCAGGAAATCATTCAATTTGCAGAATTAGAGCCGTTTCAATACTACAAATACAAACAACTTTCCAGCGGTATGCGTTCTCGTCTCGCATTTGCAATCGCATGTATGGTGGATCCTGAGATTTTAATTTTGGATGAAGTATTATCTGTCGGAGACGGCGGTTTCCGAAAAAAAAGCGAACAAAAAATGATGGAAATCATCCAAAACGGTGCCACCACACTGTTTGTCAGTCATTCTACCATGCAAATGCGGCGGCTCTGTAACAAACTGCTCTGGCTGGATAAAGGGAAGCAAATCGCATTTGCCAGCAACAAACAGGAATGTGCCGATCTGCTTACACGTTATGAACGATATCTGAAACAACGTTCTACCGATCCAACTGCGAAACCAGATCTAACCAGTCCCCTCCACCCTGCTGCAGCAGGAAAAGAAAAAAAGCCAACGCCGTATGAAATCTGTATGCAGAACTATCTGAATACACTGCACAAAATGGTGCTTCATCCGAAAACAGTAGAGAATTTTATCGCCTACTTTCAAACCAAACACATCACACACATTGCCGTATATGGGGAAACAATGCTGCTAAAAACACTTTTTGCCTTACTGACAAGGGCAGGCGTTACCATTGATTATATTGTGGAAAACCGAAAAGAAAGTCACTATTGCAAAACAGTCTACAACCGTTCCCTAGAAAAATACCCATATACCCAATGTATTTTTATCATAGATGTTCTGTCTGCGGATAAAATCCGAGACAAGCTCAAAAAACTAACCAATATTCCAACTGTTACCATACCGGAGCTATTAGACTACTCTGGATGGGAATCCAAACCCAAAAAGAAAAAATAAACATCCTCCAAATATTATAAAACCGGCTTGCAGCAACATTTTACGTGGCAAGCCGGTTTTTATGATATTTATTTTTTTCAAATTTGTCCTGCCTGTAATACAGTCTTTGGAATGGGAATGGAACATGTCTCATAAACGGCACAAATTTTATCTGCTATACAAACCAATACACTTTCCCGATACCGTGGCGGCGTTAAATTCAATGGAAACATATGCTTCACAATAATATCCCTTTCCACTAAATTCAGTGTAAAATCCCGTTCTGCATTATTCAATGCAATTGTCGCATGAGAAAAACCATGTGCTTTGCGAAAGGGATCCTTGACATGCCAGTCATAGAGAAAATAATCATGCAGCAATGCACCACGGATTAAACTGCGTAAGTGTACCCGAATCCGAAACCGCCTTGCCAGCCAAATACTCACATAAGCAACAAAAACTGAATGCAGATAACAACTGACCATGCCATGCTGTACATATTCTTTTTCTTGTGCCATGCCAGTGGATTGTAAAATAGTACGACCATTTCTCTCAATCAATGAAATAAATTCCTCTGGTGTCTGCGTTGGTTTCATAAGCTGCCCGCCTTTCTCATCCTGCAAGTCTTATTTCCCTCTTTTCAAAATCAGTATAACAGGTTCATACTGCAATTTCAAAGAATATTATGTGAAATTTTGGTGAAACTGATTGACACAATACGACAAATTAAAAAAGTCTGCTAAATATTTTTACATCACCATTTCAAAAAATTCAGCTCCCTGTTGAACTGTAAACAGGGAGCTGGATTTCTATTTTATTCTGCACAATGTGCACAGTTTTCACAATCGGGGAACTGAGCGGCATCATATGCAATTCCATTTTTATCATAGTAGTCCTTTAAAGCGGACTTAATTGCCTCTTCTGCCAAAACAGAACAATGCAATTTATGTGCCGGCAATCCATCCAGGGCTTCTGCCACTGCTTTATTTGTCAGCTGCAATGCTTCAGAAACTGGTTTTCCCTTGATCATTTCGGTTGCCATAGAACTGGAAGCAATTGCACTTCCACAACCAAATGTCTCGAATTTCACATCTGTAATAATATCATGATCAATTTTCAGATAAATTTTCATGATGTCACCGCATTTTGCATTGCCGACTTCGCCGATACCATCTGCCTGCTCCAGCACACCGACATTGCGAGGATGCAGAAAATGATCCATTACTTTCTCACTATATAAAGCCATACTCTGTACCATCCTTTCCTTTGCTTACTGCAAAAATGACTTTCTGCCTTCTGTCAAATCCCGCCAAACCGGAGACATATTCCGCAAATAGGATACAACCTCAGGAATCGCCTCCAGCATGTATGCGACTTCTGCCATGGTATTTTCTTCTCCCAGCGACAGACGCAAAGAACCATGTGCAATTTCATGCGGTCTGCCGATCGCAAGCAACACATGAGAAGGATCCAGTGAACCGGACGTGCAGGCAGAACCCGAAGAAGCACAAATCCCCTTCTGATCCAACAGCAGCAATAAGGACTCTCCTTCAATGCCCTCAAAACAGAAGTGTACATTGCTGGGCAAACGATGTACCGAATCCCCATTTAAAACAGAATGGGGAATTTGAGACAAGCCAGCAATCAAACGATCCCGCATTGCTTTACAGTGCCGCATATTTTCCTCCATATGGTCACAAGCTTCCTGCAGGGCAGCAGCCATACCAAGAATAGCAGGGATATTTTCCGTGCCAGCACGCTTACCACGTTCCTGTGCACCGCCAGCAATCAGTGTATGCAGCCGTACCCCTTTCTTCGCATACAATACACCAATCCCCTTTGGTCCATGAAACTTGTGTGCAGAAAGAGAAAGCATATCAATGTTGTCCTGTTTCACAGAAACTGGAATGTGTCCCACTGCCTGTACCGCATCGGTATGAAACAGAATATTATGTTTTCTGCAAACCGTACCAATTTCTGCAATCGGCATCACAGATCCAATTTCATTGTTGGCATACATGACAGAGACCAAACAAGTATCTGGCTGAATCGCTGCTTCTACCTGCTCCGCTGTCACAGTTCCTTTTTGAACATCCAGAAGTGTAACAGAAAACCCTTCTGCTTTCAACTCATCTAAACAATGCAAAATCGCATGGTGCTCAAAGGCAGTGGAAATAATATGCATTTTTCCCTGTCGCTTGCCAATTGCCGCAGCAGAACGCAATGCTTGATTATCTGCTTCACTGCCGCCAGAGGTGAAATAAATTTCCTTCGGATCCGCCTCCAAACAAGCAGCAATCTGCTCCCTTGCCTGCTGTAAAACTACAGCTGCCTCCTGTCCAATGGTGTGCAGACTGGATGGATTTCCATAAATTTCCCAGCCTTTTACCATAGCTGCCATTGCGGTTGCACTCATTTTTGTCGTTGCAGCGTGATCTGCATAAATCATTTCCATCTTCCTCTCACCAATCTGTTCTATCATCCAAAAAATAGTATTTTAACACCAAAACACACTTCCACATTCGTTCATGCAAAGCTTGTGAAAGGCGTATGCACAAAAGCTCTGAAATCTTGCCACTAACAGTTACTGAACCACATCAAAGCCATGCTGCAAGTCTGCCAAAATATCATCAATATGTTCTGTTCCAATGGAAAGTCGAATCGTGTTCGGATGAATCCCGCATTCCAACAGTTCCTCTTCAGAAAGCTGGGAATGTGTGGTGGAGGCCGGATGAATGACAAGGCTCTTCACATCTGCTACATTTGCCAGCAGAGAAAACAGTTCCAAACTCTCCGTAAACTTTTTTGCCTTTTCCGCATCCCCCTTGATGGTGAAGGTGAAAATAGAACCAGCACCATTTGGGAAATAGCGATCATACAGCTCTTTTTCCTTGCCAGTGGCCAAAGACGGATGGTAAACCTGTTCTACCTGCGGATGATGCTTCAAAAATTCTACAACCTTTAAGGCATTTTCTACGTGCCGCTCTACTCGTAAAGACAGGGTTTCCAATCCTTGCAACAGCAGGAAAGAATGGAACGGAGAAAGTGTTGCCCCCTGATCTCGCATCAATGTAGTACGAGCCTTCATAATATAAGCCGCCTTCCCGCAAGCTTCTGTGAAAACAACACCATGATAAGACGGATTCGGCTGACTCAAACCCGGGAATTTATCATTTTGTGTCCAATCAAACCGACCGCTGTCGATGATAATACCACCCATTACGGTACCGTGTCCACCGATAAACTTTGTTGCAGAGTGCACCACAATATCTGCACCATATTCAATCGGACGCAATAAATATGGTGTTGCAAAGGTGCTGTCCACAATCAGCGGGATCCCGTGACGGTGTGCGACCTCTGCAATGGCTTCCAACTCAATAATATCAGAATTTGGGTTGCCAAGTGTCTCTGCATAAATCAACTTTGTATTTTCCTGAATAGCAGCCTCAAAATCTGCCGGATCTTTTGATGTTACAAATGTAGTCTGCAATCCCTGTTCCCGCAGCGTGTTTGCAAACAAATTATGTGTACCACCGTAAAGATTGCTGGCAGAAACAATATGATCGCCTGCAACAGCAATATTTTGCACTGCATAAGTGATCGCAGCAGAACCAGATGCAGTTGCCAGTGCACCAATTCCGCCCTCCAGCTGTGCCATCCGTTCTTCAAATACAGAATTGGTTGGATTCATCAGACGGGTATAGATATTGCCGCTCTCTGTCAATCCAAATCGACCAGCTGCCTGTGCCGAATCCTTGAATACGTAAGAAGTCGTCGCATAAATGGGAACTGCTCTTGCATCTGTTGTCGGATCTGGATGCTCCTGACCTGCATGTACCTGTAATGTTTCAAAATGATATGATTTCATATTCAAAGGCTCCTTCTTCCTTATTCCTATCTGTTTTGTAGGTTAATATGAGTATACACCACTTTTCTGATTTTGTCAACAGGGGAAATCGCTTTTTTGCATATTTTTTCTTTTCTATCAAAATTCCATTAGGAAGGTTCATTTTTTACCGATGATAATACAATTTATTTTTTGTTTTTTAATTCCCATACCAACCATGCTCTTTTGTAATGCACATAGTTTGCCCATTCTCCCTGTAAAAATACATCTATCCGATTTTTAATGCAATTCTTGTCATTTGGGCTGTTTTGCAATTCGCTTTTCAAGGAAATTCCAGTATTTCGGCTCTTCTTCTAAAAAAACCTCTTTGCCGTTCAGCATATAAGCACCGAGCAGATACGATTCTGCTTTCTCAAAATTCCCCATTTCATAGAAACATTCCCCAATCCGCATACAAATAAAAGGGTTATCTAAAGCATTCGGGCATTTTTGTGCTTCTAAAAAAGCATTTAAACCTCTATCGTACTGCTCACTGAAATAATAAGCATCTCCAATTGCAGCAAATAACCATGTAGATGCTTCCCACAAATAAATGGGTTCTGGTAACAACTTCAATGCTTGCTGATATTTTAAAATTGCTTCTTCCAATTTCATTTTCTCCGCCAATTGATCGCCCTGCTCACCCAGTTCTACAATTCGATTGTAAACAGCATCCTGTAATTCCTTTATATCATGATTTCCTTTCTTATACATAAGTATTTTATACTATTATTTTTGATTCAATAAACGATACTGTAATGGCGTACAGTGCATAAACGTATGAAATAATCGGATAAAATAGCTGACATTTTCATAACCGCATTCCAATGCAATCTCCAGCACCGTATGATCCGTTTCCAATAGCAGTTCACAGGCATGCGTCATACGAATCGTATTCAGATAGGCTGTAAAAGTCTGTCCTGTTGCATTGCGGAAGTAGCGGGAAAAGTACTTTTCTGACATATGAAAAGTATTTGCCATACTGGCAAGTGTCAGCGGCTCTGTCAGATGTTGCTTCAAATAAGAAAGCATGCTTTTCAACCGTTCCCGCTGATAACCACTTACATGCAAAGAGACAGGATCCGCTGGAAGCAACAGTCCACCATACAGCAGTTCTGCGGTAAATTGCAGCAGTCCTGCTTTGACCAGCAATTCATAACCAGCTTTCTTTTGCTCAGCGGCTTGTAAAATACGGTGCAAAAGTGGAGAAAGCAATTGCTTTGCAGCAGTATCTGTAATTTGTGTTGGAAAACGCAGCGTATCCTCTATCAGCGGTTTGAGCAGCAACTGTGCCTTATCCGATACGGCAAAAGCAAGGGTATCCACCGAAAAAATAAAAGTGCTGTACGTAAGAGAAATATCATTGGAAGCAATGCGGTGCAGTTCTTCAGAATTGATGCAGAATATATCCTCTGGTTTTGCAGAAAACGTCTCATTTCCAATTGTTACTTCACAGCTCCCGGCGTGTATTTGCATGATCTCAGTTTTTTTGTGCCAGTGCAGCGGTACAAAAAAGTCTGTGGTATCCGATTTTGTACAGAAACAAGCAAACGGAAATGCAGGTGTGCCATGTTGACGGTTTTCTAAAAGATGTTGTTTTTCCATAAGAGCCTCCTCAGTAAAAAATCCGCTGTCTCAAAAAAGAAGTAGAAAAAGTGCAATTTTTTGCGGATATCGTGTGAGATTTTGTGGCATATTAACGATATAATAAAACTGTAATCAAAATACAGGAGGAATCCAAAATGAAATTTCCAAATCAGTTTATATGGGGAACTGCTTCAGCAGCATATCAAATAGAAGGGGCTTATCAGGAAGACGGCAAAGGGGCAAACATCTGGGATGCCTATTGTCAGGAGAGCGGGCATATTGCCCACGGGGAAAACGGAAATGTAGCATGTGACCACTATCACCGCTTTCGGGAAGATGTCAAGATGATGCAGGAAATGGGCGTCAAGTACTACCGTTTCTCCATCAACTGGACACGGATTCTGCCAAATGGAACAGGGACAGTCAACGAAAAGGGCATACAGTTTTATTCTGATCTGGTGGATGCCCTACTGGAAAGTGGTATTACGCCAATGATTACCCTATTCCACTGGGATTATCCATACGCTCTGCATCAACGTGGTGGCTGGCTGAATCCAGCGTCATCAGATTGGTTCGCAAACTATGCAAAAATTGTAGTCGACGCCCTTTCTGACCGTGTCACCTACTGGATGACCATCAACGAACCACAAGTATTCATCGGCTGCGGTTATGCCATTGGCAAGTTTGCCCCGTTTCAGAAACTTCCAGTAAGAGATCTCGCACAAATGACACACAATGTTCTGCTGGCACATGGCAAGGCAGTTCAAATCATTCGGAAGTTTGCAAAACAATCACCACAGGTTGGTTTTGCCTTCTCTACGCCATGTACAACACCGACAGAGGATTCTCCACTTGCGATCGAAATTGCACGGCAAAAAAGCTTTTCCTTTACACGGGAACGCTTTGCATTTGAGACAGCTTGGTGGGCAGACCCCATTTTCTTTGGCGATTATCCACAGGATGCCTACAGTATTTTAAAGTCCGATATGCCGCACATACAAGAAGGCGATATGGAATGGATTTCTCAGCCGATTGACTTCTACGGCGTGAATATCTATTATAGCCAAGCAGAAGAAAATCCAAATGCCTATGTAGAAAATGACTATATCGGTTGCCCAAGAACCCAAATGGGCTGGCCAGTGACACCGGAAGCACTCTATTGGGGACCAAAGTTCCTGTATGAACGATATGGCAAGCCAATTTTGATCAGTGAAAATGGCATGGCAGGACATGACTGGGTACAGTTGGACGGCAAGGTACACGATCCGGCACGAATTGACTATATGAAACGATACCTGCGGGAACTGCATCGAGCAATCGAAGATGGCACAGATGTGATGGGCTATCTGTACTGGTCAATCATGGACAATTTTGAGTGGGCAGACGGCTATGATAAGCGGTTCGGTCTGGTCCATGTGGATTATCAGACACAAGAACGTACCATCAAGGATTCTGGATATTTCTACCAGACCGTAATAGAAACAAATGGAGAAACTGTTTTTTCTAATACCTGAAGGAGGTAAAACGGAATGACAACCGAAAGAAAAAATCCAGCATGGCTGGAGCAGGCTGTATTTTATGAAATCTATCCGCAAAGCTATCAGGATACCAACGCAGACGGCATTGGTGACCTACAGGGTATCATTGACCGGCTGTCATACATTCAAGAACTGGGCTGCAATGCCATCTGGATGAATCCATGCTTTGTTTCGCCGTTCTATGATGCTGGTTATGATATTGCGGATTACAAGAAAGTGGCACCACGTTATGGTACCAATGCAGACCTAAAGCGACTGTTTGAGGAAGTACACAAACGTGGGATGCACCTCATTCTGGATTTGGTGCCAGGACACACTTCCATTGAACATCCCTGGTTTAAGGAAGCCCTGAAACCAGAACACAATGCACTCTCTGACCGCTATATCTGGACAGATTCCGTATGGGAAGACCCGAAGGGTGTTGCAAACATCACTGGTTCTGTTTCCGGTTTGTCTGACCGTGACGGTGCCTGTGCAACTAACTTTTACACCATCCAGCCAGCATTAAATTACGGCTTTGCCAATCCAACCAAACCGTGGATGCAGGGGGTCAACGACGAAGGTCCAATGGCAACCAGAGCTGCCATCAAGGATATCATGCGGTTCTGGCTGGAAATGGGCTGTGATGGGTTCCGTGTGGATATGGCACACTCTCTAGTGAAAGCAGACGAAGACGGACAGGCAACTATCGCCCTCTGGCAGGATTTCCGTGCCTTTTTGGATACAGAATTCCCGAATGCTGTGATCATTTCCGAATGGGGACAACCCGATAAATCCCTGTTGGGAGGATTCCATATGGACTTCCTGCTGCATTTCGGACCTTCTCATTATAACGATCTGTTTCGGGTAGAGGAACCATTTTTCTCTCAAAGAGGCAAAGGTGATGTTTCTGCTTTTGTCAAAAAATATTTGGACAGCTATCAAAAAACGCAGGGAAAAGGTTTAATCTGCATTCCATCTGGCAATCACGACATGTCCCGTATTTCAGAACGATTGAATGAGGAGGAAATCAAGCTGGCATTTGTGTTCCTGTTGACCATGCCGGGCGTACCATTTATCTACTATGGCGATGAAATCGGCATGCGGCATTTGGCAGGTACACCATCTGTAGAAGGTGGTTTTGAGCGGACAGCCTCTCGTTCTCCGATGCAGTGGGATCATACAGTCAATGCAGGTTTCTCCAGTGCCGACCCGGAACGGCTGTACATTCCAATTGATCCAGATTCAAACCGTCCGACCGCGGAAAAAGCATTACAGGACAGCAATTCCATTTATCATGAAATTCAGCAGCTGATTGCACTGCGGCGTGCAGTACCAGCACTTTGCAGCAGCGGTGCGATTACATTCCAGTATGCAGAAGAAAACCAGTATCCGTTGGTTTACCGTCGAACAAAGGGAACGGAAGAGATTGTCATTGCACTCAACCCGTCTGGAAACGCCGTTTCCTGTAAAATTGATTCCGCTGACCCGATGGAAACGTTGTATCAGCGTGGCGGTGCTGTAACCTTGCAAAATGGGCAATTGGAGATGGAGGCTGCCAGTGCAGTCATTCTGCGGATTACAAAATAACTGCTGATCCAATTTGAATTTGCTCTTTGTTAGAGGTCGGCAATAAAGAATTTTTATCATATAAATCGAAAGGTTGCTGTGACAAAGAGTATCCATGCTCTCTGCGAAGCAGCCTTTCTCTTTTTATTGCTTTCGTATAGACTCATGTAATGAAATGTATCATTCATACATTAACAAATTGGAATTTATCAATCTATTACTAAATTCTCCATTGATTTCTGAC